>Ga0101944_10001937_pt1 | contig 37297 bp, 37 predicted proteins | sample DewCreD2012metaG_FD_75245 | JGI IMG/M metagenome (GOLD analysis project Ga0101944, IMG submission 75245) | Hot spring sediment bacterial and archeal communities from British Columbia, Canada, to study Microbial Dark Matter (Phase II) - Dewar... ... | reverse complement strand
ATGCCCCTGGGCAGGAGGTATGGATTTCTGTTCCGCAACCAGCAAAGTGAGGAAGAGTTACTGCACACCCTGGCGCACGAGCTGGGCCACGGATTGTTTACCCTGCGTCACACCTTCAGCACCTCGAATCGTTTTTACCAGCCGCAAACCTCAACCGACAACCTGATGTCGTATGGACCCCCCACGGCGACCCGTCTGTACAAATACCAGTGGGATGCGATCCAGAACCCCTCCCTGGCGTTGTTTTCGTGGATGGAGAAGGAGGAGGAGGGGGAGTTGAGCTTGCCGTGTAAGGGATGGTTTGACGACTGTGACAATGTTATTGGGATTCTTGATACTATTAGAAGTGCTCGAATTCAGGGAAAAAAGGTTAGGGTAAGAGGCAAAATAAATGAAGAACCCATTACGCTGACCGCAAAGTATGTCAGGATTGGTGAAACTGATTATAAGCAGATACGCCTAATTTCTAATAAAAAGAAATCGGAGTATATTTATAATCCTTTAGATTATGAGGCATACAGTCAGCAGTATTTCAATGCAGATGGAACCATTGACATGCAAAATGGTTTTGTATACAGAGAAGACGGACAAGAGGTTTTTAAAATTCTTGTAGATGATGAGATCTCAAAAATTGAAAAATTAAAAGAATATTTGTTTGGTAAGGAATACGATGAAATAAAAGAAGTTATCATAAGTAATTCAGTTTTAACACCGGAAAAGATAAAAGAGTTGAGAGAACAAATAGAAATGTTGAAAGATGAAAACCAGAAAAAAGAATTATATTTAGAACTACAAGCAAAAGTTCCTTATCACAATCAACGTAATAATAATCAAAGCCAATACATTGCGGACAGAATGTGTAATTTAACCTCAGAGGCCATGTGCCTTGAATATCTTGGGATAAGCTGTCCAGATCCAAAAATGCAATTTGAAGATTATTTGGAACAAATACGAGAAGACCATAATTATGGTGATAGAACCACACCAAGAGCAAGACAAATGGTGGCGGAATATTTAGGTGCTTGCTATTCAAAAGAAGATTATGGTAGAACTTTTTTGGAAGAAAAAAAAGAATTAACAAACTTTATAATTCAAAAATTACAATCTGGTTGTGCAATAATGATATCTGTATGGCCAATATGTAAGGGACATTTGGTAAGATTGCAAAATATCACGGAAGAGGGTTTGATAGTTGATGACCCCTATGGAAAAGTTTCAGATTTTATGTCCCGCGAGAATTGTGAAAGTGGAGGTTACAATAAAAATTCAAACACAGAAGAAGATTCAAAAGGGAAAGACAACTTATGGAAGTGGAGTGATATTAAAGATGTTACAATAAAATATGTTGAGGTATATTGCAAATGCAAATAATAAAAATTATAGTTATGAAAACATTACTGTTATTCGTATTAATGTTTGCATATTTTAATGGTTGTTATTCTCAGGATATGTTCCATGAATTTTCGAAAAAATTTAATACGATAAAACTACCTATCGAAAATATTTTGGAGCTAACAGATAATGACACCCTAAATGGAAAGTTGACAAATGATATAATTATTCGAAGTCAAAACCAAAAACCACAAATTATTGATAAAAATGGGAAACTTATGCCTGTCAAGCAATATTATGGTTTATATCCTGAGAAACCTTTTAAGTATGGTTATAGAGGTAAAGAATTATTTTATTATTCCAAAATTATTGCCATAGGTCGTGTTTCCTTAAATTCTAATTATGAGTCATTTATAGTTAAAGTCGTCGATGTTGAGACAACTTTTTATGACTTATGGAACTTTTCTAAAGATGGGAAGGCTTTATCAGTTGTTTGTTTATTCTGGGGGATGCGAGATGGAGGACCGAGAGATGAAAAAATTACTTTTACTATTGTGGACTCAAAAATTACAAAAGAAGGTAATATCATATGGCATGAGAATGCTGATGGTTTGGAAACTTTTCGCACCTACAGATTAAATGATGAAGGTTATTTCCAGATAATTAAGGAAGAACAGAAAGGAGAATCTGAGTTTTAATAAGTATATTTTTTGTGTAAAAAAGTAAATAAAGAGAAAATGACATGCACCAAAATACATAATAATATTATACTTTTTTAAATTGGAATATGGGTTTAAAAATAAGTCAAATGAAGTTTTAATGAACGGCACTGTATGGTTTACATAACCATCTGTTTAGCAATCACCTTCGGTCTTTCCTTCCTACGACAAATGGAAAGCGAAAAATTTATGTATTTTTAACCGTCTATAAAAAAGTCCGATTAATAGGGATTCAAACCAGTTGATTATTTGCTTCTTGCTTTCTTGAAGAGAATGTTATAAACAGCAGCAAAAAAATACTTAAAGTCAGTTTTAAATGGGCTATTGTCAAATTGATCGAGATATTTTTTTTCCGAAGCTTCTATTTCTTCTATGGTTTTTGGAAGATCAACATAATAAGGCGGTATAAGCCCCGGTTTGTAATGAATTCTTCTTTGCTGAAATTCGGGGCTGTAAAGTGAAAAGTAATGCTTGCTAATAGGCCTGACACCTACAAGTTTTATATCACCAGTAATTAGGTTGTAAAGCATTGGCAATTCGTCCAACCAGAATTTTCTAAAAATTCTGCCAAGAGTGGTGATGCGGAAGTCGTTATTAAATTTTCCACCTTCTGCAAGATTGTATTTTTTATAAATATATTCCTGCAGAAATTCAGAATAGGGATGCATAGTGCGAAGCTTGTATACATGAATTACCTTACCGTTTTTCCCTATTCTTTTGAGCTTTATGATAGGACCATATGTCGCATCTGAGGGATACAACGGCTCAGCAAGCTTGCGGGCAAGAAATATTAAATGATTTTGTACAAATTGTTCTTCAGAAATTTCAAAACCGCAGGAATATAAACGGCCATAAATTTCAGCTTTTGAGAGCACCCTGTTCTGACCGCGTGTAATAAAGAAATATAAACGCCGTGTGAGTTTAAATTTCGGTAATATTCGTTTAATTACAAAATCAATGCTATAGATAATATAATTAAGTACAGGGGGATATTTGGCAAGAATTCGCTTTTTTCGTATTGCCTTTGTTTCAGCAAGGCCAATGATGTAACCTCCATATAGTACCCTCGAATTCAGTGCCTCGAAAAATTTATTTAAATAACGGATGTCGTTAATTCGATGCAGATTGATAAGACAATCGTAAGCTCCCGTGAGACGCAAAATGTTGAAATGGGTAGTGGTAGATAAAACGTAAGTGTGAATTGACCGTAAATTGACCCACGCTTCAATTTGCAACAGAATATCTTCGTTTGTTTCTTTTAATATCAGTTCGCGCAGGAAAGCATATTGATCATCTGATATTTGTTCAGTGCTAACTTTTTCTTTAAATGCCGGAAAGGGCATGAAAACCTTTTTGGGCTTAATACCCTTTTCTCTTACTTCCGAAGGTTCATACGTTGGTTTCAGTCGGTGAAAAAAATGAAGACTGTTCCACAAAAGTATCTCTGCAATAGTGGCAAGTGACATTGTTCCGAGAAGCACTGCAAGGGAATAGTCCCTTTTATGTATTAACAGCATGACAATTGCTGTGAGAGAAAAAATCACAAAATTCGATTGGAATATGCGAAGCAATATTTTTTGAAGCCGTTTGTTTGGACTTACATAGAAATACTTTTTGAAAAAATAGGAAACGGGAACCCACAGAAAAACCAGAATAACAATATTAGAAAAGTAATTATGAAAGTAATTACTTAAATTGTATGGCTTTATTACTGAGATACTGATAAATGCCAGAAACACTATAAAAATGTCCAGGAGAAGGTAGCTATACCGTATTTTCTTTCTTGCCATCGTATTGCCTGAAAAATGAAAAAACTATGTTAAGTTAGGAATTTTTTCCAATTCTAAGATAGCTAAATTAACGAGAAAAACCGGAGCACATTGCAGAAGTATTTAAAAACCAATTAAAAAACCACCGGAAAGAACCCAGCGGTTTTTTCTGAAAAATTCAGGTGTGAAAAGGGAATTATAATAATCGGCTGATTTTTCGTCTACATTATAGGTTGTAATATTATTATAATACAAGTTCATAGTAAACTGAAGGCTGGTTAACGGAAAATAACGTGCCGCTAAATGTATCTGACTGTTTTTCCATGTAATATCCTTCATTATGGGATATAGAACAGCTTCATTACCGTTGGTATAATTATAAACATTTCCTTTTATGGCATAAGTAAATGAAGCTGAAATAATTAGCTTACTGACAGGCTTGAAGGTTACTTCATTATACCATTCCCTGCTGTTGTCTCCGAGATAAAAACCCAGATTGTACTTGTTGGAGGCATAAGTGAGGGAAGGTACCCTGTGCTGGTAAACAATGGGATTTACATGGGTAAATTCGCTGGTGACAATGAGGTTTTCTATGGGCCAATTACTGAACTGCAGGCCTATTTTGGCAGCAGTGAAATTGTGTTCATCCGGATTAAAAATGCGTGATACTTTTAATTCGTCCAGAAACAAACTCCCATAGATATGCAGATGCTTTAAAGGCCGGTAACTTACGTCTAAAAACATTTGCGAATTTTCATTTTCAATTGTATGATTAATTGTGTGATCCACTGATTTGAAAAAAAGTACAGGAATGAAAAATACGTGCTGAATATCGATATCGGAGTAAATAATAGAGTTGCCGAAAGAGAAAGCAAAAGTTTTCCAGGGGGTAAGGGTAATAAAATTGGCTGCCATAAATTTGTTACGGAAAACGCTTCGGTAAGATCCCTGAGGGGTATAATAAGAGCGGGTACTGTCGACTATTTCCGATACAAGACTGGCATGAAAATAATTCAGTTCGAGCCAAAAGGCTGGTTTCAGGCATAATCTGAACTGGGGGAAGCTGGGCGCCCTGTCTGATAGTATAATGGATCTGCCTGCGCTGTTTCCCCAGGTGAAATGGTCTTTCACCAGACCGATGTAACCCCATTTCCAGGAATATGTCATACCTCCGCGCATCTCGGAATAGTCTCCCCCGGAATTATGCAATTTGTAATTTCCACCGGGGAATGTATTCAGGTAGGTAGGTTTTGAAAGAAGGTCTGTTAAGGAATTGTCAATAAGACTTGCATATAAAGCCCAATGCTTCCCCATATAAGCATGCATGGACAAACCCCACTTCCGATCAATAAGTTTCTTTCCTACTCCTGCATATATTTCACCTTCTAAAACCGGCCTCAGAACAAATCGCAAAAATGTATCGCTATATACCAATGCCGGGGGATCCCATGAAAGGTAGGTAAGGTGATGGCCCGCATTTCCAGAAGAAGAAAGCGGTAAAATGAAACGATCTTCCCTTTTTCCGTGCAAATCAGCCTGAAAGGCGCGGCGAAAAAACTCAAGGTCCTTTTGCTGGCGCGGGTTTAACTGATGTATGTGACCAAGAGCAGTATCAAGGTATGTGCCAATATTTTGCCGGGAATAGGGTTTAACTGCCGTATTTATAGAAATAATCTTCAGGGAGGCTAACTCATCAAGAAAACAATACAGATAATTAGTTTCTCCCGGAGGATCAAATACGGTTTGAGACAAAAGCATTTGCGGCCATATAGCGCAAAACAGAAAAACTATTGACCTGTATTTGAAATAAGATGTTTTAAAAGAAATCACTTGTTTTATATGCAAATTAAAGCACCATGCAAAAATAAAGGAATTTTAAAATTAACCCGCATTGCTCACTCTTTGATGTACAATGTGCCACAAGGGCTTCTTTCACTGCGTTTTAGCGGGGTTTGCCCGGATGCCTGCGCTAAAGGCCAACCCACTGCACATTAGTTCGCTTGCACTTCTATTGTTCGCACCGGGGTTAAAGGAGAGAGTTTAAAAGGGATTTGAATCCTGAACGGATCCGAAAGATGAAATATCTGGCAAACCTGCTCAGATACTTTAAATAAAGGAAAGGATAAAGAAGGAAAACAGGAGTTTTTCCTGAAGAGGGGAAATAATAGCGTAAATAAGAAGAGGAAGGAAATATCTTGGAAATACAATACCGGAATAATTCTTTTCCTTTAAGATTTTTCAGGTAAAATCTGGCTCTGAAAAAGCTTTTTGCGTTAACAGGATATGATTTTGAAAGAAAATGGCTGATGAAATGTGTGTTAAAATTTTGATTATCAAATTCCTGCTGTAAATTGATATGAAAAACCTTCGCTGCCAGAGTAATGAAACTTACATTGCCTGGTTTATTTGCTTCTGAATGAAGCAGTGAATGGACTTTCCCGAAATTTATAGAGGCAGCATTAGCTTTTAAGAAGAACCCCATATCGGTTAGCCATATAAGCCTTACCAAGCCCTCGTCGAAGTGCTTTTTCAGGTGGTTTTCCATATGAAATAGGAAATGTTCAGGGGATAAAGTCAGGTACTCCTGGTTGCCGATTTTTAATAAGGAGGGATTCGTCCACAGTTCTTCTGCAGGGAAATCTCCATAGACAGCTGGGTTAAGAATATGCTTATGGAGTTCTACCACAGTTCCATTTTTTTCAAGAGCGGGTAAATGGTGCCGAAGGTTTTCCACAAAGCCGGATTCTGAGTAATGTATTTGACGGAAGCCGCTATTTTGCATCATCTTCCAGGCGGTTTGTTCTTTACCGGGTTCAGGCAAGATATCAATATCAGCCATGGGTTTACAGGCGGGATGAGGATATACAGTATGCTTCAAAGCCATCCCTTTGAGGACCAGAAAGCGAATGTTTTCAGCCTTAAGAATAGTAGATACATCCCGTAATACAGCTTCCTGCTGTAAAGAACGCAAGACGCTTTTTCGGTATTCTTCTTTCAGAAATGAATAAAGGATATGTGCTGATTCTTCACCTCCTGTTTGCTGTAAGCGGAAATATAGAAGTGGTCCAAGTCGATTCCAGCCTAACCAGGAAAGAAAACTGGCAGAAGGCTGAGTGTACTCTTCCGGGAAGGGACCTGTACCTGCCAGAAATTGAAGAAGAGGAAAAATTATCATGCGAGGGTGAACACGGGGTTGTTAGTGCCTGCCGGAAGGAAATTTTATTCTTAAAACGTACGGACGAAGCAGAAAGAGGATAATACCGAATGCTACACCAGTGCAGTTGGCCAGCAAATCAAAAAGATTGAAAGTGCGGGTGGAAGAAAAACCCTGAAGAAATTCTGTTCCAGCTCCCAGAAGCAATGTTACTATTATAAGCCAAAGCAAAGGCCTGGAGCGAAAGGGTGGGGATCCAACATAATCCAGTATAATATAAAGACAAAAAAACAGCAGGTAAGCAAGAAAATGGAAAATATAATCGAGTCTCATATCAAGTATTTCCTTTTTACTGAGGTTCAAACCCCCGATAAGGGAAGACAAAGAAAGATAAAGAATCAACAGATAATAACCCCAAAAAACCGATACTGAAAATATTTTGCGGGCAGGTATTGAATCTGGCATTGTTTTAAAGAGTATTATAAGGTTGCAGGATAGTGTTCTTCTTTTTCCCCATCTTTTAAAACGCTGAAACTTTGAGGGAAGTGTTCTACAAACCCGATTAAGAAATCGGTAAAATCAGTTTTTTCTTTCAGCATCAATTGACGTCGGTTTTGCCATTGGTGCAGGGTATCCGTATTTTCCAACAGCCGGCCTGCCATGTTCAGAGCCTGTTCAATACCGGAGCTTGATTTGGGATACCGGAATAACAAGCCATATTTATGTTCCAGTTCATCAGTATAACCTCTTCCCCGGTCGTCGATATAGATGGAAGGAATGCCAAGTACTGCGGCTTCGGCAGCCATGGTGGCGCTTTCGCCGAAAAAGAGTGAGGCCCGGGCCATAATGTGATGCATTTCCCAGGCTCTGGCTGAAATGGCATAGGAGGAAAGTTCCCGGCTAAGAATTTCTTCTGAACTGATGTAAATCCTCGCATAACGGCTTAAATGGAGTACTATCTGTATTTTTTCATGTTCATAAAGTACCCGTTGATGCCGGTCATGCAAGGCACCACTTCCGGTAAAGCGTAAAAGAATAAAGGGCATTTCGGGCAGAAACCCATTTTGAACGGTTTCTCCTTCCATCGGGTTAAAACGTTTCGGATGCAGGTTTCCCAGCTCTTTAAAACTGGTAAAGCACAGATGTTTTTTGCCCATGCGGTGCCGGAAACTCACAGGCGTAAGGATTACAGTGGAAAAAGGCCTGTAACTGCGAATGACCCAATGGGCACATTCTGTGTCTTCAAGGGTAATGCAGGGTTTCCTGAGGATAAAGGCCAGATGGGCCGCTACAGGTGAACTGAAACTAAGGAAAAGGTCAGGGGCAAAGCGCCGGACCTCAGGCAGTAACTTCACTTCGGAATGAACCAGATGATAGAGTTTTCCAGGAACGGTCTTCGATCCTTTTCCCCTGTTTTTCCATACGATACCATCGTGGTTCAGCAATTCTGCGGTAACATCCTTATCACGTGCCGTAATAAAAAAAGTATGCCCTTTGGCTGATAGAATGCGGATAAAATGGCGAAGTGCAAGATAATAAGAAGGATGCCCTATGTCAATGAAAAGTTTCAAATAAACAAGCTATAGGTTGAAAAAACTTTATGATACGGTATTCTTTCTCTCACAGAGTTAAAAAAGAACGAGAAACCTGTTTCATTCATTTTTTCATAATTGGAAGATGTTTTTAATCCAAATTCGTCAATTGAAAAACTCAATTGACGAATCGACCAACAAAATCTAATCAGATTTTATACGACGGGATTACCTCGATAAGTCAATAGAAACAAGTTGTTTACATGTTTTTTGTGTTTCTATTGAGTAATCTCTGTTTAATGAATGATAAAACGGGTTTATGCATGAATAATGAGGTATTTAACGACATTTTTTGTATTTTGTGCCAGAAGCTCTTTTGACCACAAAACCGGGTTATTTGTCCAGCGTTGGGGGTGGATGGTTATCATAGCTTTACTTGGGAACCGATTCTCGTTAACAGCCTTAATGATATCATTGGTGGTTCTGAAAACCAAACCCTGCTCAATCCATTTTTGTTGCTGCGGAACCCTATCGCGAACCGAATACCTGAAACCATCCCAGCGCCTGCCTGTATCGGTTAGGTAGAACATTTCATTAAAATCTATATCGATGTATGGCTCTCCAATGATGCCCAATTTCCGGTAATCATACGTTCTCCATATTTCCTTATTATCCCACTTTGACCTTGGACTACCATGCATACAAATGGTTTTTACAGGATAAATTATTCTAAACCGTTCTAGATTCTCACAGAACTCTTCGTATGCTGCATCAATAATACTTTCACGCTCCTCTTCAGCATTTTTAAACTTAATACCCTTACCTCTAAATCTTGTACTAACCGAATCCATATTCTCATAATGATAGCCAATCTCTTGGCCTAAATCGGCTATTTGGTTAATAATGCTCTCATTAAAGCTTTCGGGTACTACTCTAAAATAATAAGTACCTTTAATACCCATCTGATGTTCGATGACGGCAGTTTGCAAAGCATTGTATGGCAAGCAGTCTATATCGTGACGTAAAACAACAACTTTGGGAATGGGAGAGACAAGAAAGTTATAAAAAGTTTGAAATTGATAATCATTAGCAATAAAAGATTTTAGCAGTTTTTCGAAAACACGAAGAGTGAAATCCATCAGAAAATAAGATTGGTGAGCTATTTATTTAAAATTTAATTGGTAATTAGGATTTTCTCTCATTGTTTGTTTGCTTTTTGGGTAATTTTCGACAAACCAAACCAAAAATGCTGTAACGTCAATTTTGTCTGTTAACATTTTTTTTCTTTTTCCCTGCCATTGTTTTTTGATATCTGGAGTTTGTAAAATCTCAACACCTTTTTCAATCGCCTTTAATTGATCTTCATTTGATTCAGTATAATTAAATAATAATTCATAATCCTTTTCCAAATGCTTTGTATAATAAGTGCTTTTATTGTATAAAAAGATAGATGGTGTCCCCAGCATGGCACATTCTTCTGCCATAGTCGAACTTTCCCCAAATAACAAACTTGCAAATGCCAATGCATCGTGCATCCTGTGGGGAGGAATATTGATTTTATATTTTTTAAGTTCATCGGGCAATTCTGATTCTGATGAGATGAATACACGAGCATATTTTTCAAATTCTTTAATCGCTTTTAGTTTATTCTCATAACTTATTCCTTTATGCCCGACATCATGTGTAGCATTCCAGGCAACAAATCTTAAAATAACATATTTATCATTTTCATTAATTTTTAGTTCTTTTAGTATACTTTTATCAGGAGTAAAGTAATTTGGATGAAGATATGCTAGCTCGTGATATCCTCTGTACCTTATTTCTTTATCACCTAATCCCGGATGTTCATATTCACCAGTAAGAATAATATTTGTAAATGGCTTATATAATCTGATCTGCTCAAAATTAAAAGTATCTTCCAATGAAATATGCGGACGTCTCAGAAGAAAAGAAACTTGTGCTGCATAAATAGAACCGTGACTTAAAAATATGTCCGGTTTAAACTTTATTCCTGTTATAAATTCTTTTAAATCAAATTCAATCATTCCCCAACCCTTGCCAATATTTGAATGATACTTTTTCCCAAATGACTTATAATCAAAGCCATTTCTTTTTAATAAATCAATCTCAAATTCTTTCTCACGACAAGTAAATAGAATGCTATGACCTTTCTTCTGCATCAGAAAGGCAAAGTTCTTAAAAAGATGCACATGTGCTGGATGACCTATGTCGATAAGTATCTTCATTTTTGGAAGTGACGAGTGACCAGTGACCAGTGACGAGAAAGATTTTAGGAATTTTTATTTTTCAAATATTTGATCAAGCCGATAGTCATGTTTTTAAGTTCAATTAATTCATTTTGAATTTGTTCTGATGTTGTATTACTTATATAAGTAGGTTTCTCACTGATTATGATTTGTGTTTCTAATTCTGAAATACTGCCGAGGACAATATATAAAAAATAGATGAATTCTTTACCGGAGCACCTTCTGCAATATTGGAAGGAATTGAAATGGCACATCTTCTCATCTGATTGATAATTCCATAAACCTCTTCCTTCGGAAACGATTTAGTTACTTCATATATAGCCGTCGCCAAATCCACACTCCGTTTCCAGATTTCCAAGTCCTTATGTGATTTCATTTTACTAATTTCTTATTATTCAACTTTTTCACCCTTTGACATTTATTACTTGTTACTCGTTGCTTCTTCACTCATCACTTTAAAAACCCCAATACTTTAAGCCCAAGTTTCCCTAACCCATAAAGGATCTTATTATTAATTCTCGAAAATCTCCCATACTGCACAAGCTCTCCTCCAAACTTTGATTTAAACTCCCTTACTCCGTAATCACTGTCAGGCGAGCCGGCTCCCATAAAATCAAAATATTTTAATCCGTTTTTTGCCGCATATTCAATTGCCGACCAGGTAGCAAGTACACTTGGTGCCTGATTCTTATATTCTGTGTCTAATCCACAAACATACCATTCATAAATTTTATCTTTAAAAACCGGACACATAATCCCCCCAATCACTTTATCTTCAAATTTTACAAGAAAATATTTCCCTAGATCAGCTTTATTAAAGAAGCTTTCAAAGAAACTAAAATCCGGTAAAGGTTTTTTCACTCTTTCTTTATAGAGTCTTTTTAAAATTAAATAAAACTGGTATACTTCATTAATGCCTTTGGGATTTACTATTTCAGTGCCTTCTTTCAGACTTTTTTTAATCTGACGCTTCCTGTTATCATTTAGCATGCGGAAATTTTCTTCAGGATACTTAATATTTACAATGAAATTAAAATGTTCTTTAAAAATAAATCCGTTTTTTTTAAATATTTCCTTGTATTCAGATAAGTCAACTAAATTCCTGAATTCAATATAAATTGATTTGTTTTTTACTTTTTTAACCAATCCATGCAGCAATTTATCAGCCACATTTTTGTTACCGTCTTTTATGATTGGTCCACCTATAACAATACACCTCCTGCTAAGAAAACTCTTTAAAAAACCTTTTTCTTTCTGAATAACTGCGAGGAGAGAACCATTAATTTCGCCTGATTCATCAACGCTTAGTAATAAAACAGGATTAAAGGCTGGTAAAGATTTGTAAAAATTGTAGGCTTTTGGAGATTGGAAAAAATTACCATGGGGATGGTTATAAACAAATTCTTCGAGAGATTTAAGGTTATCTTCTTTTATTTCAGTAACAATCATAACCACTAATTTAGGTTAATTTATAACCGCTAATTACGCTAATTTATAATTGCTAATTCACGCTAATTTATAAAACAGTGAATTTACGATAATTTTTTCGCGAAAATCTGCGGATATTTATTCGCGACTATTCGCGGTTTTTTTTTGTATTTGCAAACCTTTTATATTGGAACTTTTCTCCTCAGAAATTCACCAAAAGCCCAAGGGGACTATTAGTCCCTTTCAGGTAATTTATTATTTGTGCCTCATCAGCAGGAGACAAACTTTCCATTGCTTTGATCTCCAGTATAATATTGTCATAACAAAGAAAATCGGGATAATATTTCTTTCTTAATTCAATACCTTTATAAAACACATTCATTTCTGCCTGGGCAATATAGGGTACGCTTTGCTTGCTTAGTTCAAGTGCCAATGCCTCCTGATAAACCGCTTCAAGAAAACCAGGGCCCAGTTCATTAACCCTGTGAAATATTATTCTATTTAATATTATTAAAGTAATTTTTTAAACGATTTTTCAAATATCTTTTGCCATAAGTTGTTTTTAAATACTTCTCTGTTCGAAGTGCATCAACTTTATTTACACAAGCTTCAAAATATATCAATTTTATTGGCAATCTATGTTTTGTCGATAATACTTTTCCAGCTTGATGTTCTTCAAGTCTTTTTTGTAAATCACTTGTATAACCAGTGTAGAGCCGATAATCTTTAAGACTTTGTAAAATATATACGTAAAACATTATTTCACAGGGTAAACCTCAAAGCAACAACCGATTATTTTGTACGATTCGTCTTTATAAATTAGTTCAGCCATAATATTAAACCGCTAATGTACGCTAATTCCTAACCGCCAATTTACGCTAATTTTTTCGCGAAAATCCGCGAATTATATATTAGCGTTAATTCGTGGACTAATTTGTGAAAATTCGCGGATATCAATCAATAAAAGTCCTGAACCACATCTCCAGGTTTATCCATTTCCATATTTCCTTTGATGCATCAATTTTACGCTCAAGGTGTTTTCTGTAAATTTTTTCTGCCTTGTCTGAATCGATTATCTTCCGTGACATGAATGAATCTGAATGAGCAATATCAAGAATATATTTCTGAAAAAAAGGTTTTCTAAACCATTCTGCCTGAGGTGTCTCGAAACCAACTTTATCTTTTCGCATTCTTATTTTTTCAGGAAGGATTTCTTTCATGGCCTCCCTGAGAATATGTTTCGTCATTCCGTTAAGGATGATTTTTTCAGAAGGTGTAGAAAGTGTTTTCTCAACAATTCGATAATCCAGGAAAGGTACACGGGCTTCAATCGAAAACCACATGGAATTCCTGTCTTCCCATTTTAAAAGATGCTCAAGCTTGTACTCAAAATGATCCAGAAGGGCTTCATTCAAACTCGTTGAGGAATACAACTCTGATGCAATTGAATTATTATTTATATAACTGTGAACAAAGTCAGAGGCAAGATACCCTTTTTCCGAAACTCTCGCTTTGCTTTTTAAAAAAACAGGAAGCATGAAATATCCAAATGTACCAATACCAAGCAAGGATCTATGATTTTCCAAATATGCCCTCATTTCCTTCAAAAGAAGAAGCCACTTGAAATGAGTGAAAAGCTCCTTGAAATAAAACCCGAAAAAATAATGATATCCTGCAAGTACCTCGTCCGCGCCCTGGCCGTCAAGGGTTACAACAACATTTCCTTTTGCAAGTTCCATCACTTTAAACTGGGCATAAGGAGAAGTAGAAGGAACTGGCTCGCCATGTGTTCTTATAAAATCAGGGATGTCATTAAAGAGTGTTTCAGCAGATGGACTAGTGTAAAACATCTTATATACCTGGCCTGAATATTCATTAATAAAATCCGATTCATCACCTGTTTCCCATCTTGAATAAACAGCAGAAAAAGTATTCAAATCTTTTTTCTGAAAATCTTTAAGTAAAAGTGACACTATACTTGAAGAATCAAGTCCACCGCTGAGGCAGACACCAACCGGGACATCACTTCTAAGTCTTAAACCTACCGATTCACGAAGTAACTGCCGGAATTCAGTCGGATTATTAAAACCTTCTGAATTTGATACCTGCTTCCTTAAATCGTACCATTTGTTGATTTCAGGAAGATTGGCCCGCTTAATCCCAATAAAGGAGGGGGAATTTAAATTGATGTGAAGTTTATGACCGTGCTTGAGTTTTTTGATTTCCCTGAAGAAAGTATTTTCTATCTGGTCGGTACGGTTAAAAACCAAGTAGTCAAAGATTGTCTGGTAGTCAGGTTCTGGTTTACCGGAGAGCAAGGTAAGCAACGGAGCTATTTCAGACGCAAAAGCAAAAAATTCAGAGGTAAGTAAATAATAGAAAGGTTTTATTCCGAAACGGTCGCGGGCGGCAAATATCTTTCTTTCCAATCTGTCATAAATAACAAATGCCCACATACCGTTAAATTTGTAAAGGCATTCTTCACCCCATTCAATATATGATGCAAGAAGTACGTCAGTATCGGAGTTTGAGGTGAATGAATATCCTTTTGATTTGAGTTCTTCTCTTAATTCAATGTAGTTATAAATCTCTCCGTTATATACAATTACATAGCGTTTATCATGAGAAAACATTGGTTGATGGCCGGCAGGTGAAAGGTCAATAATGCTGAGCCGGACAAATCCAAGTCCGGTGTTGTCTTCGAGAAATATTCCTTCATCGTCAGGCCCTCTGTGCTTCATTATCTGCATCATCTTCCTTACAGGTGATTCCTGGACTGGTTGATTGTCAAAACGAATTATTCCGCAAATACCGCACATATTTTAAACGCTGATTTTAACCGATAATTTTCGCTAATTTTTTCCGCGAATACCCGCGGTTAATCTCTTTTTTGAAGAACTCTTTTATAAACTGAAATTATTCTTTTTGCAATTGTTTCTGAATCGAGTCCGAGTTTTATTATTCTTTCCCTTCCTTTTGTTCTGCCAACTTTTTCAGAAAATTCCAAAGCCATTTTGATTTTCTCAGCCACATCTGCAGGCTCGAATGAAGCAATATAACAACCTTCTGTATCACCAATAACCCATCGAATATCACCAACATCCGTAGCTACAATCGGGCAATTGCAGGCCATAGCCTCTTTAATGACATTGGGCGACCCTTCATGGTATGAAGTCAGAATCAGAAAGTCAGCCGAATTGTAATAATAAACTAACAAAGAATTATCAACGCCTGACAATGTAATTAAAGTTATCGGAATGTTTTTAATGAGGCTAACTGCTTCACTTGCAAGTTTAAAATTCTTTTCTGGCCGCGACGTATCTGAAACAAACAATCCCAGTTTAGTTTTTTGTGGTAAAACTGAAGTTGTGAAAGCCTTATACTTGTCTATAATGGCAAACTTTTGCAGATCAACACCATTTGGCACTAATGCCTTATGTTTTATGTTAAGTTTATTGTACATTTCATTTGACTTGACAATGCAATAATCATAAAAATGTCGTGATAATATTTTGTTTAAGGCTACGACAAGTTTGCTTGTAAATTTCACTTTGCCATTCATCCTGTTTGATCCTATTAGATCATCTCCCATAAATGATACCACTAGCTTTTCTCCTTTTCTTGCAAATAAAGACACTATTGCAGAAAAACCGTAATGTGCATGAATTATGTCATAACTGGTAATAGACAAATGCTTTTTTAAAGTAAATATGTTGCGCAAATATCCCTTAAATCCTTTTCCGGTAACAGGGAATAAATTTACTTCAACACCAGCTTTCTGTAACGATTCAGCCTGGTTCCTTACTATTGGACTTATTCCCTGTGAACTATTACCGCTTGCAATAAAAAGAACTTTCATATTTTAACATTGAAAAGATAGGACGCTAAGGTCGCAAAAGCAAAAACTTTGCGTCTTCGTGCTTTAGTGATTTAAAATGTCAATCACATATTTGAGTCTTAAGTCATAACATGCATTTCTTGCAAAGTCGCCTTCTTCAAAAATCCATTTATTATTTAAATTTCTATAGCGTCCGGGTTGCCCATTCACCAGCATCTGATATGGATCACTCTGCCCGAAAATACACTGCACTTCGTTAACAATATAACCTCTGTCCGTTTCGAAAATGTCTATTGCCTGACTGTAAAGCCCATGCCGGTCAGTTATTTCTTTAACAAAATCAAAAAGCTGGGAAGGAGGATTATCGTAAATCTTCAGTAAAGTGCCGCTTGCTTTTTCTCCTTTTTTAACTTTCTTATGTGCAAAAAAACTTTCTCCGATCCTGACTACTCTCCATTCAAATTCATGAGGAATATATTCCTGGAAAATAACAAACCCTTTTTGAAGATTCCCGGAGATAATTTTGTAAACATTTATTTTCTTTTCAATATCAGAAGGATGGAGAATATAATGAAACCCCCTTTTTAATATCCCTCCTTTATCAAGATTTGGCCCTGTGCGCTGTGGGGCGCCTTTACCTGAAAAGACTGCATCAATGTATTTTAAGGCTTCTTTTCTGGTTTTTATAATATGAACCCCACTTCCTGATGCCCCTATATTTGTTTTAGCTACAAAGGGATAACTGGTGGTTTGTAAAAAATTAACGGCCTCTTCCCTGTCATAATACACATATGTTTCAGGATGAGGTATGTTATTTGCTTTCAGCCAGTAAGAAAGAAAACGTTTGTTTTCATAAATAAATATCTCCAGTGGGGAGGGAAATATTTTATATCCAAGTATATATGCAAGAATAAAAACCCTTTCGTCATAAAGCTGTTTAAACGGAGCTGTTAACCCGCCAGGTTTTGCCAGCAAAACATCTGCAGGCTCTGTCTGAATCTCTTCAAGCCAGTTATTTAAAGTAAGATTTACAACCCTGTAATCAACCACCTCTCTGTAATTTTCACAAGCCTTTACCCAGGGGAGGTGATCATCCTCCAGTTCATTTCGTAATATAATTACTTTTATTTTTTTCACCATATAGTTAATCAGTATTAGGTATTCGGTATTCGGTATTCGGTGTTCGGTGTTCGGTGTTTTTTATTGGTAGTACAATTATTTTTTACAAAAAGTGGAAGATTTATCTATCATTTTCTGAATCATTTTCCCTATGGATTTACATTCATTTAATAAAGGTTCAGCCTCACCTGTATCAATATAATTACATTCAATTGAGATTTCAAGCCAATGCTGTGTTTCAAATTGTTCGGCATCTACATCAGTCAATTTTGAAATAAAGTGCATTTCATATCTTCTTTTCCCCCATGCCTCAGCTATTTGGGCACCGACTGATCTTGAAATCTTCTTATCTGATCAGTTAACGAGTATTTCTCTTCAGGCGGGAATTTCCTGGTTAAAATTAATACCTCTTTGCCAACCTCTCTTGACAATTTATAAACCTCAAGATCTCTAAAACTTTTTACATATTCCATTTTTGGAAATAAACATATGATTTTTAACCGATTACCGAATACCGATTACCGAAAACTTTCAATAAATAAGACAAACTCAGTATTTTAAACATAATCTCTTTATCAATACCCGACCTTTTTTTGTTTATATTGAATAATTCTTCTGAAACAGGTAATCCCAACCAAAAATCTTTATTGTTTTCCCAGGCCTTATTAACAGCATAAGGATCCGAATCATATAATGATTTCCTACCCACAATCTTCCTTAAATAACTTATTGAAATGTTCAGTTTCCCCAAAAAATTAAGGAGGTCGTCAGGTTCATATCCTTTATCCGTTATTATTTTTGCAAATGAAGGAAAGGCTTTATTAATTATATGAGCATATAAAACCTGACCCTTATATCTTTTCAACGGATTATGCTCAAAAAATTCCGAATGGATACCTGCAAGTTCTGTATTAAATAATTCCTTCAGAAAATTTAAATCCAGAAAAGGAGTACGGTTTTTCAGATACCTGAATTGATTTACCATTTCAGCCCCGAAATATTTCCGGAATAGTTCCTCAAAAACGAAAACATAAAATTTCTGATTTTGTGTAAAGCTTGAATACTCACTGTCATAGCATGGCAAATTAAAAAGATCCGATTTCAACTCTTCCCATGCATCATAAAAATTTTTTGTATTAAGATAATTGAACTCTAAGCTATTCTCCAAAGCTTTTATTCCTTCACCTGCATTCTTTGCTTTGAATAAATCATATAAGCATTTCGATATTACCACCCCCGCCACATGTGCTGCACGAAAAATTTCACTACCGAAGTTACCGGTTACTAAATATTCAAAATTCCAGGAAAGTTTCTTTGCAGCATGTAAATAATGTGCACGGGCAAATGTTGCACTGCCGGAAGAATTTTCAACGAACTCTCTACCATCTGACAAACTACTTTCATTGATGTAATAATTATTGAGTTCAATATTTATGAATGGTATTCCCACAATTCCGGCCAGCCTGGATGCTATAGCTGTATCTTTTGAATCGGAAGTGCCAAAACTATAACATGAAAAATTTTTTTTATGATAAAGAGCTGCTGAAACAAGTGTACGGCCATCAAAACCGCCTGTAAGTGCATGACAGTAATGATTAGCAGGTAAGTACTTCTTTACCGTTTCTTCCAGAAATAAATCTTTTATAGCATTAACAGCTTTTCTCCATCTAATCGGGGAAGATGAAAAATAAGTTTCAATCCTTGTATGTTTAATAATATTAAGATTTGTCCCGGAAATTTTTATATATGAATTGGATGGAAGAAGATTAATACCTTCAATAATACTATGATTAAAAAGAGGATAATTAAAAAGAATGGTTTCAAGCATAAATCTCTTGGAAATCGTATTCAGTTTTAAATGCGCGGCAAGTTGAATTGCATTATCTGAAAAGGTAATTTTATCATGGTTTTTATAATAGTATAATGGTAATATAGAAAACATTGAATTGCCAATGATAATCTCATCAATTGTTTTTTTTAATAAGATAAAATAAAAGTGCCCCGATAAATTATTTAAAATGAAACCTGGTTCAGGGTTTGCAGATAGTTTTTCTCTGAAACCGTCATTCATTATAGGATCACCCCAGGAAATGAATTCAAAGGATGGCTCCTGAAAATACAATTCTTGTTTTGGTTCTTTTATAAATAACTTATTATGTTCTGTTATCCTTTTATCGAATGATATTTCAAGCAGAAATTCTATCATTCATTTATGCTTAAAGTATGAATACTTTATTCTCCTTTACCGCCACCAAGTCTCCAAGACTAAAAGGTTCACCAGGATATTTACTTGGTGTTCCTTTGTGCCTTTGTGCCCTGGTGGCATTAAATATAAATTTTTGCAAGATCATACATGGTTTTTACCTGAATTTCTGAAGAATTATGATACTCAGCTACCATTTTTAAAATCTCAGGCATTACATTTTCAAGATACCACTGATCCATAGACGGATGGAACCAGAAATGGCAGACCATCTTGTATTTTGCTGTTTTTTCAAGATAATTGCGGATCATTTTAAAATGAAATTCCTTTGGCCAGCCGTAAGGATCTTTGTCCAGTCCAAGTGAACTGGGTATTGCTACCAGTCCATATTTGTCAATATGAGGAATGTCAATATGATATTTCCCTGGCTTGCGGTAGCAAATAATACCTTTTTCTTTAAGGGTTTCAAAATTTCCGAGTGTGCCTCCCGGAAAAACCATGCTTTTAAGCTTAATACCTTTTTCTTCAGCTAATTTAATACAGGCATCAAGCTCTGCATCGGCAAGTGATTTAGGGCAATTACGGTATGTAAAGTCAATATGGGAGAAAGTATGGCACCCGAATTCATGACCAACAGGTGATGATAAAATTTTGTCAACCAGGTCAGGTGCATACCATGCCTGATCTGTTTTAAAATTAGTGCATGGATCATGCATGTACCAATCGCCCTCATTAAATCTCCAATTTTTATTTTCAAAATATGCCGGACGCGGCATATCAGGATGAGGTAATCCTGCTTCATTTTTTAAGCAACTATTAAGAAATAAATGCCCAACTGTTGCCCATGTAACCGGTATTTTGTATTTTTCAAATAAAGTTAGTAAAACTGTTAAATTTTTCCTTTCCTCTAAACCTTTATCAATGGCTTTGGCACTTAGAGTTTTTGAAAATCTGAAAGCCCAGGCCATTTCAAAATCTGCTGAAAAAACAACTATTCCTTTATTAAAAGGCGAATTTGCTTTTTTGTTTACGGAAGGCTTTAACCCAGTTTTAATAATAAAATAAGATAATCGTCCTTTGTTTTTTGGGGAAAGGAAAATTCTGATATATGGATATAAATTTTTCATAATTCACCTCGAACATTGCTAATTGTTAGGGCTTTGGTACCTTAGCGGTTAATCTATATTTTATCGCTCATAATTGACTGAATAATCTCTTCAAACCTGATAACCATGCTATCAACAGAAAACTTTTTAAGATGCTTCTGATATTCTTCAGATTCAGGATTAAATGAAGCCATCAGTTCATGGGATTTCAAAAGACATCTGTAAAGTGCTTCGTGATCCTTGTAGGGAAAAAGCATAGATGAATCAGAATACACTGTTTCGGGTATTCCTCCTACATTTGTTGCAATTATGGGCAGTCCGGCATACATTCCTTCAAGAATGGCATTGGATATCCCTTCTCCTCTGGACGAATGAATCAAAATATCACTGGCAAAAAGATAATCGTTTACTTTCTCGGTTCTACCTACTAATATTACATTGTTTTCCAGATCGTACTCTATAATTTTTTTTTCTATTTCAGCCTTCATTGGACCATCACCGATAATAAAATAATAAAAGTTAAACACAGATTTAAGACGCGAAATCGATTTAAACACAGTAAAATAATTTTTGTAAGGAACAAAATTTGCTACCGATATATAGACCAGACTATGATTATTATTGTAGTGCGGAATTAGTTTATTTCTCAATGCTTCAATATCAGCCTTTGAAAGATTATTGATAAATTTTTGTTCAATACCATTATATAAAATAAATCTTTTATTGCCTGGTTTGAGATTATTTGCCTTCAATCCTGCTAAAGAGTTTGCCACTACAAATGGAGATAACCAGCATGCGATACTTCTTATTAGGTGTGAAAAACGAAAAAGTCTTATGCCATGTTGTATGCTACCATTAATAAATTTGTATTTATATCTTTTATAAATTAATAAGTTATAAATAGATGTTTGGAAATCCCATGAAAATACAATATCTGGTTTAAGTTTGTTAATAGTTTGTTTAAAGCAACAAAATTGTTCATATTTATTTTTGCCAGAAATTTTGATTATTTTGTTTTCATCAAAGTTATATTCATTAATATAATTGTTACTTAAAAATTTCAGAGTAATAATACTTACATCGTATCCTTTCTGAATAAGAAAGGAAGATAATATAAACAATTGCCGTTCTTTTCCGCCCCTTTGAATGGTATCGGTAGTAAATAAAACTTTCAATTTATTTCTGATTTAGTTAAAAGTTAAAAAATATAGGTTTTTGACTCTATAAATTATATGACTCCAGGAATAATTGCCTTCATTTTGAATTGCTTGTATGTTTGACTCCATTTCCATAAGCAAATCAGGTTTGTTTAAAAATAAATGTATTTTTTCACCCAACTGCTCTGGTTCACGAGGTTTTACTAGACTGCCAGTAATCCCATCTTCGATTACTTCAGGAAAACTTCCTACAGATGTTGCAATAACAGGTTTATTAAATGCAAATGCAGTCATTGCTACGCCACTTTGAGTAGCATCAGTATATGGGCACACTACAATTTTTGTATTTTTAATAAGGCTTACAAGTTCTGAATTTGGTATATATCTGTTAATTAATAATATATTTAATTCATTAAAATCATCTGTATTGAAATAAACATTGCCATTACCGGCAATTATTGTTTTGTAATTATATCCCTTCTTTTTCAGTATTTTTAATGCTTCAATCAGAAATTCAATGCCTTTGTATGGTGATATCCTGCCAAAAAAAAGTAGATCAGACTCAGGTGTTTTAATTTCTGAGTTTTCAAATGCACGGTAAACATCGAGCACTCCAAAAGGAATAAACCAGAATTTCGTGGTATTATCCGGAAATTTTTCTAATAAATAAGTAAAATCAGACATATTCTGAACAATAAGGGGAAATCTGCTGCGGGCTATGTAATTATTCAGCCTTTCAGCAAAATTTAGTTTGGTTTTCTCTCCGCTATGTGAATGGATGTCATGAATCGTAAAAATTAACTTCTTTTTTCTCAACAGAAATATAAGTATTGGCAAGACGCCATTTGTGCCGTTAAAATGAATTATATCATAATTTTTAAGGCTCTTTGCAAATTTTATAGCCAGAAAAAAATTTTTTAACGATCTTAATTTCAGATTATGAAAAATGAAAAACCTAACAGTTGAAATATCCTGTAGGTAATTTACTATTTCAGGTCCAAGAAGTTCCTTAGTTTTATTATAATCTGTATAACCAGTTCTTATTGAGATATCTTTAAAATTTAGTACACTTTCTGACTTTCTATTCAGTGAAAAACAAAAAATAAGGTTAATATTAAGCGATGATTTTATTAAGTTTTTAAAAAGAGTTAAAGTAACATCGACATGTCCAAAGTTAATTATGGCAATTTTCATGTTTTTTATATAAAATGTCTCAATGAAAACTTTTTGTTTTTAAAACCCCATATCAACCCACTGAGGAAACCCCGCCATAATGCAAAAGCAATACGGGGCTTTAATTGTTTTAATGATAAAAGAGAACCTTTGAATATGCTTTTTCTGAAATGATACCAGAAATATCTTCTGAAATAATCTGGCGATTTATGTTTTAAGATAACAAGCATAGGGTTACGTGCATCATAGAATGCTTTAAACGGAGACCATTTGCCAATTGTCATACTTTCTTTGTGCCAGATTTTAGCATAAGGTGTATAATAAATTTTATAACCTGACTCTTTTGCTCTTGCCTGCCAGTCAAACTCTTCCGCCTGAAATCTGAATGTTGTTTCATATCCACCGGTTTCTTCATATAATTTACGGCTTACAAGCATAAAAATATCATCGGCAAAAACACGTTCTGCAATCTGGTCATACTGACCTCCGTCAACTTCTTTATTTCCGATATGTTCCCCATTCCACCTTATCGGATCTTCGAATTTACCAACCGTTTGTAATATATCAGGCCTGTCATAATAATATACTTTGCCTGTAACAAAGCCAATCATCGGGTCTGTTTCTGCAACTTTAACTAATTCCGTTATTACCTTACTATCCGCTTTAACATCATTATTTGTGATAAGTACATAGTCTGCATTCTTTGTGTTGAAAGCATATTCTAATCCAAGGTTAAATCCACCTGAATAGCCAAGATTTTTTTCTGTTCTCAATACAAATACATCAGGATAATTTTTCTCAACCCATTCTTTTGTTCCATCATTGGAGCCGTTATCAATAGCTACTACTTCGAAATTGGGAAAATCGTTTAGGAGATATGATGATATACTATCTTCTAACAATTGTTTGCCGTTGTAAGAAAGAATAAGGACAATAACTTTTTGAATGTTCATTTTATTTTTTGTCTTGAACGGAAGTAATTTTGGATTTCATCAGCATTGTTAAACTGTTTAAGGATTTTTGCTGGGTTACCTGCGACTATAGAAAATGGAGGCACATTTTTAGTTACAACAGCACCTGCACCAACTAACGAATATTCACCAATTATAACCCCGGCAATAATTGTTGCATTTGTACCAATTGAAGCCCATTTTTTTACTAAGGTTGGTAAATATTCAACATGTATTCCAACAGTAGGATAAAGATCATTTGTAAACATAGCTCCATGCGAAATAAATACATTATCTTCCAATGTAACAGAATCACATAAAAAAGCATGACTTTCTATTACACAATTTTCTCCGATAATAGTATTTCTTGTTATTTCGACAAAAGGACCAACAAAAGTTCCAGCACCTATTTTACATCCAAATATATTTACTTGGTCTGGATTAAATATTTTAACATTCTTTCCTAGAATTACATCATTATCTATCATATGCTATTCCTTTAATAAATCTATTAACTTCCTTTATTACTTCAGTCTGCATCTCTTCTTTAAGTTCGGGATATAGAGGCAAAGCAATTACTTCATCACAAATTTTTTCGACAATTGGAAATTGACCTCTAGAAATGCCTAAAAAATTGTTCGCTTTTTGTAAATATAAAGGCATCAAATAATAAATATTCGTTTGAATATCTCTACTATCTAGATACTTAATAAGCGCATCACGGCTACCTTTAAATCGCGAAACAAAAACATGATAATTGCAAAATACATTAGAAGGAATATGCTGATGTATAAATAATTCTTTATTTAATTCCGCTACATATCTATTTGCAATTAAATTCCTTTTATTATTCATTTCATCAAGGTACTTTAATTTCACTCTCAAAATTGCCGCCTGGATTTCATCTAACCTACTATTGATACCGTTAATGACAATATGATTATAATCCACCATACCATACATTCTGAGTAATTTAGCTTTTTTTGCCAATTCCGCATCATTTGTAACAATCATACCACCATCTCCATAAGCACCCAAATTTTTTGTAGGATAGAAACTAAAAACACCTAAATCTCCGAATGTTCCAACTTTCTTCCCATTGATAGTACTTCCATGAGCCTGACAAGCATCTTCAATTATAGGGATATTGCCTGCAATTTGTCTCAACTTTAGAATATCTACCACATTACCAAATATATGAACCGGAATAATAGCTTTAGTTTTATTAGTAATAGCTGCTTCAACCTTTGATAAATCAATTAAAAATGTATTTTCATCCACATCAACAAAAACAGGAGTTGCACCAACATCTATTATAGCAGAAATAGTTGGAATTGCAGTGAAAGGAGTTGTAATAACTTCATCACCTTTTCCAATATTCAAAGTCATTAAGGATATTGTTAGTGCATCTGTACCATTTGCAACCCCAATTGCAAACTCACTCCCTAAGTATTCTGCAAATTCATTTTCAAATGCAGTCACTTCATTTGCCAGAATGTAGCGCCCCGAAGACAAAACTCTATTTATCGCTTCATGAATTTCTTCTTTATAAGCTTCATACTGAGATATTAAATCACAACGCCAAATCATATTATATTCTCCTTGAAAAAATTAATAGTTTCAGTTAATGCAGCATCAATATTTTTCAAATTTATTTTTCCGATGAATTCTGTTATCTTGCTCTCATCAATAGATGCATTACCAACATCAATATTTTTTATATTAACTGGTATCTGTTTGAAAGATACTTTCCCCTGTCCAACTATCTTTATTATTTTTTCTGCTAATTCTGATATTGGAATATTATAACCAGAAATATTATACGCTTCGAAACCACTCCATTCTTTTTGTGCAATCAACCAAACAATATCTACAATATCATCAACAAATATTAATGATCGCTTTCTTTCACTTCCATATATTTCAATGATATTATCAAACAATGCATTCCGAATAAACATCCCTACTAATCCGATATCGTCACCATTTATTGGTTGGTTCTTTCCAAAACAGTTTGGAATTCTTAATACAATTACATTTATGCCATGTATTCTAGAATATATCTTGAAATAATTCTCAGCCGTTAACTTATGGATACCCTGTATATCAAGCGGGTTGGGTTGAGTTTTTTCAACTATTACACCTTCTTCAACAGCCCCATAAATACTACGAGTACTAAGAAAAATAATATTCTTATTTTTATTTCCCTTAATATTTTCAAGCAAATACAGATGGGATTTGCAATTAAGCTCAAGATCATAAAATGGATTGTCGATTGCACTCCGATGCGATGTCCATGCCATACAGTCAATAATTAGATCATATTCTCTAATGAGCTCTGTAAGACTTTGTATATCTTCTATTCTCTTAAAAATAATTTTTATTTTGCCATTCAAATTAGCGAGATTTCTTTTATTAGCACCGGTTTTTTCAAGTAAACCGTCAATTATAGTTACTTCTGTGCCTTTCTTGAAAAAATGTTCGGCAAGGTTACTACCTATAAAACCTGCCCCGCCAAGAATTAAAACTTTAGGTTTACTTAGCATTTTTCTCAAATCAAAAGGAGGTATTTTATAATCCAATTATTACTTAAATATTATATAAATCAGATTTATATTTCGCTAAATTATTTGGTTGCATAAACCAATCTATTGTCTTTCGCAATCCCATTTCCAAATTAAATTTTTGTTCCCAATTTGTTAATTTTAACAACTTTTCATTAGAACCATATAATCTTTGAACTTCACTTTTTTCGGGACGCAATCTTATTTCATCGGTTTCAATTTCACAATTCTTGTTCATTAATTTGAATATAAGTTTCGCAAGATCTCCGACAGAAATTTCAGATTGAGTAGCAATATTTATCTCTTCACCAATTGTCTTATCACTTTTAAATATTTCAATAAATCCTTCAACTGTATCTTTTACATAGACCAAATCGCGGGTAGGTGTAATATTACCAAGTTTTATTCTTTTTGCGTTAGATAGTAATTGAATAATTATTGTTGGAATAACAGCCCGAGCTGATTGTCTTGGTCCGTAAGTGTTAAAAGGGCGAACAATTGTAATTGGTAAATTAAATGAACGATAAAATGATTCAGCAATTTTATCAGCTCCAATTTTAGTAGCGCTGTAGGGCGACTGACCTTGAAATGGATGCTTTTCTGTTATTGGTACAAATTGAGCCGTTCCATAAACCTCCGATGTAGAAGTAACTAAAACTCTTTTAGTATTAAATTTTTTAGCGGCTTGTAGAACGTTTAAAGTACCTTTTATGTTAGTATCAACATAACTATCTGGGGAATGATAACTGAAAGGAATCCCGATTAATGCAGCTAAATGGAAAACAACCTCTACATCTTTCATACTTTCATAGACGCCATTGGGGTCTCTAATATCACCAGCGAATATCTCAATTTCTTTTTTTAATGTATCGTCAAAAGTATCTATCCAACCCCATGAATTAAATGAGTTATAATAAACAAATGCTTTTACTTTATATCCTAGTTCAACCAATCTTTCCACTAAATGACTGCCAATAAATCCATCGGCTCCGGTAACTAAAATTTTTCCCATTTTATTTCCCTTCATTAAAATGTTCACGATAAATTTCTTGTGCTTTTTCAAAGTCATTTAGACGCCCAATATCAAGCCAATATTCATTCAAGTCGTATTTTGTTACTAAACTATTATTATTAAGCATATTAAAGATCAACGTATCCATTCCAAAATATACTGGTTCTTTCGGAAAAAATTCAAATATTTCCGGTTTCATAACATAAATTCCAGCCAGTATATACATTACGATATCTGGTTTTTCTTGAATTCCGGTAACCTTATCACCATCAAAAAAAATATTTCCAAAAGCGAAAGGTGTAATTTCTTTTTTAACAGTAATAGTAAGTAAAGACTCTTGCTTTAATGCAAATTCGTATAATTTTGAAAAATTAATAAGACTAAGAATATCGCCATTCATTACAATAAAAGGTTCTTTTAACTTATCTTTCAAGAGCAATAAAGGGCCTGCTGTACCAAGAGGAATTTCTTCTTTACTTATTGCTAATTTTACTCCGAGGCGTGAACCATCGCCAAAAAATCCTTCAATATATTCCGATTTATAATTAGTTGCAAGAAATATTTCATCAAAACCATGTTTTTTTAATCTGGTAATCTGAACTTCAAGAACTGACTTTTCTCCAATTGGGAGTAACGGTTTGGGAATTACTGCTGTAAAAGGTCTAAGCCTTGAGCCAAGTCCACCCGCTAAGATAACAGCTTTCATTTAATTTCTAAATTCTTTTTTTTACAACTTTTCCGGGAACGCCAGCGATTATAGAAAAACTTTCATACTCATTTGGAATGACAACTGCGTTTGCAGCAATTATGGAACCCTTCCCAATTTTTGTCCCGCCTAAAACGACACAATTAAAACCAAACCAGACATCATTTTCAATAATAATTGGGGAAAAGCTGAGCCCTTGTTTATACATAGGTATTTCTAATGAATCATGATTATGAGTACTAGTAATAATTTTGGTACCCATTCCAATCATTACATCATTCCCAATTTCTAAACCACTTTTACCAACAAATAAACACTGCTGGGCTATTTGTACATTATCACCTAATGATATATCACCAGGAAATTTAAATATTACATTATCCCAAATTAAAACACCCTTCCCGATTTTATTAAAAAAAGGACGATACAAAATAGTGCGTATTTTACAAAAAATACGAAAAGGAATGTATTTTAATAAGGATTGTAGAAAATAAAATATTTTATAATTGAGGATAATCTTCCTCATAATATTTCCTACTAAGATTTTCATATATTTTTATTAAATTTTGCGTGTTTTTTACTATATCAAAGTGTTTTTCCACAACTTCGCGAGTTTTATAATTCCCTTTTATTAATACTTGTTTAATACATTCAAGCAAATTATTTGAATTCGAAACTACACCTAATTTGCTGACATCAGATTCAGAGGGAAGGTGGATAATGTTGGGGGAAATTACAGGTGTATTTAATGCTAATGCCTCAATTGGGGCAATTCCAAACCCTCCAAAATCTCTTATTTGCGAATCATTAACAGGCATTACAAATACATCGGCAGCGGCATAATAATCATTTATTGGATTATCAGTTCTTAAAATCATTTTAGCCCCGGCTTCCTTACCCAGTGTGTAAAATTCGTCATCTATATAACCACCAACGAGATAAAGCTCAACATCAGCTCTTTCTTTTTGAAGCTTTTTGTATGCTTCAATAAGTAAATCTACACCCTTAGTCCTGTAATATCTACCAACATATAAAATTATTTTTTGGTCTGATGGAATACCTAATCTTTGTCTGGCAATATTTTTATCAATTAAAGGGTAATCATTAAGATCAATGCCGTTAAGAAAAAAAATACTTTTAAGATTAGTAAAATTCTCATTGTTAAATTTTTCTTCTACTTTCGATGCTTGCAAATAAAGAGATACTTTTTTTAACATTCTTTTTTCATTAATGTAATGTATTAGTTTTATTGGATTTTTTTTATACTTCCAATCAAACCAACTCCACCATCCTCCAAGATTCTGAAGTATTATAGGTGTTTTATTAATTTCTAATTTATTTATTAACCAAGTTATTAAAGGATTATGGCTGCCATAAAAATGTAATATTACTTTCCCCTTATAAATCTCTTTCTGTAATTCCTTTAGCATAAGTGGAGATCTTGAGATGCTGCCATATTTTTTTATTTTAATTTCCTTAGAAGGAAAAACTTTATGTATTAAACCATCCACATCTTTTTGATAGACCTGATTAATTTTGTCACAATAAGGTCGCCAGCATTCCATTTCAATTTCAGGGGCAAGTTTCTTTACATAACTACCCCACCTATGATGCCAATCTAATCTAAAAAAACCAATCCAATATGGATATTTATCTATTTTTATGTACTCAGTTAGTGGAAATCTCCTAACATATTCCTCTGGTGCAGAATAATTCCACAAAATTTCTTGTGGTGGATGTGTTAATATATTAATGATTTTCATTTACAGTCCTCCAGAAATCATGTAGCCCAAAATTTTCATAATTAATTGTGGTGCTTAATTTGTCCCAATATTCTTCATAAGCCGGTGGATGGTTCATTATATGAATTATATTTGTTGTAAATTTCTTCATAAATATTTAAAAGTTTTTCCATTATAGTAGTGTTACTATCAAGATACTTTTGAGCGGTTTCTCTGCACTTTGTAAACCTCCAATAATTATTTATCATCCATTCCGTTTTTTCAATCGCTTCTTTTTTATTTTTAATTAATACTCCAAGTTCAGAATAATCAAAATCAAGATATGCCAGTTGTGGACTTAAAACTGGCTTATTACAAGCAAGTGCTTCTATCCAAGAAACATCCAAACCGCCAAAATTAGAGTTAAAAGCAGGGTGAATATAAAAATCAGCTGCATTATAATATTTCACCATTTCTGTCCACGGCACAATACCATACCATGGACAACCTGATTTAATTACTTCATCGTACAAGTCATTATCTGGTGTATTCGAGCCTCCTACAAAAATTACGGTGAAATTGTATTTTGATTTAAGTGAATTATATATTTCGAGTATAAGATCAACGCTTTTCAACCGGTAAAAACTACCTACATATATACCATAAATCTTATCTGATTCCAATCCCAGCTCCTTTCGTAATTCTGTTTTGTCCATGGGAATCATTTGATTGAAGTCTGCACCAACAGGCAAAAACTTCAAGGAAGGATGTCCTTTTATTGATTCAAGAAAATGTTTAGTGCTCAAACTTAAGTATGTAATAAAAGATATTCTATGCTTATTATAGAATATCTTCATTAATTTGGCTTTAAGAGTCTTCTCCAAAGGAGGAACACCACCATGATGTGAGAGGACTATTTTAATCCCAGGGCAAAAAAGATTCATTAAAATTACAAAACGAAGATTATATAGATCATGATAATGAAGAATTATAAAATATTCTTTCTTCAGTCTATTTAATCTTTTAATCATCTCCCATGTAAGGACATTTTTTACCACAGGATATTTATATGGCCAGATAATACCTTTTAAATTAAAAACCTCGTTCTCCATTTTTACTTTTATCTCATTCTCAGCACGCCATACTTCAATATCAATTTCAGGTTTGTATTTCTTCAACCTTCTTGCCATTAAACCTGCCCAGGATGCTACGAAATAGTAATCTTCTCCTATGGCTGGATGATGTTGTGGTTTATTTTTAGAAAAACCAGATAAATGGATAATCTTAAGCGTTTTCACTAATATTACAAGTTGTTCATTTCATCTTTAATGTACTTAAATAAAGGCCTAATATTAATAAGACTTAAAAAGAAATTTAAGTCGTCTTTTGTAATTATTCTAGTGTTCCATTCAACAAAGAATATAATGGCTAAAAATACTACGGGTACTATAAAATATTGAAACATTAAATCTATTCTTAAAACCATCATTGCCAGAAACCCTAATATTATCTGAAATGTTAATATAAAATAAATCTTTTTATCTCTTTTAATACCAAGTGTTTTCTTTGTGATTTCATTATAAATAATAAAAAGAAGAATATTAGTCATTAACAATGCAATTGAAGCACCTAATCCTTTGAGGTTTAAACCTGTTTTTCCACTCAGAACATAGATCAATCCAGTTTGAATTATTAAAATAATAACGCTAATGACAGCGATTTGCTTAAACATGCCTTTAGCAAAAGCAAGGTTAAGATAAGGTAATGTATAAATATAAATAAATAATGTAGTAATAATAAAAGGAAAGTAAATACTTGTAGAAGCATATTTTTCGCCAAAGAGGAATAGAACTATTTGTGTACTGAATAAAATCATCAGTATAATAAAGGGTAGAAAAACAGTTACTAAATATTTCCTGTACTTTGTTATTAAGGCGGAGATTTTTGAAATTTCATTTTGAAAAAGCAGAGATGAAAAAGATGGAAATAAAATAGAGCCGATACTGCTTCCAAGAAGCTTTACCGGTGCAGAAAGGGAGAAAGCTGCCATATAAAGTCCGAGCTCATAAGTGCCATGCAATTCTCTGAGTAATATCCTGTCAATATTGTCAGTCCATTGCTGTGTAAACGTTATAATGATTACAGGAATAGAAATTGAAACATAACTTTTGATAAAATCTTTTCTGAATTTACCAAATTTATAATTCCTGAATAAAAAATAATTAACAGGAATTATTATAATTAAATAAAAGAGCGATGATGTTGCCAGTGCGATTGCCCCAAAGCCTAAAAGAATTAATATAATACGGGTTAATTTATCCAGTGTTGTTTGAAAGAAAGAAGGAATTTCAACTTTTGCTCTTTCCGTTCTTGCAATAAAATTCGTACGGAAAATATAGTTCAGTGAATCCAAAAAATAGATTGCGATATAAATGAAAATTACTGCCTTAATTTCCGGTTTATTAAGATCATGATTACCTAAAAAATTAACTTGAAAATAATAATATACTACTATTACGCTTAGAAACAAAAAAGAAGTGATAATCTTAAGAATTGCAAATGTTGTGACATAATCTTTGATATCGTCAGTACTTGTAATTAGTTTTTGATGAGCGGTACCTATTCCAAGGTCTGTAATGAATTGAAATACCGCAACGAAAGACATCCCAAAAGCAAGTGTGCCAACGACATCAGGTCCTCCAATTCTAGCAACTATTATACCTGATGCTATACCAAACAGAAGACTTATAGATTCTATTCCGTATGTAAGTAAAAATTTCTGCTTAAGCAATTCCTTTATAGTATTTTTAGATAATTTTTAGATTAAATGAAAAGAGAAAATTAAATTTCAATTTTCTATTCTCTTTTGCATAACCATTATTAAGTTATATCCAGGCTTATTAGGAAATATTTTTTCACTTAGTGGTAACCACAAGTAAGTTAAAATATTTTTTATAATTATTTCCAATGGCAAGAAAAAAAGAAAAATTTTATTTTTTGTATCATTATACTTATTAATAAAAAAACTGCCCCAAACAAATTCGCTAAATTTAAACCTGTCCTTTAAGAAGATGATTTCTTCTTGACCAAATAAATCTATTAAATCTTTTTTCCTATAATGTCTGAAATGTTCTTTAATTCCATGCTCAAGAGGTACTCTATCTAAATTAGGTACTGTAAGCAATAAAAAACCTCCCGGTTTAAGAACCCTAATTATATTTTCCGTCGCTTTTTTGTCATTTTTGATATGCTCTAAAACTTCTGTAAGGATTATAACATCAAATAAATTAGAATTAAAATTCAATTCTTGTGCATCCATAATTTTGGCTTCAATATTTGTCCTACTTTTAAGTTTTTTTAATGTTTTTTCACTGAATCCAAAATCATTATTTTCAGGTAAAATATCTATAGCGATTACCTTGTTTGTCAGCCCTTTGGTAAATGGACTGGTTAATGCACCAACATCCAAGATTTGATCACATGGTTTTATAAACTTTCTAAATCTTTTTCTGGCATCGTAATTAAAAATAGGCTCTGCAAAAAGAGTTATAAGTCTTTCTTTAAGTATTCTTTTATTCATAATTATAGTTATATTAAATATTGAATTATCTAAAAATGACCATCAATAACTTATTGAAAATTTATTCTTTGAATTGTAATTCTTGTATTTAATGCGAAATTTACAGCCTGATTTATAAAAATAAGTGAGAGTACCATCAATAAATACCTGTTATTACCGTCGGGTGTGTAACCAAGTGTTTGAGTTCCTGTATTAATAATAAGAAGCGCCAGTAATAATAAAAAACTTGCTTTCAATTCATTTTTAGATTGAACTGATATATATATGGATTTGCTTAAATTATAAGGTAGTATAAAGGCTTTAGCTATTATTATAAAAAATAACAGCATGCCTATTATACCTGCATTAAGTAACATATTATGGTAACCTACATGTCCATCGGCATAATTATAAAACAATTTACTGAAACCGGCTCCAGATATAATTGTGCTTTCTTTAAACCCTTCCAAAACTCTGGGTGCCCTTACATCAAACCGGCTTGCTGTTCCACCCGCAGTAATATCGCCTTCTGCGACTTTTTCAATGGTTGACAAACGATTCCATGCATTTAATATTTGGTTTTTTATAACAGAAACCTGACTTATTATGGCAATCAATGCAATTATTAAAAATATTCTCTTCAATGAAACTGCAGACAACTGTGAAAATCTCATAATAAAGAAAAATATATATAAAGCTGTCAAAGCTAAAAACCAACTTCTTGTTCCCGTTATAAAAATACCTAGAAAACTAAGTATATTAATAATAATAAGATATCCTGTTTTAAAATATTTTTCTTCCCTATTGATTAAAAAAAGAGTACCACAAAAACAAACCAGTAAAACATGAACCATTTCAATGGGCCTTTGCCAATTTTCTATGCTATTATCACCCGTTAAAACACCCTGAACGGAGGTAACATCCGGTTTAAAAATGGCCACTAATTGCTGACCATAAACAAGTGAATAAATCTGTAAAAGAATAGCAATAATTGCAAAGGGGAAAATAACTTTAAGAAAATTAAAAAAGTTTTGGCGTTCATTTAAAATTAATGGTACGCTTACAAATAAAGTTAAATTGACACAAATTTTATAAAAATTTCTGAACTCATCAAATGTCATACCCAGTAAAACAGATATAAAAAGGAGAAAGAGAAAATAGTAAAATAATATTAATAACTCTTTACTGAAATAATTTTTTTGAAATGATTGCCTGTATTCAGGTTTTACAAGAACTTTGATAAACAAAAGAATCAGATATAAATCTCTAAGTGAAAACGATATTCCAGAGGCAATTGTATAGAGAGGCAATCTATAAGGATCATCTGCAAGGCCACCTGAGAATAATCCCCCAGGTATATCTTCAACAATAAAGAAAAACGCCAGCCAGATAAAGTCTTTTTTAGTTATCCATATCAATGGCAAAACTCCAAGAAACAATATTTTATTTATTGGAGTTGGAACAAAATAAACTAATAATAATGCTATAAAAAGAAAAAATACTAATGCCCAAAAATCTTTAGTGCTCTTGAAAAACATTTTGGTTTAACACTTAGTGTCAGATTTGGGTAAATTTTTAATTACTTTTGCCGGTACCCCGCCTACCATTGTGTATGGAGGTACATCTTTTGTAACTACACTTCCTGCCGCCACAAAACTACCTTCTGAAAGAGTAATCCCCATGAGAATAACTGAGTTGGTTCCGATATATGTATTTTTTTTTATCAATACTGCTTTCGATTTTGCCGGGTATAAATTGCTAAGTGCAGACTTTGACATATCGTGATGAGTAATAATTGTGGTTTGCATTGAGATAACCACATTGTCTTCAATGGTTATCCTGTCTCTTAAATCAAAAAAACAGTTTTTACCTATATGTACGTTATTACAAATAATCAAGTTAGAAAAATCCATACAATTATGAAAAATTAAAGGTGATTCAATATCACAATCAACTCCAATTACAGCCGCATTCTTCCTTAGAACAGGAATCATTGAGTTTTTATCAAGTCTTCGTAAAAAGGCATTGGCATTATCAAATCCTAATATTTTTTTTCTAATTGCAAATTCATAAACATTTAAAAAAACCTCGACTTTTCTTAATAATTTCGTTATGCCAAAACCCATATTTATAAGATCAAATTATCTGAAATTATAATTTTTCAAAGAGCATTTAATAAATTTTTTATTGAACTCTGATGACAAGGATTAAGCGGATGATCACAGATTATTATTCGCGTAAATTCCTTTGATCTGTGCTATCTATGCTCTATTAAAGCATCTATTATGTAATTAACTTCATCGTTCTTTAAATCGGCATGTAATGGTAAGGTAACCATTTTATAATATTCTCTTTCAGCAACCGGGCAGGGACTTGCATAAGGTTTAAAAAGCGGTTGCATTGTGAGTGGCGTATAATGGCAACCCGTTGCTATACCTTTTGATTTTAAAAATAAGATAAGTTTTTCTTTAGAATCTGTCCTGATACCAAACATCTGATAAACATATTTTTCCGGTTCAAAGGGCAAAAGCGGCTTTATACTCCCATGATTTTTTACACCATCCAGATATTTTCTAATAATTTTACTTCTTCTTTTATTCATTTCCGGTAAACGCTTAAGCTGAACCAATCCAATTGAAGCGGCCAGATCGTTCATATTATATTTCCACCCAAGCACCCTTAATTCATAAAACCAGTGGTATGCATCCTTATTCATGTCAGTATATGCCTGAGCTGTTTTCCAGTTATCTTTGTCAATACCAACCCAACGCATAGCCTTTACCTCTTTAAATAATTCCGGGTCATTCGTTACCATCATCCCTCCGTCACCAGTTGTCATACATTTCTTTTCTTCAAAACTGAAACATCCAATATCACCCCATGTTCCAAGTGCTTTGCCCTTGTAAATGCCTCCTGCAGTATGCGCACAGTCCTCAATTATTTTCAATCCTTTCCCTCTTGCCCAGGGAACCAATTTATCCATAGGCAAAGGATGTCCTGCATAATGAACCGGAATAACTGCCACACAATCTGTATCATACTTTCTTTCCAGATCTTCAAGACTCATCCCGAGTGTAACAGGATCTGAATCAACAAACACAGGAATCAGCCGGTTGTATAATACTGCAGAAGCTGTGGAGGAAAAAGTAAGAGAAGGTACCAGAACTTTTTTACCTTCAGGAAAGCGAAAACATGCAAGAGCCAGATGCAGTGCAGCAGTCGCAGAATTGACTGCCACTGCCATTTCACAACCAATAAACTTCCTCCACTCTTCCTCAAATTCATTAACCTTCGGCCCTAATCCTACCCAGGAACGGTCAAAGGCTTCTTTTATAGCCTGCAGTTCTTCTTCACCGAGGGAGGGTTTAAACAACCGGATGTTCATTTTTAAAATATATATTGGAACACAGATGACACTGATTTTACTGATTTTCGCTGATCTTATCTGCGCTCATCAGCCTGATCTGTGCCATCTTCATTACATTGTTTTTTAATATTAGTAAAAATTTTTCTCTTGAATTCCGGTTTTTTCCCGAAATTCAGTAGAAGTCCTATTTCTATCTCTGTTGCTTTCAAATAATTGATTAACTGATATTCATGCTCTTCACACAGAGTCTCAGCTGCTTTAAGCTCAATTATGATACATCCATCGATAATAATATCAGCATAATAGTCGCCAACTAAAAAGTTTTCATAATAAACCTTAATTGGATATTGACTTTCACATTGAAAGCCTTCCCGCTTAAGTTCAACTAATAATGCATTTTGATATACTTTCTCAAGGAATCCGTATCCAAGGGTATTATATACCTTAAAAGAAGCATTTAATTATTCTTTCAGTCTTATCTGATAGTAAATATTCCATATCATTAGTGTCCGATTAAATAAATATAGAATTCTTTGAAATCTTTGATATTACTGAAATATAGAGCCTTTTAGGTGCGTGACGATTTGAAATGAAAATTGTGATTATAGCTTTGTAAAAAGC
>Ga0101944_10000190_pt2 | contig 37335 bp, 31 predicted proteins | sample DewCreD2012metaG_FD_75245 | JGI IMG/M metagenome (GOLD analysis project Ga0101944, IMG submission 75245) | Hot spring sediment bacterial and archeal communities from British Columbia, Canada, to study Microbial Dark Matter (Phase II) - Dewar... ... | reverse complement strand
ACTGGCGGCCCTGCCCCCCTGGCGCGAGATGGCCCGCTTTGCGGTCAGCACCAATTTCGCGGGGACGGTGAACCTGATTGCCAGAGACAGCGAAGTGCCGCTGGTGAGCTTTTTCTTTGGCACGGCGGCCGCCGGGTATATGAAGATCGCGCTGGCGGTGGTCAACCTGATGGTGTTGGTGATTAATCCCCTGATCAGCGCCAGCTACCCAGAGATTACGCGGGCCTATGCGGCGCGCCAGTGGGCGCGGCTGCGCTCGCTGCTGCGGCGCATGACCCTGCTCTCGGCGGCCTGGACGGGCGCGACGGTGATGGGGCTGGCCCTGTTAGGCCGCCCACTGCTGTTTCAATCGTGGACGCTGTTTGGACAGCACTTCGACCTGCTGGCGGAGTACGCCCCGGCATACCCGGCCTTGTTAGCGCTGCTGGCAGGGTATGCGGCGGCCAATATCTTTTTTTGGAACCGCCCGCTGCTGTTGGCTCAGGGGTTGGCGGCTTACCCGCTCAAGGTGAGCTTTGGGGCCATGCTGGTCAAAGCGGCCCTGATGGCGCTGATTCTGCCCGGTTTGCCGCCAGAAGGGTTTGTGGTCGAGGCTGTACTGCTTTCGGGCTACCTGCTGGTGACGGTGCTGCTGAACGTGCGCCGGGGCTTTCAGGAAATCCGGCGGGGCGAAATGAATGCGGGCGCGCAGTTGCAGGGGGGGCTGGCGTGAAAGTTGCTTGTATTTCGACCTCGCGCGTGCCAGCAGACACAGCTAACAGCATCCAGGTGATGAAAACCTGTCAGGGGCTGGCGCGGGCCGGGGCAGAAGTGACGCTGCTGGTTCCCGCACACGAGGCGGCCCCCGCCGCCTGGGATGCGCTGGCCGAGCGGTATGGGCTGAACACCCGCTTTGAAATTGCGTGGCTGCCGGCGCGCCGGGCGTGGAGGCGCAACGATTTTGCCTGGCTGGCCGTGCAGCGGGCGGCGCGTGTGGGCGCACGGCTGATCTATACCTGGACGGGACAGTCGGCGGTGTGGGCGCTGGCGCGGGGCCTGCCGGTGATTTACGAGGTCCACGACCTGCCAACCGGGCGGTTGGGGCCGTTGTGGTTCCGGCTGTTTTTGCGGCTGCCGGGCCGCAAGCGCCTGCTGGTCATCACCCAGGCGCTGCGCGACCGGCTGGAGCGGCGTTTTGGCCGTCTGCCCGAAGAAATGGTCATTGCGCCCAACGGAGTGGACCTGGAGCAGTACACCAACCTGCCAGAGGCGCCCGCCGCCCGCCGCGCATTGGGGCTGCCAGAGGCCAACACGGTGCTGTGCGCCGGGCATCTCTATGCAGGCCGCGGCTTGGATCTCTTTTTGGGCCTGGCCGGGAAGTTCCCAGAGACCAGTTTTGTGTGGGTGGGTGGGCGGCCCGAAGACGTGGCCCAGGCGCGCGCGGCGGCGGCACAGCGCAGCTTAAGCAACGTGATCTTTACCGGCTTCATCAGCAACCGCGCTCTGCCTTGTTACCAGGCCGCGGCAGACGTGCTTTTAATGCCCTATGGGCGGACGATCGCCGGGAGCAGTGGGGGCAACTCGGCGGAAATCTGCTCGCCAATGAAGATGTTTGATTACCTGGCGGCCGGCCGGGTGATCCTCAGCAGTGATTTGCCGGTCATCCATGAGGTCTTGAATGAACGCAACGCCATCTTTGCTCCACCCGATGACCTCTCGGGCTGGACGGAAGCCCTGAAGCGTATCTTAAACGATGCAGAACTGCGCCGCCGCCTGGGGGAACAGGCGCGCAGTGACGCGGCTTCTTATACCTGGCTGGCGCGCGCTCAAAACGCGCTGCGAGGGATGGCGTAGGAACACCTGTATCGAAAGCATAGGGCGTATGAAACGCAAAGTGAATATCTGGAAAGTTGGAGGGTTGATTGCCCTTCTGGTGGGATTGGCGGCATGCCAGACCGGGCCGGCGCCGCGCGTCTACAGGCCGCGCACCCCGGCAGCCGGAACCACGCTTGCGCCGTTGTATTCTCCAGAGGCCACCGCATTGGCGTCAGCCGATACGCCAATGCCAACGGCAGATAACTTGCCCTCGACGGCCACGCTGCCGCCCGTCAGCGCCGCGCTGGCAGTTACAGAGACCCCCGCCGCGATTGCGGCCACCGGAGAGGAAGCACAAGACCTGTACCTGCCATTGTTGGTAACGGCTGAGATAGCATTTCCACCCCTGAATCCGGCCCGCGCGTATATGGTCTATTATGGAGAAACCAATGGACAGCCAGAGGTGGTACTGCTGAATGCCGATCTGCGGGGCAGGCGCGCGCTGCCCCTGCCGGCGGACAGCCTGCCGCCGCGTTTGCCAGAGGCGCTTTCACCGGGCGGGCAGTGGCTGGCCTTTCACACCGCCGCGCCAGATGAGGCCCTGCACCTGATGAACCTCCCCAATGGGCGCATGACGCGTGTTGACAGCCTGCCGGTACCCGATGCCCTGCGCTGGTCGCCGACGGGGCGCTACCTGGCCTTCACCAGCGGCGGTGAACGCGGAGCGCAGACGGAAGTGCTGATGTATGATCGCTGGCGCGATGCGGTGTACCGGTTAGGCGGGGGTGATGCGCCGGTCTTATGGTTGCGCTGGTCGCCAGATAACAACCATGTGTTGTATGCCGCCGCCGCGGCTGGCTGTGACGGTGACTGCGGCCATTGGACGGTGGTGGATGTCCGCAATGGGCGTAGCTGGCAGCCACAGTTGGGCCTGCAAGACGGCGAGCAGGTGATGATGATGGGGTGGAAAGACCCGCGCGTGGTTGCGATTGTGGTGCGGAGCGCGGAGCACAGCGCGCTGAAAACCTTCAATATTGCGAGCAGTTCTCAGACGACCGCGCTGGATGTGCCGTTTGATGCCTACGCTTTCGATGCGGACAATAATATGTATGCCCTCAGCGTGGAAGAGGCGGGGGCCCTGGAACCAGGGATTTACCTGTATGCTCCGTCTGCCGGCGAGCCGAAGCTGGTGGCCCGGTTTGCCGATTATGGCAAATTACGGGTGAAAACCTTTGGCCGGCGCGGAATTTCCTTTTTGCTGTGGAACGATGCGCAAATCTTCACCATGGGCGCGCGTGGAGCTGTCGAAGCGGCGGCGCAGGGCGCTTTGGCGGCAGTTTCTCCACACAATAACTGGCTGGCGGTGATGGACCCAACGGCGACATCTCCCGCGCTGCTCTTGCTGAATAACCGCTTCCAGGTAGCCCACACCCTGCCGGGGGAGTATGTGGGCGAATTGTTCTGGAGCGAGGATGAGACGGTGCTGTTCTCGGTGCTGGGAAACCGGCTCTATGCCCTGCCGCTGGCAACCCTGGAATGGGCGTTGGTGGATGGGCAGTTGCCGGAATCCAGCGCGATATGGGATGAGGCATTTTTATATGCGTGGCGGTAGGGAGAATCTCCGCACTCTCTAACAGTGGTAAAATTACGGCGAGATCAGATCTTTCTCCTACGAGACTATGAGCTTGCCGTTGAAACAGGTTAATGTCAGTGAGGATGCTCGCGCCATGAGCGCCGGAAGAACCGCCTCGTGGAAGCTGTATCTGGGCGGGTCGCTGGCTGCCGGGCTGACGAGTGGGGCCGTGGTGGCCTGGTTCAGTCCGGGGTCGTTTTGGACCGGGTGGCTGGCGGCCAGCGCGCTGCTGGTTCCGGGAATGGCGGCCCTGATTGCGGCATGGGCGTGGGGTGGGCGTGACCGCGCCCTGGCCTGGATGGTGGCGCTGGCGTTTGCGCTGCGGCTGGGCCTGGGCATTGGGTTGAGCCTGGCCCTGCCGGTATGGGGCTATGATGAACCTGAGCAAAAGGCCGGCTATTTGTTTCAGGATGCTTACGAGCGCGACCGGCGCGCCTGGGAACTGGCGCACTCAGGCCAGCCGCTGTGGGTTTCTTTTCAGGACGATATGAAAACTGACCAGTACGGGGGACTGCTGGCGCTGAGCGCGAGCCTGTATCGCTATTTAAGTCCCGACGCGCACCGCCCGTTTTTAATCACTGCGCTGGGGGCGTTGTGCGCGGCCCTGGGCGTTCCGTTTTTGCGCCGGGCGGCCCGCCTGTATTGGAGCGAGCGGGCGGCGGCGCTGGCGGCCTGGATCGTGATCTTGTACCCCGATGCGATCTTCTTTGGCAGTTCGCAGATGCGCGAGCCGTTCGTTGTGGGGCTGAGTGCCATCGCGCTGTGGGGGACGCTGGCCTTGGATCGCGCGCGCCCGGCCGCCTGGGCCGCGCTGATCGGCAGCCTGGGGGTGATGGCCTTGTTTTCAACCCGCGCGGCGGTGATGGTCGCCGGGATGCTGGCGATCTTGTTCCTGTTGCAGCGGGCGGTCGGGCAGTCAGACGGACGCCGCCAGGCGTTGGGGTGGCTGGCGCTGGCGGTTGGAGTGGCGCTGGTGCTGTTTTTCTCGTGGGATTGGTTCCGCAGCGCCGCCCGCTTAGATGCCGTCTTTACCCAACAGGAAGTGGGCCGGCTGGATGCGGCCATTGACGACCTGTCTGAGCGCGTGGGAAAATGGGTGGCTTTTCCGGTAGTGGTAGTGTACGGCCTGGCGCAGCCGGTCTTTCCGGCGGCGGTGATGTCCCTTTTTCGCCCGGAAACGGCCCCCTTCTGGAAAGTCGTGGCGCTGGTGCGCTCGGTGGGGTGGTATGTGCTGGCCCCGCTGCTGCTCTATGGGCTGTTTTGCGTGTGGCGCGAGCCGCGCGCGCTGCCGCGCCGGCTGTTGATTGGGCTGGCCCTGTCGGTGGCGGCCTGGTTAATCATTGCCGCGGCGCGTGGGGGCGGCGACCTGACGGATAACCCCCGCTACCGCAGTCTGCTGCTGGTATGGCTGGCACTGCTGGCGGGTTGGGCAATCGATTGGGCGCTGGCGCGGCGCGATGCCTGGCTGTGGCGCTGGCTGGCCGTAGAGGCGGTCTTCCTGGGCTTTTTCACGCAGTGGTATATCAGCCGGTACTTTAAAATTTGGGGCAGGCTGCCGTTCTGGCAAATGGTGCTGCTCATTGTGGTGTTAAGCGCTCTGGTGCTGATCGGCGGCTGGGTCTGGGACCGGCGAAGCGAAACGCAATCGGTTTGAAGATAGGACGAAACACGCATGGATATTTCGATCATCGTGCCTGTTTATAACGAACAGGAAAGCTTGCCCTTGTTGTATCAGGCCGTTATTCAGGCGATTACGCCCCTGAACCGCAGTTGGGAACTGGTGCTGGTGGACGACGGCAGCCGCGACGGAAGCGTGGCGGTGATGGAAGAACTGGCCGCCTGTGACCCTCAGCATGTGCGCGTGGTAGAACTGCGGCGCAACTTTGGCCAGACGGCCGCCATCGCAGCGGGGATTGACCATTCGAGCGGTGAGATTGTAGTGCTGATGGACGCTGACCTGCAAAACGACCCCGCCGACATTCCCCTAATGCTGGAGAAAATCGCTGAGGGCTACGACCTGGTGAGTGGCTGGCGTCTCAACCGTCAGGATAGCCTGTCGCGCCGCTTGCCGTCGCAGTTCGCCAACCGGCTGATCTCGTGGGCCACGGGCGTTCACCTGCACGATTACGGCTGCACGCTCAAAGCCTACCGGCGCGAAGTGATCACGGGCTTTCGGCTGTACGGCGAAATGCACCGGTTTATCCCGGCGTATGCCAACTCGGTAGGTGCACGGATGATTGAAATGCCCGTGCGCCACCATGCCCGGCGCTTTGGCAAGGCCAAGTACGGCCTGGAACGCACCCTGAAAGTGATTTTAGATTTGGTAACGGTCAAATTTCTAAACAGCTACGCCAACAAACCCATTTATCTGTTTGGTGGGGCCGGGGCCATTTTAATTTTCATCAGCCTGGCGATCTTGCTGTACCTGTTTGTGCGCCGGGTGTTCTTTGACGTGTCGGTGCTGATGTCGCCGTTCTTCCAGATGAGCACCATGATTTTCATCATGGGGTTCCAGTCAATTCTGATGGGCCTGATCGCCGAACTGCTGGTGCGCACCTATCACGAATCGCAGGGGAAGCCCACCTATACCGTGCGCAAGATCATCGAGCCGACGGTCAGCGTGGATGGGCAGGCTGAGCGGGCCGCATCACAAGGTGAGCGGGCCGCATCACAAGGTGAGCAGGCCGCGCCGAAGGAAGCTGGAACAATATGAAAGTGGCGCGCAACTGGTTGGCCCCGGTGCGCCTGTATCTGATCGCTCTGGCCGGGCTGGGGGCGGCGCTGGTGCAAGATTTGCTGGCGCTGGGGCATGGGTCTGGGCAGGCAGTGGGAGATTATTCTCTGCGCTGGCTGGCGTTGATGGCGGGCGTAGGGGCCGCGGCGCTGGCGGCGCTGGTAGGGGCGCTGGCATGGCCGCGGCGCATCGAAGCTTGGGGTGCGCGGCTTCTGCGGGCGCTGCGGCCTCTGGGGGCGTTCAACGGGTTGGGGGCGCTGGCGGTCTGGGTGGGATACGTAGTAGTGGTATTTGACCGCTTTGAATTCCACTTTAATCACCCCAACGGCTACACCTGGTTTTTCTTAATCGCGGTAGGGGTGGGTAGTTTGTTCGCGGCGGCGGCCCTGCCGGGCGAGCCGTACCTCAGGATCTTTTTGTTAACGGCGGTGGCCTACGGCGTGGGAGTGAAAGCGCTGGGATACCTGCCGGATGTCACCCATTTCCCGTTTTCGTTAGGGTGGTCAGAGGCCAGCCGTTACTACTATGCCGCGCTGCCCTACAGCCAGCGGTTATTTGGGATGGACATCCCGCTTTCGCCGCTGCATCCCAGTCGTTATCTGCTGCTGGGCTTGCCTTATCTCATCCCAGAAAGCCCGCTGTGGCTGCACCGGCTGTGGCAGGTGATCTTGTGGCTGTTGATGAGCGGCCTGGGCGGGGTGGCTTTGGCGCGGCGAGTGGCCGGTGCGAACCGGGTGGTATTTTGGGCTTTTGTTGGGTGGTCCTTATTGTTCTTACTGCAAGGACCGGTTTACTATCACCTGATGGTCTGCGTGATCCTGGTGTTGTGGGGGTTTAACCTGGCGCGCCCAAAGCGTACTCTGGCAGTGGTGATCCTGGCGTCTATCTGGGCCGGGATCAGCCGCATCAACTGGGTTCCGGTTCCGGCGTTCCTGGCGATAGCCCTGTACCTCTTAGAGCGGCCGGTTTGCGCGCGTCCCCGGCTGTGGGCCTATGTACGGCCAGGCCTGTTGTGGGGCGTGGTAGGGGTGTTGGCGGCGCTGGCGAGCCAGGCGGCCTACATCCCGCTTTCGGGCAACGAAGACATCAGCAAGTTTGGGACCAGTTTTACCTCGGACTTGCTCTGGTACCGGCTGCTGCCCAGCCCCACTTACCCGATGGGTGTTTTTCCGGCGGGGATGCTGGTGACATTGCCGCTGTTGACGTTGATTGTGGTCAATTGGGTGCGCGGGCGGGCCAACTGGCACGCCATCCGCGTGGCAGGGTTAGCGGCGATGATGCTGGTGCTGTTGGCAGGGGGGCTGGTGGTCAGCACCAAAATCGGAGGGGGCAGCAACATCCACAACCTGGATGCCTATATGGTGTTGGTGTGGGTGGTGGGCGGCTACGTGGGTTTTGGGCGCTTTGCTTCAGAGATCGGGCAGGCGGCCCCGCCGGTCTGGCGGCCCTGGGCGGTGATCGCCGCCATCGCGGCGGTTGCGATTTTGTGGAACCTGAATGTGGGGCATCCGTTTCGGAAGCCGGATTTCGCGCAGGCCGAGTTCGACTTGCAGAAGTTGAAAACCATCGTCCAGAAGTACGGTGGAGATGGGCAGGAAATTTTGTTTATCACCCAGCGGCAGTTGCTGGTTTTTGGAATTGTGCCGGGAGTTAAGCTGATCCCTGAGTATGAACTGCTGATGTTGATGGAAATGGCAATCTCGAACAACCAGCCGTACCTGCAAGCCTTCGAGCAAGACCTGGCGCGTCACCGCTTTGCGCTGATTGTGGCAGACCGCCAGCACGAATACATGCGCGATCCACAAAAAGATGGGTTCGCCGAGGAAAACAACGCCTGGGTGGAGCATATTTCCGCGCCGCTGATTGAATATTATGAGCGCGAGGTATATCTGGAAGCCGAGGGAGTGGATCTGTTGGTTCCGAAAGGCAGTCGGCGATGACGCAGCCGCCGCTCATGGAACGGGGCCGCGCCAGAAAGTTCCCGTTAGGGCGCGTGGCGGGGACGCTCCTCTCGATTGGCTTGTTTGTTTACCTGCTGGCCGCGCAGGGGTGGGGAGAATTTCTTCAGGCCCTCCAGCAGCTTCCGGTGGCTTATTTTTGGGGTGGGCTGGCGTTGATGCTGTTCTCGCGCGCGGCGGTGACGCTGCGCTGGTATGTGCTGCTGCGCGCGGCAGGGTTAAAAATGAGCCTCAAAGACTGCGCCCGGCTGGTCTTTATGGGACTGTTTGCATCGAACTTTTTGCCTTCCACGGTGGGCGGCGACCTGGTGCGCATGGCCGGGGCGCTCCAGTTGGGGTTAAACGCAGGGGCCAGCGCCGCCTCTTTGGTGACTGACCGGCTGGTTGGAATGGCTGGCATGGCGACGGCCCTGCCGCTGGGCCTGGCGGCGGTGACGAAGACCGGGGGACTGACGCTCATGGGGGTGCTGCCCGGTTGGGGGTGGGTGCGCGAGAAAGCCGGGCGTTTTGGGCGCAGCCTGTGGGCCAGCCTGGCGGCGTCGGCGCGTAACCCATCTGGGCTGTTATGGGCGCTGCTGTGCACGTATGGGCATATGTTGTTTACCTTTGCGACGGTCTGGCTGATGTTAGAGGGATTAGGCCAGCCGCTTTCGTTGTGGGCGATTGGGGGGCTGTGGAGTTTCAGTTACTTCGTCACGCTCCTGCCGGTTTCGATCAACGGGTTGGGACTGCAAGAATTGTCAATCACCTACCTGTACGCACATTTTGGCGGCGTATCCATGCAGACGGGCCTGGCGCTGGCGGTGCTGCTGCGGGTGTTGTTTTTGCTGTGCAGCCTGCCGGGGGCGGCTTTCCTGCCAGATATCATCCGCCCGCTGCGTTTTTCTCTTGAGGATAAGACAACGGAGTAGAAACGGGAGCATAAGGGCCTATGGAAGCAGCGGTGATATCACTGGCGGCTCTGCTGGGTTGGGGGGCGCTGTGGGGGCTAGGGGGCATCTGGCTGGCGCGAGGAGCCTTCCGTCTGCCAGCGCACGAAGAAACACTGGTTGGGCTGGCGGTTGGCTTTCTGGCACAGAACTGGCTGGTTAACGCGTTAGCGCGCTTTATTCCGCTGCCCTGGGTCGCGTGGGTTGGCGCAGGGTTAACACTGGCAGGCGGAGCATGGCTGGCCTGGCGGCAGGGGGGCGGGCGCGCGCTGCGCGCCGGGGTGAACCCGGTGGCGCTGGCGGTTTTTGCTTTCATCACCCTGGTGTACTACCTGATGGGCCGCGGGCTGGCGATTTTCGATGATTTTGCCCACCTGCCGACCGTTTCACTGATGGCGGCGGGCGATATTCCGCCGCACTTCAGCTTTGACCCGCAGGTGCTTTATGGCTACCATCACTTTCTGCTGCTGTTTTCGGCGCAGAGTATGCGGGTGGCGGGACTTGCGCCCTGGGTGGGCATAGATGTGGGCCGGGCAGTGGCGTTTGGCCTGGCGGTAACGCTGGGTGGGCTGTGGGCCTGGCGGCTGACGGGCAGCCGCATTGCCGGAGTGCTGGGCGGGGCCATGCTGGCGTTTGGTTCCGGCAGCCGCTGGCTTCTGCTGCTTGCGCCGCATAAAGTGGTGGCATGGCTGAGCCGCGGCGTGGAGATGATCGGCAGCGGAGCCGGCAGCGGCGAAAACCTGGCCGCGGCGCTCATCCGCCCCTGGGCGGTGGAGGGCGCGGGGCCGCTGGCCTTTCCATTTGCATTCGCCAATGGTATTTTCCCGGCAGGGGTGATCCTGGGGCTTACAGCTAACGGCCTGGTTCCGTATGCGGTGATTTTAACGCTGCTGCTGACGGCCAGCCGCTGGAAGCGGACGCTGCCGGCGGCCTTGCTGACGGTGGTAGTGTTTTCTAGTTGGGGGCTGCTGACCGAGGCCGAATTGGTGATCTTCTTGGGGGGATGGGGCATCATCGCGGCAGTTTGGGCGCTGCGCTACAAAAGCCTGCGCCTGCCGGCGAGCCTGTGGCGCTGGCTAGGGGTGATCGCCGTAGGGGCGCTGGCGGGGTTTCTGGCGGGCGGAGCCTGGACAGACCTGATTTTTAAGTTCGTGGAACGCCTGACGACCGGCGTTAGCGCGCCTTCGTACCAGACGGTAGGGTTCACACTGGCGGCCCCGGCGGTGGTTTCTTCGCATTTAGGGGTGTTATGGCTGCTCAACCCGGCTCAGGCGCTGCTGGCGCTGTTAGAGCTAGGCCCGGTCCTGCTGGCGCTGCCGCTGGTGGGCGCGTTTGGCCTGAAAGCCTGGCGGGCAGGGCGCTGGTACGAGGCGGCGACCGCGGCGGCGGCTTACCTGGCGCTGGCGATGGTGCTGGTGCAGTTTACCGGCTCAACGGGGGTGCGCAACACGCCGCGCCTGTACGTGTTTATGCCGATTTGCGCGGTGATGTCCGTTCCGCTGGTGTGGCGCTGGGCGGCGCGCCGCTCGCAGACGGTACGGGCCGTGGCCGCCGCGCTGGCTCTGGCCGCCATGACGGGTGGGATGGTGATGTTTGGCATTGCGTTAATTGCCATTCAGCACCCGGTTTATTCTTACTTTATTGGCCCGGCAGACGCGCAGATGTACCAGGCGTATTGGAACCGCCTGGACGACGGCGCATTGGTTTTTGACCCCCAGCCAGCACGCGGGACAACCGTGTTGGGCCGATTTACCGATGCGGCCTATACCTGGTATCAAATGAAACCTGCTTGGGAGCAACTGCGCGCCGCGCCCGATCCGGCGGCACTGCGGGCGGCGGGCTTCCGTTATCTGTACCTGGATGAGCGCTATTGGAATGATCTCAGCCCTGAGCTTCAACAGCGCCTTCAGTACCCCTGCGTTCGGGTCATTAACGAAACCCAAGACAGCAGTGGTTTCCGGCGTTTATTCGATGTGGGCCAGTGCGATAATTAGCTCTGTCTCTGACCCTTTTGCTGAGGGTTCCATTTCTCCCTTGACCGAAATCGAGCCTGAGTTTATAATTCAACAATTGAATATTGAAAGCATGAAACCATGAGCACCCTTTCTCATTCTGATCGTGCCGATACAAGCCGTGACCTGATCCTGTTAGAACATCTGGAACAAGATCCAGATTCGACTCAGGCTTCTTTGGCGGCGCAGTTGGGGGTGGCGATTGGCACGATCAACTGGCATCTGAAGCGTTTAATTGAAAAGGGCTACGTTAAAGCCAGGCGCGTGGAGCGCCGCAAACTCCGGTATATCATCACGCCGGAAGGTATTGCGCTGCGCACCCGTTTGACGCTGGATTATATTCAGAGTTCCTTTCGCCTGTACCGCCTGGTGCGCGAGCGTTCTATTGCGGCGCTTCAGCAGGCTCAGCAGGCGGGTTACACGTGCGTCTACCTGGAGGGTGAAGGGGACGTGGCCGAAATCTGCCGGCTGACCTGCCTGGAAAAGGGCATGACGCTGGTTGGGGAGAAGGATCATGCGGCGGTGCTGCGCGTTCAGGGGTTAAAGGTGTTCCTGGAGCTGGAAGATGGGCGCTAACGCCCTGTGCGCACCGGTTTAGAACGGGGATAGCGGTATTCAGGCGAAAACAATGGCTGTTACGAAGCGAGAACTACCGGTTATTTACTTACGTCCGGCCCGTGGGTGGATCGGCCTGAACTTGGCTGCCCTGTGGGAGTACCGCGAACTGGTTTACTTCTTGACCTGGCGCGATATTAAGGTGCGTTATAAGCAGGCGGCGCTGGGCGTGGCCTGGGCCATCCTTCAGCCGGTCATCAATATGGTCATCTTTACCCTCATCTTTGGCCGGCTGGCGGGGTTAAAGACCGATGTGGGCGTGCCGCAGGAGTGGTATCCGGTCTTTAGTTTTGCCGCTCTACTACCCTGGCAGTTGTTCCAGGGCGCTTTACAGCGCTCGGGGATCAGCCTGGTGGGGAATGCCAATCTGCTGACCAAAGTCTATTTCCCACGTCTGATTATCCCGTTCTCGGCCTCAGCAGCCGGGTTGGTGGACTTTGGGGCGGCTTTGCTGGTGCTGGCCGGGTTGATGGTCTATTACGGCGTGCCGTTCTCGTGGAACCTGCTGTGGCTGCCGCTGTTGATCGCCCTGGCGCTGGCGGCGGCCCTGGCTGTAGGGTTGTGGCTCTCGGCGCTTAACGTCCAGTACCGCGATGTGCAGCATATGATCCCGTTTTTGCTGCAAGCCTGGATGTATGCGTCGCCGGTGGTGTATTCGATTGACCTGATCCCGGCAGAGGGGCCGTGGCGGTTGATCTACGGGTTAAACCCGATGACCGGGGTGATTCAGGGGTTCCGGTGGGCGCTGTTGGGCGCTAACCCGCCGGACCGGCTGATGATCGTCTCAGTTGTGATGGTGATCGCACTGCTTGTGACCGGGCTGTTTTACTTCCGGCGCATGGAGCGCAATTTTGCCGATATGGTCTAGATACGGCCTGTAATTTTCGCCGGATCGAAATTGCAGTGCCAGAGATGGTGTAATTATGTCTGATCTTGCCATTCGAGTGGTGGGGCTGGGAAAACGCTACCGGATCGGAGCGCCCGCAGCGCGTTACCGCACGCTGCGCGAGACGGTGGTAGACGCGGCGCGTGCCCCGCTGCGCTGGCTGAAGGGCGAACACGCTAATGGCAGTCTCAATTCCATCTGGGCCCTGAAGGATATCTCGTTTGAGGTCAAACAAGGGCAGGTGTTGGGCATTATCGGGCGCAACGGGGCCGGCAAAAGCACCTTACTGAAGATTCTCGCGCGCGTGACAGATCCGACCGAAGGGATCGGCGAGATTCACGGGCGAGTAGGCTCGCTGCTGGAAGTCGGCACGGGCTTTCACCCCGAATTGACGGGGCGCGAGAATATCTACCTGAACGGCGCGATTTTGGGGATGCACCGCCGCGAGATTGACCGTAAATTCGACGAGATTGTTGATTTTTCAGAAGTCGGACAGTTCATTGATACCCCGGTCAAGCGCTACTCCAGCGGCATGTACCTGCGGCTGGCCTTCGCGGTGGCCGCCCATCTGGAGCCGGAAATTTTGGTGGTAGATGAAGTGCTGGCAGTGGGCGACGCCGAATTTCAGCGCAAGTGCCTGGGGAAGATGAACGATGTGGCCCAGCAGGGGCGTACGGTGCTGTTTGTGAGCCACAATATGTCGGCAGTGCTGCGGCTGACGCAGGAGACCCTCGTGATCGAAAAGGGCCGGCTGGGACTGCGCGCCCCGACCCCACAGGCGGTGGATTACTATCTGGCGCAGGGGTATTCGCAAGAGGGCCAGCGCGTGTGGGAGCCGGATGAAATCCCGCCAGAGGCGGCGCCGTTCTGTCCGGTGGCGGTGCGCCTGCGCAATGCCCAGAACAAAGTGGTAGACGTGGTCCGTTCGGTCGAGCCATGCACCATTGAAATTGAGTATGTGCTGGAAGCGCCCATCGTGGGCCTGCGCGTTGGAATCTACCTGATGAGTACGCGCGGAGAGTATATCTTTACCTCGTTTGATATTGACGAACCCGATCGTTTTGAAGAAATGGCCGCCCGCCCGGCGGGACGGTACATCAGCCGGTGTACGCTGCCAGCCGATTTTCTGAACGAGGGCCGGTTTGTGGTGGGGGTGAATGCCAGTTCGTACCGCGTGCGGCGGTATTTTCAGGATGAGAAGGCGCTCACGTTTACTGTAGATGCCGTCGGCGCACCGGGTATGCAGTGGCCTGAACCCCGTATGGGAGCGGTAAGACCACGGTTGGATTGGAAAATTGAGGTGTTGGAAAGATGAAAGTTGCTGGAAAAGAAATCGTCAAGCAGTTGCTGGGAGAAGTTCCCTTTACGGCTGAGTTGTACTGCCTGCTGCGGCAGCGAAACAAACCGCTGCAAACCCGTTTTTCGCTGCGCCATCTGCAAGCGGAATTTCCAGAAATGCTGCGACAGGCCAATGAACTGCGCAAAGCAGCTCCGGCCGGGCGCAAGGTTTTCATCTTTGCGACGCTGCATTATTGGATCGAACACGCCGCTCTGCTGGGGACGGCGCTGGCGGCCCAGGGCCACCGCGTAACCCTCGGCTACCTGCCCTATGCCGAATGGAAAGACCCGATCAACCGCTTTGACCTGCGGCGGCAGAATATGTACGCGCAAAAAGTGCTTTCGCAGGCATCGCCGCTGCTCGAGTCGGTATCGTTCCTCACCGCGCGGTCGCTGTTTACGCGCGTGCCAGAAGAACTGAACGAGGCTATTGAGCAGGTATCGCTGTACGATACGCAGTATACGCTGCAAATCGAAGATGTAGATACGCACAGCGAGCTGTATAAACTGCGGATGGAGCGCAACACAGAAATCGCGCGGGCGGTCTATGGGTGGCTGAAAGCCAACCGTCCAGACGTGGTGATTATCCCCAACGGCACGATCCAGGAATTGGGGGTCGTGTACCGGGTAGCCCGCTACATGCGCATTCCCACCGTCACCTATGAATTTGGCGACCAGCGCCAGCGCATCTGGCTGGCGCAGAACGGCGAAGTAATGCGCCAGGAGACGGATGGGCTGTGGCAGGCCCGCAACGGCAACAACGCGCTCACGCCCGAACAGATGGAAAAGATGCGGTCGCTGTTTGTGGCGCGTCAGCGCGGCAGCCTGTGGCAAAATTTTGCGCGCCTCTGGCAGGATACGCCCGCTGAGGGCGGCGAAAAGGCGCGCGCCAACCTGGGGCTGGATCAGCGCCCGGTGGCCCTGCTGGCGACCAATGTATTGGGTGACAGCTTAACGCTGGGGCGGCAGGTGTTTTCGCAGAGCATGGCCGAGTGGATCACGCGGACGGTGCAGTATTTCGCCGGGCGGCCCGATGTGCAGTTTGTCATCCGGGTTCACCCCGGCGAGGTGTTAACGCACGGCATTTCGATGGTAGACGTGGTGCGTCAGGTGATGCCGCGCCTGCCGGAACACATCCGGCTGATTACGCCCAAAGATAAAATGAACACCTACGACCTGATGGAAGTCGCCGACCTGGGGCTGGTGTATACCACCACCGTAGGGTTGGAAATGGCGATGATCGGCGTGCCGGTGATCGTCAGCGGGCAGACCCATTACCGGGGGCGGGGCTTTACCTATGACCCTGATTCGTGGGTCAGCTACTTCAAGATGCTGGGGCAGATCCTGGCGAAGCCGGCGAGCTTCCGCCTGAGCCGGGCCCAGGTTGAGAATGCCTGGGAATATGCCTACCGCTTCTTCTTCGAGTATCCCCGGCCGTTCCCCTGGCATCTGGTGCGGGTGTGGGATGACTATAAAGCGCGCCCGCTGGCGATGGTGTTGGGGCCGGAAGGCCGCGAGCAGTACAGCGAAACCTTCCGCTACCTGGTCGGTGACCCGATTGACTGGCGCGCTATTATGAAAAACGGCGCGCACCGGGCCGCTGGCAACGGCGCGGAAGTCCAACCGGCAGGCGCGGATGAGGTTCGCCAGGCGGGCGTGGAATGACCGAAGCGGAGATTAAGCAGCGAGTACGCCAGTTTTACGACCGGGTTGGCTGGCAGCAGGTCGAGGAAGGGCAGTATCAGAATGCCCGCTACGAAGACCTGCGCCCGGTCGCCAGGGAGTATATTCACCGCTGCCACCTGCGGGTGAAGCGCCACCTGCGCCCGGAGGGGCGTTACCTGTTGGACGCTGGCTCTGGCCCGGTGCAGTACGCGGAATACCTGAGCTATTCAGAGGGCTACCGCTACCGGGTGTGCGCCGATCTTTCGATGGTGGCCCTGCAAGAGGCTAAACGGCGCCTGGGCGAGTATGGGCTGTGTGTGGTGGCGGATGTTGCCAACCTGCCCTTTAAGGATGAGCCTTTCGATGGCGTGGTTTCGCTGCACACGCTCCATCACCTGCCGCTGGAAGAACAGGTGAAGGCGTATAACGAGCTCTACCGGGTGTTGGGGCCGGGCTGTTCGGCGGTGGTGGTGAATGGGTGGACCGATTCGCCGCTGATGCGCCGGAGTGCCTGGCTGGTGCGTCTGATGGAACGCTTGGGGGCTTGGTGGCAGCGCCGCAGAGGCGCGAAAAACCTGCCGGAAGCGGCCCCCGCGCCCACAGCCGCTTCAGAAAATAACAACGGCTCTGCTGGCGCGCCCGTGGGAACGTTCATCCGCAAGCAAGATGCCCACTGGCTGCGCCGCGAACTGGGCGGGCGCATTCCATTTGAGATTTATGTCTGGCGGAGCGTCAGCGTGCGCTTCTTGCGGGCGGTGATCCACGCGTCCCTGGGGGGGCGGCTGTGGCTGCGCCTGTTGTACTGGCTGGAAGATACTTTTCCGCGCTTCTTTGGCGAGAAAGGCCAGTATCCGATGGTTGTGATCCGTAAGCCAGAGCGGTGAGGCAGCCGTGGCCGTACAGCCCTGGGTGAAGCTGAATGAGGAACGCCTGCGGGTGGGCTACCGCCGCCTGCGGCGCTGTCTGTTCCAGTTCCCCGATGGGCATACCGACACCTACGACTTGATGGATGAAGGGCCGGTGGTCTGTACCCTGGCGCTGACGGCCGCGGGGCGGGTGGTGCTGGCGCGGCAGTACCGCCCCGGCCCAGATGAAATTCTGCTGGAACTGCCCGGCGGCGGCATGGAACCGGGGGAAACCCCCGAACAGGCCGCGCGGCGCGAACTGCTGGAAGAAACCGGCTATGCGGGCGATTTTCAGTTGGCGGGCAGTGGTCTGCACTGCGGCTATTCGAGCCGGCGCATCTTTCATTTTGTGGCAACCAACTGCCGCAAGGTTCAGGAACAAACCCTGGACCACAATGAGGCAATTGAGGTGGTCGAGCTTCCGCTGGCCGAATTTCGCGCGCATTTGCGCAGCGGCCGGCTGACCGACGCCGCTGCCGGGTATCAGGGGCTTGATTTTTTGGGTTTGCTGTAGATCGCTTCCGTTTTTTAATCTGCGGCGGCAATTTTTTTAGGTCGAAAAATTCTTCAGCCTGGAGCAACCATGATGGATTGGGCTAACAAAGTTGTGCTGGTGACCGGCGGAACCGGTTCTTTTGGCAAGAAGTTTATTGACATCATGCTGAAAGAATATCACCCGGCCAAGATTATTATCTTTAGCCGGGATGAGCTGAAACAGCATGATATGCGCGCTTCGGGGTTTGACCACCCCAGTCTGCGCTACTTCATCGGCGACGTGCGCGACCTGCCGCGCCTGCGCCGCGCCTTTGAAGGGGTGGATATCGTGGTGCATACGGCTGCACTCAAACAGGTTCCGGCCTGTGAATATAACCCTATGGAAGCGATTAAGACCAACATCCTGGGCAGCAGCAATGTGATTGATGCGGCGCTGGATGCCGGGGTAGAGAGGGTGCTGGCCTTAAGCACCGACAAGGCTGTAAATCCGGTTAACCTCTACGGGGCCACCAAGCTGGCGGCAGAGAAACTGTTCGTGCAGAGCAATTACTACTCTGGCGAGAAGGTGACGCGCATGAGCTGTACGCGCTACGGCAATGTGGTGGGCAGCCGCGGCAGTGTGGTCCCGCTGTTTCTGAGGCAGCGCCACAACGGCAGCATCACGATCACAGACGAGCGCATGACGCGCTTTTGGATCTCGCTCGAGCAGGGGGTCCGCTTTGTGATCCGCTGCATTGAGCAGATGTACGGCGGAGAAGTGTTTGTTCCGAAAATACCGAGCATGGCGATGATGGACCTGGCGCGGGCGATTGCTCCCCACGCGCGGATCGAGTTTACCGGCATCCGCCAGGGCGAAAAACTGCACGAGGTGTTGATCTCGGAAGATGAGGCCCGTAACACGGTGGAGATGGCCGATATGTACGTGGTGATGCCGGCCCTCTCTATGAATGTGAAGTCGAAGCCGCTGGGGCGTGACTGGGAAGCCTGCGGAACGCCCCTGCCAGATGGTTTTCGCTACGCCAGCAATACCAACAGCAACTGGCTGACGATTGAGCAGATTCAGGAAATGGTGGCGCCGATTGAAGCCGCCTACGAGCAGGGGAACCTGGAGTGAAGCGTTTGCTGGTGACGGGCGCGAGCGGGCTGTTGGGCCTGAACTTTCTGATGCAGGCCGCGGGCCGTTATGATCTGGTGGGCGTGCTGCGGCGAGAGCGGCTCGCGCCCCAGGCGAAAGCGCCCTTTCGCCCGGTGTACGCCGATCTGACAGAAACGCACGCCATCGGCCGCCTGTTGGATGAGACCCGGCCCGACGCGGTGATTCACTGCGCCGCCATGACCGACGTGGATTACTGCGAGACTCACGCCGAAGAAGCCGCGCGGATCAATGCCCTGGTGCCAGAGGTGCTGGCGCAAGAGACCTGCTGCCGGAAGATTGCCCTGGTGCATATCTCCACCGATGCGGTCTTTGACGGATTGGCCGGAAACTATTGCGAGAATGACCCGCCCCGTCCCATTAACGTGTATGCCCGCACCAAGCTGGAAGGCGAGCGCCGGGTCATGGCCGCCTACCCCGATGCGATTGTGGCGCGGGTGAACTTTTATGGTTGGAGCTGGCAGGGCCAGCGCAGTCTGGCGGAGTGGTTTTTTAATAACCTTTCGCAGGGGATCCCCGTACGCGGGTTTACCAACCTGCTGTTCTGCCCACTGCACGCTAACCAAATGGTTGAAATCCTGCTGGAGATGCTGAACCTGAACCTGCATGGGCTGTATCATGTGGTCAGCTCGGAGGCGCAGAGCAAGTACCAGTTTGGCAGGATGCTGGCCCGGCAGTTTGGTTTTGATGAGACGTTGATTGCGCCGTATGACTTACAGACGGGCGACCTGCGGGCTGCCCGCTCGCGCCGGCTACACCTGCACTGTGACAAGCTGGCCCAGGCCTTGGGCCACCCGCTGCCAGGGCAGGCTGAGGCCATGCATGAATTCTATGAGCTGTACCGCAGCGGGTATGTGAATACCCTGCGGGCCATGTTTGAACGGTCAGAGAGGTGAGTATGGAAATCCGCATCGGTTCGCGTGTGATTGGGGAAAACCACCCCACCTATTTCATTGCCGACATTGCCGCCAACCACGATGGCAGTCTGGAGCGCGCCAAGATGCTCATCCGCCTGGCGAAAGAAGCCGGGGCCGACGCCGCCAAGTTTCAGAATTTCCAGGCGCCCAAGATCGTGTCGGACTATGGTTTCAGGGCGTTAGGGGGGCAGCAGTCGCACCAGGCAACCTGGAAAAAGTCGGTGTTCGAGGTCTATCAGGATGCTTCAATTCCGTTTTCCTGGAGCGAGGAGTTGAAAGCTACCTGCGAGCAGGTGGGCATCGAGTATTTTTCGTCCCCGTATGATTTTGACGCGATTGATCTGTTAGAGCCGTACATGCCGGCCTATAAAGTCGGTTCGGGTGAGATCACCTGGCCGGAGGCGCTGGAGCGGATGGCGAAAAAAGGCAAGCCGGTTATTCTGGCAACAGGGGCGTCGAACATTGGCGAGGTGCAGCAGGCGGTGCATACCATCTTGAAATACAACCAGCAGTTGATCCTGATGCAGTGCAATACCAACTACACCGCCAGCCTGGAAAATTTCAAGCACATTCACCTGCGGGTCCTGCAAACCTACCGGGTTATGTTCCCAGACGTGATTCTGGGCCTGTCGGATCACACCCCGGGTCACGCTACCGTGTTAGGCGCAGTGACGTTGGGCGCGCGCGTGATCGAAAAGCATTTTACCGACGATAACGACCGGGTGGGGCCAGATCACCGGTTTGCGATGAACCCGCAGAGCTGGGCCGAGATGGTCGAAAATACCCGCCGCCTGGAACTGGCTTTGGGGTCTGCCGACAAGTTCGTGGCCGAAAACGAGCAGGAAACGGTGGTCTTACAGCGCCGCTGTCTGCGCGCCGCCTGCGACCTGAAAGCCGGAGAGGTGCTGACGCGCGAGAAGATTGACGTACTGCGCCCCGCGCCGCGCGACGCGATTATGCCCTATGATCTGCCTGTGGTGCTGGGCAAGCGCGTCATTGTGGATTTGAAAGCGGGCCAGGAATTGAAGTGGGAGTTTATTGGGCCAGCCGGGAGTGGAGGATAATCAGGTTGGGTTTGCGCGTCCTCTACTTTACCCGCGATTACAGCCCGCACGACCACCGCTTTCTGACTTCACTGGCGGAGGCCGGTCTGGAAGTGTTCTTTTTACGGCTGGAGCGCCGCGGCCGCCAGTTAGAAGACCGCCCTCTGCCGCCAGAGGTAACACTGCTGCCCTGGGGCGGCGGGCAGCGCCCCTTCCGCTGGCGCGACCTGCCGGCGCGGGTCATGGAACTGCGGGCGATCTTGCGGCGGGTGCGTCCAGACGTGGTTCATGCCGGGCCGGTGCAGTCGGTGGCTTTTACGGCGGCGCTGGCGGGCGCGCGCCCGCTGGTGGTGATGTCTTGGGGTTCTGATTTACTGCGCGACGCCGATTCCAGCCGGGCGTACCAGTGGATCACGCGCTATACGCTGAGCCGCGCCGATGTACTGGTCGGAGACTGCCAGGCGGTGCAGCGCAAGGCGGCGGCGTATCGGTTCCCACAGGCGCGCGTCTACCTCTTCCCCTGGGGCATTGACCTGGAGCAGTTCGCGCCGTTAGGGGACGCGCGCCCGACAGCCGCCGGGGAAGGGCCAGAGAAAACCATCCGCAACCTGCGCGCCCGCCTGGGCTGGCAGGAACACTTTGTGGTGCTGTCTTTGCGCTCTTGGGAGCCAATCTATGGGGTGGATGTGGCGTTGAAGGGCTTTGCCTATGCCGCCCGGCAGGCTCCTGAACTGCGGCTGCTGCTGTTGGGCGGCGGATCGCAGGCGGGCCTGGTTCACCAGATCATCCAGCAGGAAGAGCTGGCCGAGCGGGTGTTTTTGGGGGGGCAGGTGTCGCAGGAAGATCTGCCGTATGTATACCGCGCGGCAGACCTGTATTTGAGCGCATCGCACAGCGATGGTTCCAGCGTGTCGCTGATGGAAGCATTGGGGAGCGGTTTACCGGCGCTGGTTTCAGACATCCCCGGCAACCGCGAGTGGATCACGCCGGGCGAGCAGGGCTGGTTGTTCCCGGATGGAGACGCGCAGGTCGCGGGCGAGGGGATCTTGCGGGCGCTGCGCGAGCGCGAGCGGCTGGCCGAGATGAGCAAGAAGGCGCGCTGTTTGGCGGAGGAACGCGCCGACTGGCGCAAGAACTTCCAGGTGCTTCTGCGAGCCTACGAAGCGGCAATGAACGCAGATGATGCAGGTAAAAACAGACGAAAAGGAAAGAAGGATTAAGCCTTCATGCGCACAGTTGCGATCATACAAGCCAGGATGAATTCAAGCCGCCTGCCAGGGAAAGTACTGCTGGACCTGGAGGGCGAGCCGATGCTGGTGCGCGTGGTGGAGCGCGCCCGGCGCGCCAAAAGCGTTCACGCGGTGACGATTGCCACCACTACCGACCCATCGGACGACCCGATTGAGGCGCTGTGCCAGGCGCGGGGCTACCCCGTGTACCGCGGCAGCGAGTTTGACGTGTTAGACCGCTTTTACCAGACGGCCCGCCGGGCGCAGGCAGAAGTGATCGTGCGCCTGACGGCCGATTGCCCGGTGATTGACCCCGAAGTGATGGACCAGGTGGTGGAGGCCTTTTTAAAGTCTGGGGTTGACTTCGCCTGCAACCGCCTGCCGCCGCCCTGGCCGCGTACCTGGCCGATTGGGCTGGATACCGAGGTGTGCAGCTTTGCCGGCTTGGAACGGGCCTGGAAGGAAGCGAAGCTGCCTTACGAGCGCGAACACGTAATGCCCTATTTCTACGATCAGGAGGGGCGGTTTAAGGTGCTGGTGGTTGATCACCAACCGGATTACGGCCACCTGCGCTGGACGGTGGACACCGCCGAAGACCTGGCCCTGCTGCGTGAGATTTACCGCCGCTTTAACGGCGCGGATACGTTCGGATGGCAGGATGTACTGCGTTTGGTGGAGCGCGAACCGGAACTGATGCAGGTCAACGCGGGTGTGCGCCACAAAAGCGGGATGGATGTGGACGCGCGCATGACCCCATCCGCTTCGGAGGGTGAGAAGAAATAATATGGCTGATCTGACGATTTTTACCGCGCCTAAGCCGTTCACCAACCCCCACATTGCCCTGATTCAACGCAATGCCATTCGTTCCTGGAAGGCGTTGGGGCCGGGCGTTGAGGTGCTGTTGATCGGCGATGAAACCGGGATGGCCGAAGCGGCGGCGGAATTGGGCGTGGCGCACCTGCCGGGTGTACAGCGCAATGCCAACGGCACGCCGCTGGTGAGTTCAATGTTCGACCTGGCCCGCCGCAACAGCAGCGCCCCCCTGCTGGCGTGCGTGAACGCCGATATTGTGCTGACGCCCGACGTGATCGCCGGAGCGCAGGCGGCGTTGAAGCAGACAGCGCGGTTTTTGCTGGTAGGACAGCGTTGGGACCTGGATGTGCGCGAGCCGCTCGATTTTGCGCCCGGCTGGCCGGAACGACTGCGCGAGCGGGCACAGCGCGAGGGGCGGCTGCACCGCGCTTCAGGCAGTGATTATTTTATCTTCCCGCGTGATTGCTTTGCCAATATGCCCCCCTTTGCGATTGGCCGGGCCGGTTGGGATAACTGGATGATCTACTCCGGGCGCGCTCAGGGCTGGCCGGTGATTGACGGCAGCGCGGATATTTTCATCGTCCACCAGAACCACGATTACAGCCATCTGCCGGGCGGCCAGCCGCATTACAAACTGCCAGAGACGTTTGAAAACATCCGACTGGCGGGCGGCAAGCGTGCCATCTTTGAACTGCCAGACGCCAGCCACCGCCTGGTCAATGGCCGTTTGCGCCGCCAGCCGCTGCACTGGCGCAAGTTCTGGCGCGAAGTGGAGATCTTCCCGCTCGTCAGACTGCACTCGTACCCGCTGGCGCTGGCCTTTTATGCCCTGTTCCACCCCATCCGGGCTTACCGCGACCTGCGTCAGTGGCAGCGCGAAGCACGTTGATTTTTTGAAAGCAGGAGAATTATGCGCATCGGTCAAAACCCCGCTAAGTTCGTTAAAGATGTTGCCAGGCCAGAGCGTATCACCGTGGCGGTGCTGAACTATATCCCCTTCCTGAGCGGCTTCTACGCTGAGGCGCTCGAAGTGCTCAAGGTCTGCCTGGAGAGCATCCGCGCGAGTGCTGATCTGCCGTATGACCTGTTGGTGTTCGACAACGGCAGTTGCGAGGAGGCGCGCCAATATTTGCTGGATGAACATCAGGCCGGGCGCATTCAGTTTTTAATCCTGTCAGAGAAGAATTTGGGCAAGGGGGGAGCCTGGAACATGATTCTGGCGGGCGCGCCGGGTGAAATCATTGCCTACACCGACAGCGACGCTTATTTTTATCCGGGCTGGCTGTCGCGCTCGGTGCAAATTTTAGAGACCTTCCCCAAAGTTGGTATGGTGACGGCGCGCCCCTTCCGCACCAAAGAAGAGTTTTATACCTGCACGGTTGACTGGGCCGCGAACACTCCCGGCGCGCAGGTGGAGCGCGGCGCGCTGATCCCCTGGGAGACGTTTTTAGAGTTTGACCGGAGCCTGGGGCAGAGCGAAGCAGAAATCCGCGCACATTACGAGGCCACCGAAGACGTGCGCATCACCTACCAGGGGGTTACAGCGTTTGCGGGGGCCTCGCACTGGCAGTTCGTGTGCTATAAAGCGGTGATCGCGCAGTTTTTGCCGTTCCAGATGGACCGCCCCATGGGGCAGGTGCGCCAGCTAGATCAGCGCATGAACGAGGCCGGCTATCTGCGCCTGATGGTTGCCGATCCGCTGGCAATGAACATGAGCAACACGCTGCGCAACGCGCCCGGCCAGGCGGCGCAGCGGGCCGCGGCGGCGCCCGCCCGGTCGCCCGCGCTGTTGTACCGGTTGTTGGATTTTGCCCCCGTGCAGAAGGCGATGATGGCCGTGTATGACCGTATTTTTCGCTGGTATTATGACCGCAAGTAACCGGCGGTTGGAGATGGAGCTTTCGGATGCGTGGTAAAACAATCTTCATCAGCGCCGACCACGGCCTGGCGATTGTGTATTTTTTGCAGAGTGATGTACTGCCCACCCTGTTAGAAAGCGGCGCGCGCGTGGTGGTGTTGACCGATGACGGGCTGAAGGACCAGATCGAGCGGCGTTTTGGGCAGGACGGCCTGGTGGTAGAAGGACTGCGGTTTGCCGAGGCGCGCCGGTATTTTGAACAGCACAACCATTCGCTTCAACATTGGGTGCATTTTCTGCGCTGGATGGGCGGCTCGAACCGCATTAACACCACGGCCATGGATGGGCATATGCGCCAGATGAGTGTGGAGGCTTCGCCGCGCGGTAAGCGGATCCTGCCGCTGATTAAAGCCCTCACCTGGGTTCTGCGGCGCTCGGCGCTGGCGCGCAAAGGGTTGGTGAATTTTCAGCGCCGCTTTACCCCCCATCTGTACGGCGATTTGTTTGAGACCTACCGGCCCGATCTGGTGGTTGCCAGCACGCCCGGCTGGCGCTACGACCGCTACCTGCTGCGCGAGGCCGCCCGGCGCGGCGTGCATACTGCGGCGGTGATTGTGGGGTGGGATAACCCTTCCAGCTACCGGCTTCCAGGCGCGCCGGTGCGCGACATCACCTGCTGGTCAGAGATCCAGAAGCGCGAACTGGTGTTGGGGTCAGATTGGAAGCCAGAACGGGTTCACATCGGGGGGATTCCATCCTATGACGGCTACTTCCGTAAAACCTGGCAAATGGGGCGCGGCGAATATTTTGCCCTGCACGGCCTTGACCCCCGGCGCAAACTGCTGGCTTACGCCTGTAGTTTTGTGACCTTTTCGCCCAATTACCAGAATATGGAAGCCCTGGCCCGGCTGGTGAACTCGGATCGCCTGGTGGAACCGGCGCAACTGCTCATCCGGCTACACCCCAATCATTTTATGCCGGGATCGCTGTACGAACAGGAAGCCATGCGAGTGCGCGAGCTGGTGCGGCGCTACCCACACGTTCACCTGGTGGAACCGGTCCCGTTGGGCGGTGAATTGGGGTACTATTCCGGCGAGGATATGCCGGAAAAGGCTTCCATGATGGCGCATGCCGATGTCTTCCTGACGGTGTACTCCACGATGGTGGTAGAGACGGCCCTGCACGACCGCCCGATTGTGAGCGTGTGCATGGATGCGCCGGGCGGGTGGAACACGCCGGGAAAATTCTCGCTGTCTCTGTCAGAAATCGGCACCTGGCCGACGCATGAGCGCTTCCGGCAGGCGGGAGCCGGGCGCGTGGTGATGAATGAGCAAGAATTGTGCGCGGCGGTGAACGCTTACCTGCAAAACCCGGAATTGGACGGTGAAAACCGCCGTAAGTTTATCCGCGATGAGTGTACCTTCACCGATGGGTCGGCGGGCCGGCGCACAGGTGAATGGATGGTGGGGTTGCTATGAAATTTCTTATTGCCGGGTATGGATCTATTGGCCGCCGCCACATGCGCAACCTGCTGGCGCTGGGCGAGCGCGACATTGTTTTACTGCGCTCAAACCGCTCAACGCTGCCGGTGGATGAAATCGCTGATTTTCCGGTGGAGACCGATCTGCAGGCGGCGCTGGACCACCGCCCAGACGCGGTGATCATCTCCAACCCAACGGCTCTGCACCTGAACGTTGCCATTCCAGCGGCAGAGGCCGGGTGCGCCCTGCTCATTGAAAAGCCGGTTTCGCACTCGCTGGAGCGGGTGGACGAACTACAGCAAGCGGCGCAGCGCAGTGGGGCGCGTATTCTCGTGGGGTTCCACTACCGCTTTCACCCGGGTTTGCGCAAGGCGCGCCAGTTAATTGTGGAGGGCGCGTTGGGGCGCGTTCACGCGGTGCGGGCGCATTGGGGCGAATACCTGCCCAACTGGCACCCCTGGGAGAACTTCCGCGAGAGCTACGCCGCCCGGCCCGACCTCGGCGGGGGCGTGGTGCTGACGTTGTGTCACCCATTGGATTACCTGCGCTGGATGGTGGGTGAAATCCGCGCGCTGTGGGCGTTCACCTCTTCTTCTGCAGAGTTGAACCTGCCGGTGGAAGACTGCGCCGAGATCGGCCTGCGCTTTGAGACGGGAGCGTCCGGCAGTGTCCATCTCGATTATCTCCAGCGGCCCGGCGAGCATACCTTGCAAATCATCTGCGACCAGGGCGTCCTGCGCTGGAGCAACGCCGATGGGGTACTGCAAGTTCACCGGCCCGGGCTGGAAGTAGAAACCTTTGCCCCCCCAGAGGGCTTTGAGCGCAACTGGCTGTTCCTGGATGAGATGCGTCACTTTTTGGCGGTGGCGCGCGGTGAGGTCCAGCCCGGTTGCACGCTGGAAGATGGCATCCGCGCCCAGGTGATCGCGCAGGCGGTGCTGGATTCAGGGCGAGACGGGCAGTTGAAACGGTTGGATTGAGATGAACGGGCTTCCCACGCAGGCTGTAACTCCCATCGAAGCGGCGGCCTCGGCTGCGCCGGATCTTCACCCGGCGGGCCGGTGGGCCGCCCTGTGGATGCGGCTGACGGCAGGCTGGCGGCTGCATGCCTGGGTGGTGGCGTTCTTCACCGCGTTAACCATTCTGATGACCTATCCACTGATCTTGCGCATGGGCGAAGACGTGGTAGGGGATATTGGTGACAACATTTATTTTGTGTTCCTGATCCGCTGGTATGCCAAAGCCTGGTTCGAACTGGGGATTTCGCCGTTCTTCCACCCCTGGTTGAACTACCCGCAGGGCTGGAATCTGGCCTCGACCGACACCAGCCTGGCGACCACCCTGTTTGGCCTGCCGGTGGGGATGATCGCGGGGCCGGTAGCCGGTTACAACTTTGCCATGCTGGTGACGTTTGTGTTTTCGGGCTGGGCCATGTTCTTCTGGATGCGGCGGCTGACCGGCAGCAGCGCGGCGGGTCTGGTAGCCGGCACGCTCTACGCCTTTTTGCCGTACCGGATGGCGCACTTCGTGGCCGGGCATATGAACCTGTCGGGGACGCAGTGGTTCCCGCTGTATTTTATGGGGCTGTATGAGGTACTGCGCGGCGGGTCAACGGCGGGGCGGGGCTGGTGGAAGGCTCCACTGCTGGCGGCGGCGGCTTTGGGCCTGATCGGGTTTACTTCGATGTATTACCTGTACATGACCCTGCTGATCTCGGCGGTGTTTGTGGGAGCCTATCTGTTCTTCGTCAACCGGCGGGCGGTGCGCGATTGGGCGTTGTGGAAGCGCCTGGGCACTTTTGCCGGCCTGGCCTTCCTGCCGGTGCTGGCGGCGGTCTGGCCGTTTGTGGGGTTGAACAGCCAGGGGGGGCTGGCTTCGCGCCCGTTTAATTACGTGAGCATGTATTCGGCCAGCCCAACGGATTTTCTACTGCCTTCGATCTTTCATTTTTTATGGGGTGATTGGGTCGGAAAAACCTTTGACCGCTCGTTGTGGGTGGAGGCAACCTTGTACGTGGGCGCGGTTGCGCTGGCGCTGGCAATTTTTGCCTGGGCACAGCGCAAGGCCAGCGAGCACCGGCCCCTGATGGTTGTGGGGGCGGCGGTGATCGTCGCGGCGCTGGTGCTGGCAATGGGGACCGACCTGCACTGGTTGGGGCAGCAGGTGATCGTTCCAGTGCCGGGATTTTTGCAGGGGGTCTTGGGCCGCGCGGAGACGTTCATCCCACTGCCGGGGTTGGTGTTGTTCCTGTACCTGCCGTTTTACGCCAAGATGCGCGCCCTGATGCGGGTAGGATTTTTTGTGATCTTTTTCGTCACGGTTTTGGGCGGGCTGGGAGCCGGGCAGTTGTTCCAACGAGTCGGGTCGGGGCGGTCAGGCGCGGCGCGCACTGTTTCGTTGACGATCTGCCTGTTGGCGCTGGTCCTGCTGGACTTTTACCCTGGGCCGTTGGAGCGCTTCTCAAAAGTAGAGGCCCGTCCGGTGGATTACTGGCTGGCTCAGCAGCCGGGGCAGGGAGCGGTGGTGCAGTTCCCGTTTGAGCAGTCGGAAGACCAGGATAAAGTTTACAGCACGCTGATCCACCAAAAGCCTTACGTGGGCGGGTTTTTCTCGGCCAATCAGCCAGAGCAGTATTTGCGGCTGAAGCCGTGGTTGAAGAGCTTCCCCAACCGCGAAGGTTACGATATGCTGCGGGCCATGGGCGTGCAGTGGTTGTTATTTGATATTAAAGAATACCCCGACCTGGCGGAAATGGAACCCCAACTCAAGAACCTCAATATTCGCTACGTCACCACCGTCGGCGATCAGGCCGTGTACGAGCTGGTTGACGCGAATCGGGATGAACACAGATGAACGCAGCGAACCGCAAGTGGACGCCGCTATTCGTATGGATCGCCGTTGGCGCGGCGGCGCTGGCAGGCATGGCGTTGGTGATCTACGCCACCCGTTACGGGCCGGGCGTGGGCGGCGACGCCACCATTTACCTGACTACGGCGCGCAACCTGCTGGCGGGCGTAGGATTGGGGTGGGTCGAGGCAGACGGGTCCTTCCGCGTTCTGCCGTACACGCCGCCGGGCTATCCGCTGGCGTTGAGCGCGCTAGGTCTGTTGTTTCCTGACCTGACGGCCGGAGCGCGGATGTTGAACGTGGTCGTGTTTGGCGCGACGGTTCTTGGGGCCGGGTGGTTCTTCTACCGGCAGACGGGCCGCGCGTGGCTGGCCGGCCTGCTGGCGCTTGCGCTGGCAGGCTCTCCGGTGCTGTTAGGCGTGACGGTGTGGGCCATGTCGGAGCCGCTGTTTTTACTGTTGGGGTTTGCGGGGCTGGCGCTGTTGTTGAAGTATTTTGAACGCCGCCAGCGCGCGGCTTTGGTAGGTTCGGCGGCGCTGGTAGGGCTGGCGTTTCTGACGCGCTACATGGGAGTGGCTTTTGTGGCCGCGGGCGGGCTGGCTCTTCTGGCTTTTGCGTGGTGGAATGCGCCGCGCGAGGGGCGGCTTCACAAGCGCCTGGCCGGGCCAAGCTGGCGCGGCCTGGGGCTGTACGGGCTGATTGCCCTGCTCCCGATGGGCGCTTGGGTAGTCATTGACCTGACTCTGACCGGAGCCGTTTCGTCGCGCAGTGGGCAAGACGCCGCCGATTGGGCGCGGCGCTTTGCCGAGTTCGGTCCGGCCCTGGAGCGGATTTATTTGTTCTGGCTGCTGCCGGAGAGCGTAGCCGCCAGACTGCCAGGCACGGCGCGCGCCGCTCTGTGGCTGGTTCCGCTGGCAGGTTTGGCGGCGGTGGGGGCATGGGCGGCGCGCGGCGGGTTGAAATCACCGGCGCAGGCGCGGGCGGCCCGGCTGGCGGCGTTGATGGCGGCTTTTGCCGTCCTCTATCTGGCGGCGCTGGCTTTTGTGCAGGTCTTTACCTACCCGCCGGTGACTCTGGCGGGGCGGATGCTCTCGCCGGTGCATCTGGCGGTGGTGGTAGGGCTGTTTGCGCTGGGGAGCCTGGTATTGGAGCGCATCGCAGAAGAACCAGCCCGTTTGGAGGCCCGCCTGGAACGGTTGAGGCGGTTGGGTGTGATGGTGATAATCTATGCTGCGGCCCTGGGGCTGGCGGGCAGTTATGCGCTGCGCGGCTTTCTCGTGGCGCGCGAATACCACCGCACGGGGATTGGCTATACCGCCCCGGCCTGGCAAACATCGGACGTTCTGGCGGCGGCGCGCGCACTGCCCCCAGAGGTTCCGCTGATCTCGAACGATGTCACTGCGCTGATGTATCTGGCCGACCGCCCGGCTTATACCCTGCAAGAGATTTTCCAACAGCGCCCGCAGAAGACCTTCACCGTCTATGGGCAGGGCGAGGATGAGTCACAGCGGGTGTTCCGCGAAGAGGGCGGGGCGCTGGTGCTGTTTTATGACACCCTGCGCGAAGACTTTGGCATGTACGGCGACCGGGTTGATGAACGGCTGGCGGTCTTGACGCAGGGGCTGGTGGTGTATTTTCAGGGCGAGGACGGGGCCATTTATTTTTACCCGCGTTAAATGGGCTTATAATGGGCGTCTACGATTCCACGAGAAGGCAAGTTGGCGATACCCGGTAGGCCGAAGGGACAATGATCATGAGTGATATTTTTGAGAAGTTTCATTTAAACGGCCGTACCGCCATTGTGACGGGCGGCGCGGGCCTGTTAGGCAAGGAATTCTGCCGGACGCTGGCCCAGGCCGGCGCGCTGGTGATCGTAGCCGACCTGAACGCGGCGGCCGCCGGACAGGTGGCCGCCGGGCTGGTTGGAGAAGGATTGCGCGCCTGCGCAGTCGGCGTAGACGTGACCCAGCCCGATTCGGTGCGGGCGATGGTGGACGCGGCGCTGGGCGAATCGGGCCGGGTGGATGTGCTGGTGAACAGCGCCGCCATGGACCCTAAGTTCGACAGCAGTCAGGTCAACCAGCACAGCAATTCGTTTGAAGATTATCCAGTGGATGCCTGGCGGCAGGCCCTGGACGTAAACCTGACGGGCATGTTCCTGTGCTGCCAGGCGGCGGCGCGGCCCATGCTGGCGCAGAATTCTGGCTCGATCATTAATATTTGCTCCACCTACGGCCTGGTCGGCCCGGATCAGCGCATCTACGAGCGCCCCGGCCAGCCGCCCCGCTATAAACCGGTGTATTATTCCGTCACCAAAGCCGGAGTGCTGGGACTGACGCGCTACCTGGCGACGTATTTTGCCGGCAAGAATGTGCGCTGTAATGCCCTGACCCCGGGCGGCGTGTATAACGACCATGATGAGTTGTTTACCGCCAATTACTCAGCTCGCACCGTGTTGGGCCGCATGGCGCGCCGAGATGAGATGAATGGGGCTGTGCTGTTTTTGGCTTCGGACGCCTCTTCGTACATGACCGGCTCGAACCTGGTGGTGGATGGGGGCTGGACGGCATGGTAAGCGAGGCCAACCCCCGTCCGCAGGTCCTGGCGGTGATCCCGGCGCGGGGCGGCTCGAAGGGCATCCCGCGCAAAAACATCCGCGATTTTGCCGGCTATCCGCTGATTGCGTACAGCATCGAGGCCGGTTTGCAAGCCAAAACCGTCACACGGGTGATCCTCTCGACGGATGACGAGGAAATCGCGGCGGTGGCGCGGCGCTGGGGGGCCGAAACGCCCTTTCTGCGTCCGGCGGAACTGGCTCAGGATCAGACGTTAGACCTGCCGGTTTTCCAGCACGCGTTAACCTGGCTGGCGGAGAATGAAGGATACCGGCCCGATGTGGTCGTCCAGTTGCGCCCTACTTCGCCGCTGCGCCCGCCGGGCCTGGTGGATGAGGCCGTCTGCCTGCTGCTGGCGCATCCCGAAGCCCACTCGGTGCGTGGGGTGGTTCCGGCGGGGCAGAACCCGCATAAGATGTGGCGCATTGACCCGGAAAGCGGGCGGATGAAGCCCTTGCTCACGGTGGAAGGCATCCCTGAGCCGTACAACGCGCCGCGCCAGGTACTGCCGCCCGTCTACTGGCAAACCGGGCACATCGACGCCATCCGCCCAGAGGTGATTTTGCGCGGGTCAATGAGCGGCGAGGTGATCTTGCCGGTGATGATTAACCCCGACTACACCGTAGATATTGACACCCCGCGCGATTGGGTGCGCTACGAGTGGCTGGTGTATAACAGCGATCTGGAGATCGTCACCCCTGGCCGGCGGCGCAGGCCGCTGCCAGAGCGGGTAGAAATGGTGATTTTTGACTTTGACGGCGTGATGACTGATAACCGCGTGTGGGTGGATGAAACCGGGCGCGAGAGCGTGGCGGCCTACCGCAGTGATAGCATCGGCCTGAAAAGCTTGCGCGCCGCCGGCGTGGAGGTGATGGTCTTGTCCACAGAGATCAACCCGGTGGTAAGCGCCCGCTGCCGCAAGCTGAACATCCCCGTAGTGCAGGGGCAGGAAGATAAGGCCGCGGCGCTGCAAAAGATTCTACAGGAACGCGGGGTGAACCCGGCCAACGTGGTGTATTTGGGTAACGACATCAATGACCTGCCCTGCTTTCCGCTGGTGGGGTGCGCCGTGGTGACGGCTGACGCACAGCCGGCGGCGGCGCGTCAGGCCGATATGGTGCTGCGGCGTAACGGTGGTCACGGCGCAGTGCGCGAGTTGTGCGACCTGATCGTGCAGCGTCAGAAGTGTTATTAAGCAAAAAGGAGAACGTGAATGGCAAGGGAAGTTAAGATCGGTAACCGCTGGGTAGGAGATGGGCATCCGGCTTACCTGGTGGCGGAGATTGGCGTCAATCACAACGGCTCGGTGGAGATCGCCAAAAAGTTGATTTATGAAGCCCACCGCAACGGTGTAGACGCGGTGAAGTTCCAAAAACGCACGCCTGAACTGTGTGTTCCCCGCGACCAGTGGGAGATCATGCGCGAGACGCCCTGGGGCTATATCAGCTATATCGAATACCGCCGCAAGATGGAATTCAACCACGAAGAGTACGCCGAGATTGACCGCTACTGCAAAGAACTGGGGATCGAGTGGTTTGCTTCGGTGTGGGATGAACCCTCAGTAGAGTTCATGGAGACTTACAACCCCATCTGCTACAAAGTGCCTTCCGCTGCGTTAACGGACCACTCCCTGCTGCGCTGCCTGCGCGCTACGGGCCGTCCGGTGATCCTTTCAACCGGCATGTCCACGATGGAGCAGATTAAAGCGGCAGTCCAGGAGCTGGATATCAACAACCTGGTGATCACCCACGCCACCAGCACGTATCCATGTGATCCCTCTGAACTCAACCTGCACGTCATTGAAACGCTGCGCGAGACGTTCCCCTGTCCTATTGGCTATTCCGGGCATGAAGTAGGGTTGATTACTTCAGTGGTGGCGGTGGCGCTGGGGGCCTGCCTGGTGGAGCGGCACATCACCCTGGATCGCGCCATGTGGGGGTCGGACCAGGCCGCCTCGGTGGAGCCGCAGGGCTTTGAGCGCCTGGTGAAGTACGTCCGGGTGACGGAACAGGCCCTGGGTGACGGGGTCAAGCGCGTCTACGACAGCGAACGATCGTCCATGCGCCGGCTGCGGCGGGTACAGTAAGCAGGGTATGAGTAATTTGATCCGACGCGCGTCGCGTTCTTTGAAGCGGCGGTGGAGCCATGCCCAAAATAACGGGCAGATCGAGCGTCTGAACCGGCAGATTGCCGATCACGCGCGGGTTGAGGTTGGGACCGCGCCGGTAGTATTCTTTAACGCTTCCACGCGCCTGCAAGGTCTAAGCCTGAACGCCGCCTATCATCTCATCGCCTCGTGGGCGGTGCGGCTGGACGGCGTGCCGGTGGTGCAGTTTGCCTGTCAGGCCGGGATGACGCGCTGCGTATTAGGAACCGACCGCGACCAGCCGGCGAATCTGCCGCCCTGTCACGGCTGTATTGCTCAGTCGCGCGTGCTGTACCGCTCTGACAGCGCGCACTGGTTTGTCTATCGCGCGGATGACGCGCTCACGGCGGCCCTACAGGGGCAGACCCTGGACGGCCTGATGAATTTTGCGTGGCAGGGGGTTCCGCTGGGCAGCCTCGCACTGCCCTCAATGCGCTGGGTCCTGCGCCGCCACCATCTGAAGGACGATGAGGCGACCTGCTTTTTGTACCGCCAGTATATTTTGTCGGCGTGGCGCATCCACCAGGAGTTTAAGGCCTTGCTGGATGAGGCGCGCCCGCAGGCGGTAGTGGTGTTTAACGGTATGTTCTATCCCGAAGCGACCGCCCGCTGGACGGCCTGGCAGCGTGGGCTGCGGGTGATCTCGCACGAAGTGGGCTTACAGCCGTATACGGCCTTTTTTACCACCGGAGACGCCACTGCTTACCCCATTCACATCCCCGATTCGTTTCAACTGACCGAGGCGCAGAACGCAAAGCTGGACGCTTATCTCAGCCAGCGGATGCAGGGGAATTTCAGCATGGCAGGCGTGCGTTTCTGGCCGCAGATGCGCGGGCTGGATGCGGCCTTTTTAGAGCGGGCCGCGCGCTTTCGGCAGATGGTGCCGGTGTTTACCAACGTGATATTCGACACCAGCCAGCCGCATTCGAATGTGGTTTTTCCCCACATGTTCGCCTGGCTCGACAGCGTGGCCGACCTGACCGCCGCGCACCCCGATACGCTCTTTGTGATCCGTGCCCACCCCGATGAGGCCCGCCCCGGCAAAGAAAGCCGCGAGAGCGTGGCCGAATGGGTGGCCGCGCGGCGCATAGCGGAACGCCCCAACGTCATCTTTGTGCCGCCCCAGGAATATATCAGTTCCTATGAACTGATTCAGCGCGCCCGCTTTGTAATGGTGTATAACTCGACGATCGGGCTGGAAGCCGCAGTGATGGGCGCGCCTGTGCTGTGCGCGGGCAAGGCGCGTTTTACGCAGTTGCCCACGGTGTTCTTCCCCGCTTCGCAGGAAGCTTACCGCCAGCAGGCTGAACGCTTTTTGGAGCCAGGCGAGATCACCGTACCGGCGGAATTTCAGCTCAACGCCAGGCGCTTTTTATATTACCAGTTGTACCGCTCGTCGCTGCCTTTCGATGACTTTATCGAAGAGGATGGCATCTGGAAAGGGTACGTGCGCTTGAAGAAACTCGATTACCGCGCTTTTGATCCCCAAAATCATCCAACGTTGCGCGTAGTGGCGGATGGCATTTTGAAAGGGAAGGAATTTTTGCTCGAAGCGTAATTTTTTCAGGAGACGTATGAAAATCGTTGCTCTGGTTCCCATGCGCCATCACTCAGAGCGGGTTCCCGGCAAGAATTACCGCCCGCTGGCCGGTAAGCCCCTCTACCGGCACATCCTCGACACCCTGCTGACCTGCCCAGAGATCCATCAGGTCGTGGTGGATACCGACAGCCCGGTGATTATTGAGGGGTTGTGCAAAGATTACCCCCAGGTGACGTGGATTGAGCGGCCCGAACACCTGCGGGCCGATACGATGTCAATGAACGAGGTACTGCTGCACGATACCGCCCAGGTACAGGCCGACCTGTACCTGCAAACGCACAGCACCAACCCTCTGCTGCGCGCCGAGACGATCTCGCGGGCCATTCAAACGCTGGTGAGCAACTACCCGGCGTATGATTCGCTGTTTTCGGTCACGCGGGTGCAGACGCGCCTGTGGGATCAATTGGGCCGTCCGGTGAATCACAACCCGGCCATCCTGCTGCGCACGCAGGATTTGCCGCCAATCTATGAAGAAAATTCCTGCATTTACATCTTCACCCGCCAGACCCTGGAACAGCGCCGCAACCGCCTGGGCGAACGGCCCTATCTGTTTGAAATCCCGGCGTCTGAAGCGTGGGATATTGACGAAGAACTGGATTTCAAGATCGTCAGCATGCTGGTAGAAACGTGGCATCGTGAGGGATCGGGATAAGGAGGTTTCATGCCGAAAATACTGCTGTCTGCTCCATACATGCTGCCTTTTCTGGATCGCTTTAAGCCGGTGTTCGATCACTACGGCATCGAGTGGATCGTGCCAGAAGTTCACGAGCGGATGGAAGAGGAAGAACTACTGCCGTATGCCGGTCAGGTAGACGGGGCGATCTGCGGGGACGACCGCTATTCGGCGCGGGTGCTGGCCTGTTTCGCGCCCCGCCTGAAAGTCATCTCGAAATGGGGAACAGGCATCGATTCGATTGACCGCGAAGCGGCGGCACGCCTGGGCGTGCAGGTGCGCAATACCCCCAATGCGTTTACCCTGCCGGTGGCCGATACTGTGTTGGGTTACCTGTTGGCGTTTGCGCGCCGCCAGCCGTGGATGGATCGGGCCGTCAAGGCGGGCGTGTGGGAAAAGATCCCAGGGCGGTCATTGAGCGAATGCGTGTTAGGGGTCATCGGCGTTGGCAACATCGGCAAGGCCGTCATCCGCAGGGCGCGGGCCTTTGGGATGAAAATTTTGGGCAACGATATTGCCCCGGTCGCGCCGGACTTTGTGCTGGAAAACGGCGTGGAGATGACCTCACTGCGCGGCCTGATGGAGCGGGCCGATTTTATCAGCGTCAACTGCGACCTGAACCCAACCAGTTATCACCTGATCAACGCGGAGAGCCTGAGCTGGTGCCGGCCTGTTGCCGTGCTGATTAACACGGCGCGCGGCCCAATTGTGGACGAAACCGCTCTCATCGCCGCACTGCAAAGCGGGCAGATCGCGGGCGCGGCGCTGGATGTGTACGAGCGCGAACCACTGCCGCCGAACTCGCCCCTGCGCCAGATGGAGCAGGTCTTGTTGGCCCCGCACAACGCCAATTCCAGCCCCATGGCCTGGGAGCGCGTTCACTGGAACACGATCCGCAACCTGATAGAAGGGTTAGGGTTCGATGCGGCAGACGTGCAGAAATATCAAAATGGAGGGTTGAAAGCATGACCACCGAGCGACAGCGCGTTGTTTTAATTACCGGGGCCGGCGGCGGCATTGGCCGGGCCACCGTGAGCGTCTTTGCGAGCTGTGGCTGGCGCGTGATCGGCGTAGACCGCCGCGACTTTGGCGGGCCGATTGCCGGCAACGGCGTGTTTATCCGCTCTGACATCTCGCGTTCTGAAAACCTGGCGAGCGTGTTCGAGCAGGCGCGGGCCTTCAGCCCGGTGCTGGACGCAGTGATCAATAACGCGGCCATTCAGGTCTCTAAGCCGCTGTTGGAGACCAGCGCGGAAGAGTGGGATGAGGTCATGGCCCACAACCTGCGCTCGGTTTTCTTGGGCGCGAAGCTGGCGTATCCACTGCTGAAAGCCGCCGGAGGTGGAGCGATTGTGAACGTGTCTTCGGTTCACGCGGTGGCAACCTCGGCCAATATTGCGGCCTATGCGGCCAGCAAAGGCGGTCTGCTGGCGCTCACGCGCGCCATGGCGATTGAATTTGCCCCCGACAACATCCGTGTTAACGCCATTCTGCCGGGCGCGGTGGATACGCCCATGCTGCGCGCCAGCATGAACCGGGGCAGTCTGGAGGGCGGCTCGGTGCTGGACCGCCTGGAAAACCTGGCGCGCAAGACCGTCAACGGGCGGGTGGGGCAACCCGAAGAGATCGCCCGGTGCATTTACTTCCTGGCCGACCATACCCAATCCTCGTTTATGACCGGCCAGGCTTTGATTGTAGATGGAGGCGCGACCGCGCGTTTAAGCACCGAATGAGCACGTTTCGAGAAACTCTCAAGACCCGTCTGCCGGCCCCGCTGGTTCATGTGATCCGCGAAAGCCGCGATGCCCTCGTGCGCGCCGCACAGTGGCCCTCGGCCACCTTCCACCCCTGGCGGCGCGACAGCATCCGCCGGCTGGCTGAATTGAAGGATAAGCATCGGGGACAGCGCTGTTTTATCATCGGCAACGGCCCCAGCCTGAAGCACACCGACCTCTCACGTCTGAAAGGCGAATTTACCCTGGGCCAGAACCGCATC
>Ga0101944_10001936_pt1 | contig 37336 bp, 28 predicted proteins | sample DewCreD2012metaG_FD_75245 | JGI IMG/M metagenome (GOLD analysis project Ga0101944, IMG submission 75245) | Hot spring sediment bacterial and archeal communities from British Columbia, Canada, to study Microbial Dark Matter (Phase II) - Dewar... ... | reverse complement strand
TCGACGACGAACCGCAGGCGCTCAAGTACGCCAAGCTCGCCTTCCCCGATTTCCGCGTCCACACCGCCACCGGCCCCACTGAGGCCAAGGCAGTGCTCGCCGGCGCCGGTGGCGCCATCGGCATCGTCGTGAGCGATCAGCGCATGCCCGACGGCAGCGGCACCGATCTGCTCGGCTGGGTGCATCAGGTGCACCCCGGCATCATCCGCATCCTCACCACCGCCTACAGCGACCTCGCCAGCGCCATCGAAGCGGTCAATACCGGCGCGGTGTACCGCTACGTGGTGAAGCCGTGGCAGGTCGACGACCTGCGCCAGACGTTGCTGCGCGCCGGCGATCTGTGGCGCCTGCAACGCGAGCGCGACATCCTGCTGCGCGAGTTACGCAACAACGTCTATGACGCGCAGAGAACCCGCGAGGAACTGCTGGAGGTTCTAGCTCAAGCGTACCGCAGCCTAAAAGAAGCCAACATGGCAAAAGGCTCAGAAGGCATAGCTAACACGGCACTGACATCCAGTCATGAGGCAACTTTTGAGATGGATTCCCGCAGCATCATGGGCGTCGCCGTTCCAGTCGTAAACTACAAAGCCAACCCTGAACTAAAACCCAACTACGGCTTCGCCAACACCAGCGCCGAACTCGACCGCGCCTTCACAAAATTCAACGAACTCCTCCCCATACTTGCCCATCTAGCTAAAGCTGAAGGCACAACCTTCCAAATAGCCAACGACGTGCGCCGTACACAACGCCGCGTAAACGCCCTAAACCACGTGCTTATCCCAAGGTACCGTGCGACTGCAAAAATGATTGAAATGGTGCTTGAAGAGAAAGAAAGAGAAGAATTCGTACGCACCAAACGCATAAAGAGCCTCATTAAAGGACACGAGAAAGAGTTGAAGCATGATGAAAAAGTTTAGCCCCCAAACAATCCAAAAAATTTTAGTCCCCGTAGATGGCTCCGCTTACAGTAACCGCGCGGCGGAATACGCCATGGGCATCGCAAAGCTCCACAACGCCCAAATCTTGGTTGCCTACGTGGTTGACGAAATCGTCATAGATCAATTCTCAAAACCTGTGGAACGTGAAGCGGTGGAAGAGGAACTTAAAAATGACGGACAAAGATTCACTAAGCACGCGTTAGGCTTAGCTGAAAAGGAAGGCGTCAAGGCAACTTCGATGCTGGTTAAAGGGCGACCTTTTGAACAGATCGTGAACTTGGCAAAAAGTTTCAATATTGATTTAATCGTTATGGGCACTTATGGGCATCGGGGCGCAGAAAGAATCCTCATTGGCAGCGTTGCTGAACGGGTCATTGAGTATTCTCCTTGTCCAGTGCTTGTCGTGAAATAATTGTTCTGCTGTGAAAAGCAAATGTCGTCTTTGAAAAAAATAGAAACCGACTACAACACCTACATAAAAAATGTTGAAGAAAAAGCGGTAGCAAGCAAAGAAAAAATTCGCCAAGACCTAAACTCCCTCAGAGAAAAAGCCGCTCAATTTCCTTCAACCTCATAATTTCACCCTCATCCAAGAGAAGAATTGTCAACTAAGAAAAAAGTTAATAGCCACCTTAGTGTGCAGTAACATTAGCATGGAGTTTGACGTGAGTTGAAACGAAAACTGTTGCTATTCGTGATAACAACGCTCGTGCTCATCCCCCTTATGGGTTTAGCGGCTGCCTTTACCGTCCAAACAGTCCAACAAGAAACCCCCACAACCACAACACCTGTTTCTTATGACCGCGTTGCCCTCGCCTTCTCTGCTATGTTGGCCATCGGTATCCCTGCCATAAGTGCTGGCTTAGCAATTTCATCTGCTGGCAGCGCCGCAATCAGCGCGTTAACTGAGAAACCTGAAACGTTCTTCAGAAGCTTTCTTATCGTTGCGTTGGCCGAAGCGTTAGCGATTTACGGTTTAATTATGGGTATTTTGCTGTGGCTTAAACTCTAGAGCAACTGCAACGGCTATCCCCACACGTAAACCGCTCAAAATTTTTTCTTTATTTTTGCTGATTCAGTTTTGTTATTTAATTTGTTGTGGGTGTTTGGTGGGTGCTCCTTAAATACAAGTATTACTTTTTATCTAATTAGTATTACTGAGGTTTGGGGATGACACAAAACCAACAAGAAATACTCACCATCAAACAACACCAACTACAAAAAATATTCCAAGAAATCGACGACGAACTCACCATACTCGCCGCCACCGCAAAATTCAACCACACAACCTGCAAAACCGACACAAACCACCTAAAACTCACCCTCGCCTACATCGAAGACACAACCCAACTCGTAAACCTACTAAAAAACCGCCTAACACTTCTAATCCAAACCACAAGCTAAAACCAAAAATCAACTACACTGCGGAAGCAACTTACCCATCCTGCGACTTCTCTTAGAAATCAGCGGCAAAACCTTCTCCACAACCAAAAACGCCACTACCGCATAAGCAATTCCCCCCAAAACATCCACGAAATAGTGCTCACCCAAGTAGACCGCGCTAAACCAAACCCCAATGGGAAAAATCAGAGTAAGTAACCCTTTCTTTTTCCAGACCTTAATGGCAAAGAGCGAAATCAGGAAGGGCAGCGCGGAGTGCATACTGGGGAAAGCAGCGTAGAGGTTTGGGCTTAGAAAATCGAAAACTGTACGATAAACAGGAATGCCCAAGTTGACGTCTACTGAGTCTGTTAGAATTCGTATGACTTGTGGGACTTCTATCCATGGTGGCGCTACTGGATAGAACAGGAAAGTGACTAACGCGCCATAGGTGCATAAACCGAAGCTGATGGTGTATTTCCAGTAGTTTGGAGGGCTAATTCTCCAAAGTATGTAAGCAAAGATTGTTGGCGCAAAAAAATGAAGCGAATAAAAGAAAGCACCCAAATAGTCCAGCACCTCTAAGCGTATTGTCTGCTGCAGGAGCAGGCTTGGCAGTTGACCCCCAAACATAGCCAACTCAAGATTAAAAGGCCCCGAATGCAGATTACTTTGAGATATGGCGCCTACGATGCCGTACATGATTTCGTAGGACACAAAAACTGTGATGAACGGCAGCCAATCTTTGAGGAAACGCCAAGTTGTTTTGTTGTATGCAGCGTAAATGAGGAAACCTAAGATTAAAAACTCTGGTCCGGGGATGATGCTGTAGGTAACGCTGAAAACCCCTACCGCCAACAGGTATAGAGCTGGAAAAAGCAACGCGAAGAACCGTGAAGAGCGATAATCAAGCGATGATTTTTTCTTTTCTTCTTGCTGTGCCATCCCTTAAAGTAACCAACTTAGCCCAAAAAACCACTACAAACTATATAGTACTTTCCCAGAAGTCAGCCGTTAACGAGTTAGTCGTCGATGGCTTCTATCATTTCTCTGCCGCAGCACCACGGCGCCTTCTCTACGTTACGTTTAACGTCGCCTGTGCAGGAAAGCTCAAATTCGCTACGGATTTTGCGGCCGCATTTGGTGCACTCAAAGGTTGGCATAAAAAAGTTATCTGATGGTAGCCGTAATAAAAGTTGCGCGCGTTGGGGGCAACCGAGTTAGTGCTGAGAGGTAAACAGGTTTTTATTTGATCAAGCATAACGCTGATGAAGAGAGGAAGGTTAACTTAAAAACAAGCAAACAAATTCAGGAAGAGAGAGGGGAAACACACCTTCGCCTGTTTTTAAGCTAACCTTTTGATAACATCTATCCCTGTTGTAAGATAAATAACGATGTGACTGTACACCTACAGCAACACCTGCTTCCACACAAAAAGGGAGTGTTAAGCAGATTTGGCCACGCGCTGCCGCCGAGTGAGCACAAAAACAATTTGCGCCCGTGCCTCCTTCGGTGGTAGCAGCCGAACCCGCTTAACTTCGTCGGGCACCAGACACGCTCTTCCACACAAGAAACTAGTCACGCAGATGAGGATAAAAGAAGATGCTGGTGCAACACTGATGCAACAAAGCGATAAAAACGAAGCTTGGGTGTAGCAAGTTTAAGACTTATTTGTTTTCTGAGTTTTAGTTGTTATATAATGGGTTGACAAGCTGTGGGTGACATAGCCATCCGCATTTGATTCGAATCCCACCTTTTACACTGATAATCTCTATGGTAAATATTTTGTCAATGTGTTGGGCGCCAGCCCATTTATGGCATCACTGATTGATTTCACTGTATACCCTTTAAAACTCAAGAGATTAGCAGTTGAAGCATACAGTAGAAGCAAATATTTCATCTTGTCAGCATTCACACCCCTCTCGACTAACTGCTTAGCAATAACTCTACGATTATACCGCTTATTTTCACTATCAGTAAAAAGAAAACTAATACTGTTCCCAGCCTGAACATCAGCACCTTCTTTGATTAACTGCCGTGCCGCAATAACTTGACTAACCTGCTGTTTGTAATGGTTAGGATTTTTTGACAAATGCTTAGTTACCATCAAATCCCACACTGGAATCTCTCCATCAATAAGTCTTTGACGATACCTCTTTACAACATTCAAAACATCTGGTATTCTATCTAAAAACTTGCTTGCACTATCAGCTTTCGCTAAGACATTAATCATTTCCATCTGAGCGTCATAGACAAATTTTGGTGTGTCTCTTTTTCTAACTTCTAAACCTCTAACCTTCAGTTTGCCATTTTCCATAACACCATAGTAACGATTTAGCACTCCAATGTTCGGATGCATTTTTGAGGGTAAAAAGACAATCCACTTGTACTTACCTTCGAAATTGAGTGAAACACCGACTTCATCGCTTATTTTCCTACATAACGACCTGTACTCATCAATACCTGCACCTTTTTTCTTTAGCCACAGAGAATCCACAATTCCGTGAATTACCTCAAACCCTTGACTTTCAGCCATCCGTGCAGACTTGAGAAAAGTATCTCTACCGAAAGCACAAACGCCTATGTGACCATCAACCGTTCCAAACTTGGAATTCCTATAACCTAGATAACCAAAGCATGTTACTAAAATCCACTTTAGTGCAATTTGTCTGTTGTCATAAATCTCCTTGAGTGATGTGTCTTTGGTTTCTTCTCTTAACCGTTTGTAGGTAAGTCTCTTATTTAGAATAAGTCTTAGCGACTTGGGGACTACTCCTTCTCTCTTCTCACAGATGTTGTAATTTAACTCTGGTACACGAAGCTTCGAATCTGGGCAACATTGACAAAGTACTGTTTCGGCAGAGATATTGTAGTTTACCATCAGAGAGGGATACATCGAAGAGAAATCAACTTCTCCCACGTCATCGTGGATTCCAACTCGGGGTTCATATACGAATCCACCTCTATCAGCAATTAACAGTTCATATGCTGTTTTGAAGGCTTCAGGCATACTCTTGTTTCTGGGTAGAAGAATGTCATCTTTGAAGGCTTGATAGAACTGCAATGAAGACATACTTGACCCAATCGATGAGCGTGAGGCTGTGTGTAGGGGTACTCTGCATGTTCTTGCTATCTCGTATAGTCCTTGAAAGCTACTTTCTTTGAGGATGAAGGTGTTTGTTCCATCGATGTGAATTCTTCCAAACAAACGCAGAGTAGGAGCTTTATAAAAGACCCTGCCGTATGAAAAGAAGCTTTTTCCTGTTGATGGTTTAGGTACAAATGGTGTGTTGTCTCGACTGAGGATAAACTGGTCAAGAATATCGTTGAGTTTGGCTCTTTGAATGAGGTATGCGAAGAGGTAGGAGTCTCCACCATTTGTGAGAATTATGTCTGGGTCAAGCTCTTTGACTATTTTAACTAGTTGCAGAAGTTTATCTGCTTCAGTTCCTTTATCGATGACTATTGTTTGTTTTTCTTGTTCTAACTGGAAGCTTCCGATGGGGTCTTCGAGATTAGCAAGTTTACCCTGTTTTGCAACCTCTAAACTTAACCTCATAACTCGAAACGATGGAACAGAGTAGTCGATGCTCTCCACTTTATCGAGCAAATTGTATTTCAAAAATTGTTTATTCTGTTGCACCTCTAAGAACGCGAGAGGAAACAAGCCTTTCTCAAAAAGGTACGCTCTGTCTCCACGTAAGTCGCAGTTGTGGACTTCATATCGGAGAAAGTCACCTTGTTTTAGGACTTCATTGGTGAATGCGTTGATTCTTCTGCAATCTTTGAGGGTGACCTCTAAGACTTTGGATTTTTCGCTATCTGTTGGGTTAGCGTATTTGTTTATGAAATCCCAGTGGGCGATGTCATTGTTAGAGTATATTTTTCCTATGAGCCGTTCCAGGTCTTCTTTGTTGCCTGTAACGTAGACTTTAGGTTGAAACCTGTCAGTTAGACGAACTCTTTCTCCATATTCGCTAATTATCCATACTGTCATCTCACCAAAGACAGTTGGATAAATATCGAATAGCCATCCTCTAAGAGGGTTTGTTTGCATCAAGGCTCTTCTCTAAAGCCAATATCTTCTTTTGTAGAGCGAGTAGTATGGACATTACCATTGGTTCAAAGAGTATTGGTTGAGTTGCGTTGCTTCCAGCAGATGCATAGCTTCTGACCGCATCCATTAATGCGTCAAAGGCTACTTTGTCTTCTATACGTAAGGCTTTTGCGAATCCGTTCCACCGTGTGATTTCGTCTTCGATTGCCATGCGATATGAAGGAACAGTTTTCCCCATTATGCGTTGTCTCCTATAAAATCTGAGAGAGTTGTGATGCTTGATGGAAGTTCAACAGTTCCTAATTTGAGCGATGGGTGCTTCTCTAAACTGACTGCACTATAATACTGTGTTCTTGTCAGGGACAATACCACGTTTGCTTTGGCAACAGCTACATTGTGTAGGTAGGTGTTTCTTCTGTTTTTTTTGTGTGGAAGGTAAGTGGTGACTAACACAATTTTGTGTTCCTTTGCGAAATTTTTGAGGTAGGTTAAGAGTTGGCTAAAGACTCTTTGTGCTTCATAATCAGGTAAGTCTGGATCTAAAAAGAATCCCGCGATGTCTGAGATTATGACCAGTTTAGCATTTGCCTTTGCGACTGCTTGTTTGAGTTTCTGCATTGCTAACGCAGTGATTTGGTAGGCTGTGAACGCTCTTGAGATGTAGATATTATCAAGGGCTTGTTTTGGGTTAAAGTGGTGTACTCTTGCGAGATGTGATACTTGGTAGAGGTCAAAGGTGTTTCCTCCATCAATGAAGAGAACCTTACTGTTTAATCCACATAGTTGACTGGGTAATTGTCCTCTAACGCACAGAAGAGTAGCTAATGCACTTGCGGCTGAGCCTTGAACAACTGCAAAATCTCCTTCTTCAAAGCCGCTGAATAATTTGTCAAGATTTCGGATGTTTAAAGAAAGTTGTGATTTTGAGGGTGCAACCTGAACTAATTGATTTGTACTCATGCTCTTATTCTCCCCAATTAGAAGGTTATACGGAAACAGTGTCATCGCTTTTTAAAGGCACGTTGAAAAGACCATTGGATACTGTAGAGGGGTGAATTGAAGTGAATATACAAAGAAAAAGTGTCTTTGAGTTCGCTGAGTCTATATATAAGGGAGGGGAGTCTATGGCAGAGCAGCAGCGTGTTCCCGCAGATGCGGATACGCATTCTTATGCTTCCCTAAATAAATTGGCTATAAAAAATTGCAACGGCTCTTTGTTTTCTGGCGGACTTTTCTGTTTTGCGGAAACGACAACCCCCTCAACCGAAAACCGACCTTGGCGCCAAAATGTTGCCCACCGCAATCTGCAGGTTGATGTTGAAACAAGAAGAGTGCACGGCAGCAACTTTTAGCGTAAAAACTCCAAAAAACACCCGTACAAACCTCACCTTGTAGGAGCCTTAAACCACAAATCGGTTGTCGAAATGTTAAAAAACATTCAACACCATGTTTTATTGCTGAAATCCTGTTCACATTTAGCTCGCGTAGTAGTTAAGCGAGTTTATGTGATGCAGAAAAGAAACCTTTATATGAATTAAGGGTACTTCTGTTAGAATTCAGCTATAATTGCTAGCCCCGCAATTTCTACATGGCGGCGGCTCAACCCGTACCGCAACGGCGTCTGCCTAATGGGATGATGGTGTTGGCCTCCAATTGCGGGGACACGTATGTGGACCTGACTAATTGCTCAGTTAGGTCTGAATTGGGCTTTGACGTATAGAGTGGAATGTTTCTCCCTCCAAATCCAGTTAAGTAAGAATGCGAGGAAGATGTGTAAATCAAAATATTCGTACCACACAAAAAACAAAAGATCCGACAGAACAAATCGGAGTGCATAACTCCGGTTGATCCTGCCGGACCCCACTGCTATCGGGATAGGACTAAGACATGCTAGTCGAGTGACTCAGGCAAAACGAGTCACGGCGCACAGCTCAGTAACACGTGGCTAATCTGCCCTTGAGACGAGAATAACCCCGGGAAACTGGGGCTAACTCTCGATAGGCGAAGAACTCTGGAATGAGTCTTCACCCAAAAAGCTTCACGTTATCCTCGTGAAGTCGCTCAAGGATGAGGCCGCGACCGATCAGGTTGTTGGTGAGGTAATGGCTCACCAAGCCTTTTACCGGTGCGGGCCGTGGGAGCGGGAGCCCGGAGATGGGTACTGAGACAAGGACCCAGGCCCTACGGGGCGCAGCAGTCGCGAAAACTTTGCAATACACGAAAGTGTGACAGGGCTATCCCGAGTGCCATCCGCTGAGGAAGGCTTTTACCCAGTCTAGAACGCTGGGGGAATAAGGAGAGGGCAAGTCTGGTGTCAGCCGCCGCGGTAATACCAGCTCTCCGAGTGGTGGGGACGTTTATTGGGCCTAAAGCATCCGTAGCTGGCTGAGTTAGTCCCCTGTTAAATCCAGCGAATTAATCGTTGGATTGCGGGGGATACTGTTCGGCTAGGGGGCGGGAGAGGCAGACGGTATTTTCGGGGTAGGGGTGAAATCCTATAATCCCGGGAAGACCACCAGTGGCGAAGGCTGTCTGCTAGAACGCGCCCGACGGTGAGGGATGAAAGCTGGGGGAGCGAACCGGATTAGATACCCGGGTAGTCCCAGCTGTAAACGATGCAGGCTAGGTGTTTGGACGGCCACGTGCCGTTCTAGTGCCGCAGGGAAGCTGTTAAGCCTGCCGCCTGGGGAGTACGATCGCAAGATTGAAACTTAAAGGAATTGGCGGGGGAGCACCACAAGGGGTGAAGCTTGCGGTTTAATTGGAGTCAACGCCGGAAATCTCACCGGGAGCGACAGCAGAATGAAGGCCAGATTGAAGGTCTTGCTGGACGAGCTGAGAGGAGGTGCATGGCCGTCGCCAGTTCGTGCCGTGAGGTGTCCTGTTAAGTCAGGCAACGATCGAGACCCGCGTCCTCTGTTGCTACTGGCCTTGCGCCAGGCACACTGAGGAGACCGCCGCCGATAAGGCGGAGGAAGGAGCGGGCCACGGCAGGTCAGTATGCCCCGAATCTCCCGGGCCACACGCGAGCTGCAATGGCAGGTACAATGGGTTCCGACCTCGAAAGGGGAAGGCAATCTCCAAAGCCTGCCGTAGTTGGAATTGAGGGTTGAAACCCACCCTCATGAACATGGAATCCCTAGTAATCGCGTGTCACTAGCGCGCGGTGAATACGTCCCTGCTCCTTGCACACACCGCCCGTCGTTCCATCCGAGTGACTCTTGGGTGAGGCACCGTCTAATTGGCGGCGTCGAATCTAAGTTTCACAAGGAGGGAAAAGTCGTAACAAGGTGGCCGTAGGGGAACCTGCGGCCGGATCACCTCCTAAGAAAAGCATTCGTGCTTAATTGGAGGAGCAAGGAGAAACAGTTAGAAACTCAGGTATACGTCAAAGCCCAAAATCAGCAATCTTTAGCTAATATCTGGGTTTCAATTCTTATTTCTTATTTGTTTTGGAATGTTTTTGGGGCTCTTTTTTGGTTAAATCAATGTTGTTGGTGAGTTTGTTGCTATCCCTTTATTTAAAGACCGAAAAAGTCAGGTTTTTAGGGCGACTGACTGTGAATTCCGTTATGCACACGGTTTCACCGCAGCTCTCTCTCCCTCCTATAGTTTTTTGCAAGCATCTGATATTTGGATCCTACTTGGTTGGCGCAGGGTTGGGTTTTGCGTGGTGTCTGTTGTGTTTTCCGTGAAGAAAATTATTGATGCGACTATGCTAAACACCACGCGACGTCTCAGTGTCTACCTCCCCTCCCTTATTTAAAGGCTAAAAGGTTGATGCTTTGTTTGAAGTACCCTCCGAGTAAACCCAAATATTACATTACACCATTTTTAGTATATGCGCTATTGAAGGGAACGCTCGCTGAAACATAACGTTGTATCTGTAGAAAAAGACGGCAAAATCCACAACATCCCAGAAAGTCAACTGAAAAAAGGCGACACGCTCCTTTTACAGGCAGGCGACCTCGTACCCGCCGACATAAAACTAACCGAGGCAAAGACTCTAGAAGTAGACGAATTCGACTTAACTGGCGAAATCCTGCCCGTAAAAAAAGAAATCGACGAAAAAGACACTTTTGTTTACCGCGGCAGCAAAGTTACAGGCGGCTGGGGCAAAGGGGTCGTTGTTGCAGTTGGGGACGAAACAGAATTCGGTAAAATCCTCAAAGAGCGCTGGGGACAAACAAATATCGCGTTTCCACCGTTGGTGAGGGCCAAATATTTGGCTTTGCTTGTTTTTCTTTTGCCGCCCATTGTTGCGATTGGTTACTATGTGAATTTGGCGGTGGCTGGTCTGGTTTTTGCTGGTTCAGCGTTTCTTTTTTTGTTTCTCCAAAACAGCGCTCTGTTCCATTACTTTGTTGTTTTAAAGGAGATTAAGGAGCTTGAAAGAAAAAAGATACATCTGCAGGATCAGACGGCGTTAGATAAACTCAGCCAAGTTGATGTTGTCTGTTTTGATAAAACAGGTGTTTTAACGTCAAGAGAGCTTTCAGTAAAAGCAATCCATTATTTAGACAGTGCACCCGAGCTTGATGCTTTCGCTTCCTCTGAAGGCACGTTTGGTTTAACTAATCTTGCATGTGCCTTATGCAACGACGTTATTGTACCTGAACGCGTTAATCAGTCGAGCCCCATTGACCGCGCGCTGATTTCTTTTGCTGAAAAAAATGGGGTACGCCTTAAGGACTTGCTTGGTGAGTACCGCCGAATCTATCAGAAACCCTTCGAATCTGAGGACAGATACATGGTTTCTGGCTTTGCAACTGGTGATAAGAAACTCTTTTTTGTCAAGGGCGACCCTGAAATCATCCGAAAAATGTGCAAAACCTACGCCAAGCAATCTGGTGAGGTGGAAAATTTTGATTTAGATGCGGTTTCCAAATTCAGGTTTAAAACAACTTCACTGGATTCCAGCGGCGACAGAACGATAGCTTTAGCGTATAGTTCTGGTAATTCTGGGAAGTTGCCTGCTGAGTTTACTTTTCTTTGTATAGTTCAATTTGAAAACTCTCTGCGGCCTAATGCGCGGGAAATAGTTGAGGCATTAAGAGCGGAAGGTATTCGAAGTGTAATAGTGACGGGTGATAGGCCTGAAACTGCTCTAAAAATAAGCAAGGCCACTGCCATAGATGATTCAGATTATAGCCTAATGGGGCGGGTTTTTGACCAAATGGGCTTCTCTGAAATCGCTCGCCAATCAGAATACATTTCTGTGTACTCTCGAATGTTGCCCTCTCAGAAAGCAACCTTGGTGAGGATGCTTCAGCGACGAAATAAAGCTGTTGTTATGGTTGGGGACGGGGCAAACGACACGGTTGCTCTCAAAGTTGCTGATGTGGGGATATCCTTTTCTGAGAACAGTTCTCCGTTTGCTAAGCGTGTGTCGAAAATTTTAATCACCGATTTGATTGATATTTTAACGGTTATTCGGAGTGCAAGAGGGGTAAAATCAAGGTTAAAATCAATTTTTCTACTGCGCAGTTTACTTTTGGCTTCGATGGCCATTTTTCTGTATTATGCGGCGCTAAACCTACTCTTTGGGTAGTACGTGTAGCTTTTGTCTGCATTTTTATGCGAAAAACTGCTCTTACCCTATAGTTTCCCGCTCAACAAGCCTTATATTTTGAACTGCCCATGTGTTTTTGGGCGATGAAGCTCGCCTTTAACCGCCTATGCTTGCGCATTGGCTGATAGCTTCTATCACTCCCTGCAAAGAGAGGTACAACGTTGATTGAAGCAAGGCGGCTAAATGATTCAATAAAAAAAGAAATCATAAACTATGTTGTTACTCGCCAGAATGAAGATGGCGGGTACTGTTTTGCGCAAGGTGCCCTTGAATCCAACGGCCAAGACACATACTATGGTTTATCCATCCTAAAACAGCTATCTGCAAGCTTCCCAAACCCCGAAAAAACCAAACGCTTCCTCGAAGAAAACCGTGTAAACAGCATTCACTCCATGTACTACACGGCCCAAGCGCAACTGCTACTTGGCGTGGGCATCAATGGAGAGCTAAAAGAAAACATAACTCGGATGCTTGGTTCTTTGAAGTATTTCGGTTCACAAACTTTCTTTTCCGATAGTTCCGAGTTTGAAACGACCTTTATGGCGTTGCAGCTTGCAAAGCTCCTAAAAATCGAGGTTGACAAAATCGGGGTCACTTCTTGGTTGAACAGCTTTCAAAATGAAGACGGCGGTTTTGGTCCTTACAACCATTCTAACATAGACTCAACCTACCACGCGATTGCCTGCCTAACATTACTTGACATGAAACCCAACAAACAGGTGGTTCTAGGTTTTGTTCGGTCTTGTGAGAAACCATACGGGGGCTTCACAGCTATCCCCATAAACTTCACACCCTACATCGAATACACCTACTACGGTGTTATGGCGCTTGAGTTGCTCAACGAAAAATCAAGATACCCAATTCAAACGGCAGATTGGGTGTTGAGTTGCCAGCGGCGTTCAGGGGGCTTTGCTCGCTCAGACCTTGGCATCGCAACCTTTGTTGACACTTACTATGCCATCCAGACACTGGAAAAACTGAAACCGCTACAGGACTGATGATTGGTTGACAAAGACTGAGAAGCCAAAAGAGAAGTGGCTCAATAGAAACGTAGCTGCAATGGGGCTTACAAGCCTCCTTGGCGATGCAGGTCACGAAATGGTTACTGCGGTTCTTCCGTTTTTTCTGATTTTGATAGGGGCTGGACCAGGCGCGTTAGGCTTAATTGAAGGATTTTCTGATGGCGCCTCCAGTTTCGTGAAGTCTTTCGCAGGTTATCTTAGTGACAAAATGAAAAAAAGAAAACCTCTGATGAATGTGGGTTACTTCTTAACTGGTATCTTCACGCCCCTAATCGCGGCAGCGTCATCGTGGCTGCAAGTTTTAGGTTTAAGAATGACCGCTTGGTTGGGCAGGGGTGCAAGGGGACCGCCCAGAGATGCGTTGCTCGCTGATTCAGTTTCCCCAAATGTGACTGGAAAAGCGTTTGGGTTTCACAGAACCATGGATACTCTCGGAGCAATCATCGGGCCAGCTTTAGCTTTGTTTCTTTTGACTTTTCTTGATTACCAACAGATAATTGCGATTTCAATAATTCCTGGTATAGCGGCGTTCTTTGTGGTTCTGCTGGTGGTGCGGGAAGTTCAAAAGGTTAAACCACAAAAAAATATTGATCCAAACAAGGAAACGGCTGCAGTTAAAGAAAAAGGGTTCATCAACTCGCTAAGGACACTCCCGCGGTCGTTCAAGCTTTTTTTGGTGGGTGTAGGCGTTTTTGGACTGGGCAACTTTGCAAACAGTCTATTCACTTTGCGTGCCCACGATGTTCTTGTGCCAATCGTCGGATCATTCGAAGCATCAGCTATCGCGGTGGGATTATACACTCTTCTAAATGTTGCCTACGCCGCTTTTTCCTTCCCGATTGGAGCGTTAAGCGACCGCGTCGGTAGACGCCGCATTCTTGCAGCAGGCTATTTTATCTCAGCGATTGCCTGTTTGATTACAGCTTTTCTTGTGGCTGACTTTTTGATTTTGGTTCCCCTGTTTCTTTTAGCGGGAGCATTCAGCGCAATCACAGATACCATCGAGGGAACAGCGGCTGCTGACCTGTTGCCTTCTGAGTCAAGAGGAACAGGGTTTGGGGTTCTGCAAACAGTTAACGGGATAGGGGATTTTGCGTCTAGTGCGGTTGTAGGTGCTCTGTGGGCTTTTATATCTCCGATGGTTGCATTTAGTTATGCAGCTGTCCTTTCAGCGGCTGGGGGCTGTATCTTGCTATATTTAACGCGGGGAAATCATCCTTTAAAGTAACAAAACAATGGTGAAAAAATGATATCAGAAAGAGACTCAATCAAAGGCAAAGTGCTTGTAAGCGTATGCGCAGTAATCGAAGGCACTGAAAAAGAAGTTCTTTTGATACGAGAAGGCGACCTACCTTACCATCAATGGTGGGTTCTACCCGGCGGCTACGTTAGACCAGACGAGACTCTTGAGCAAGCGATAATTCGGGAAGTCAAAGAGGAAACGGGTTTGGAGGTTGCGTCAAACAATTTTTTGGGCGTGTTTGAAGATTTTCTCACCGAAAACGAGGAACCAATACATCACATCATCGTTGCTTACAAGGTTGATGTAGTCGGCGGCGAAATTATCTTTTCAAGAGAAGCTACAGCCTATAAATGGCTAACTCTCCAAGATGCTCTGGACTCAAAAGAAATTCCTGACGTATTCAAAAAGGTATTGGCGACTGCTGGGAAAACAAAAAGCAAACGGTTCTTCCTAAAAAAGAATTAACTACAAAATAAGTGAATCAATCAATGGTGACAGCAGCTACAGATTTTTCCTCAATGCGTGGCGAGATGGAAAAAACAGGGCAAACCATCATAGAAATCGCAAACAAAACAAGCAACACCGTAATCGCTGATTTTACAGCGGAAGTCATGGATAAACTGTCCAAAGAAGAGTTCTACCTCGCCATATTGGGGCTTTTCAAACGTGGAAAATCCACCCTCATAAACGCTCTCCTCGGACGGGAGATAGTGCCCACAGGTGTCATCCCTGTTACCTCCGTCATAACCCGAATCAGGTACGGCGCAGATTTGAAGGCAAAAATCTACTTCAGCGGAGGCACCGAAGAAGTGCCCGTTGAATCCTTAAAAGATTACGTAACTGAAGAGGGCAACCCCAACAACTCCAAAAACGTTGTCATCGCCGACATCTATGTCCCCGCCGCCATCTTGAAGGGCGGATTAATTTTAATCGACACTCCTGGTGTAGGCTCAACGTATCTTAGCGGCACAACCACTACTTTTCAGTTTCTTGACCGCGTAGATTTTGCAGTCTTTGTCTTAGCTGTCGACCCCCCTGTTGGTCAACAAGAACTGGAACTGCTGGGCAGTTTGGCCTCAAAATCAAGCAAAATCCTCTTTGTCCTAAACAAAATCGACTACGTTTCCCCCTCAGACGTGACAGTGTCTGTGGGGTACTGCCAAAAAGTCATAAATCAACACCTCGGCCAAAACATGAATTCTACTCTGAACCTTTATCCGATGTCTGCTAAAGCGGCACTCGAAGGCCGTCTGGGCGGCGACGCAAGCAAGGTTGAAGCCAGCGGCATAGTCAAGTTTGAAGCCGCCCTCAAACAATCTCTCTTAGCAGACAAAGAAAGCTTCATCTTGGAGTCAGCTGCGAAGAAACTGGAGAAAGCCATCTCAGACCTCAAAACCTACCTAAACATTGAACTTACCAGTTTAACCATGCCCCTAAGCAACCTCTCTGCGCTTGTGGAGGAGTTTGAGCAGTACCTAACATTGGTCGATAAGCGCAAACGAGCGTTGTTCTACGTTTTAGATGGCAGGGCAAAAGAAGTCGCCACAATGCTTGACGAGGATTTGTCGCAATTCAAAAAAGAGCATGAACCCGTCTTAATTGGGTGCGTTTGGGATTACGCGCAGCAGAGCCTCCAAGAAAAAGACACCAACTCCAGAAAAGTAACAAACTCCGTCGATGCGTACTTAAAGAAAACCTTGATTGAAATCTACTCCGAGTTTATACGCAGCGAAGACCTCAAAGTGCAACAGCGCTTCCAACTTATCGTGGACGACGCTAACACGGAAATGAATCAAATATTAGGCGACGTAAAACGCAAAGCAGAGCAACTCTTCGGCTTCCAGTCTGCCGCTCCCTCTTTTGAGGTTTCGCTGGATTTCGAAACCCGATTCTACTATCATCTTGACCCACTCTTTTTTGACCGCATAACAATCAGCAGCGGCGAAATCGCAGAACTCCTCCCCAAATCTCTATTCAAAGGTGTGCTGAAGAAGCGTATAGAGGAAAGTGCGCGCAGCGAGTTTGACAAAAACGGGGGCAGGATACGCTACGAATACTTCTTAACTAGGTTCAATCAGGCAGTTATCAAGTTGCGCAGAGACATAAACAGTGCGTTGGATGTTTCGACGGAAACCGTGAAAAAAGCCGTGCAAGAAGCGCAGCAGTTGCGGGCAAAGGGCGAAATCGAAGTTGCCCAGTCGTCCATGCAGCTTAACAAGATGCTATCTGACCTTGAATCAGAACGCACAAAACTAAAAGTGTGGACTCACAGAAACCACGCGACGTCTCAGGGCTGACCTCCCCTCCCTTATATAAAGCAGCGATGCTGTCGTTTTTCCCTTACCTGTTTGGGTCAAGTTTTATGTGCCTTGGAGGTCACTTTAATTCTGATGAGTGCTTATGGTGAGCGTGTTTATTTTTTACGATTCAAAGTACGGTAACACTAAGCTGGCTGCAGAAAAAATCGCTGAAGGGCTAAAAAGCGCTGGGGTAGCGGTGGAGGCGGGTTATGTGCGGGAAGTGGGGCTTGATGGGGCTGCCTGTTCGGATTTGATTGTGCTAGGTGCACCTAACCATATGGGTAGACCTTCCAGAACCATGAAGCGCTTTATCGAGTACTTGGCAACCGCTGATTTGAAAGCCACCAAAGTTGCAGTTTTCGGCTCTTACGCTGGGCGAGCGAGACCTATTGATAGGGCAGTTAAGAAACTGGAGGGCATGGTGCAGGAGAGGTTGCCTAACCTTGGGCTGGTTTTGCCTGGTTTGTCCGTTAGAGTGAACGGCATAAAGGGTCCGGTGGTTGACGGGGAACTGGATAGATGCGTTGAGTTCGGCAGGTCCATAGCGGTTCAACTTGGTGTTTAGCTTCGAGTACTTTTTACTTTTTTCAACCGTAGAGTTCTCTTTATTCTGTTAGATGTTGAATGTAGCGTGGCTTTATTTTGATATGGTTGTATATGTGTCTGTTTTTTTAAAATTTTTTTTGTATTCAATAAATTAGTTAAATATTTTCCTCACTATAGGTGAGCGAGTTATATTACGCTAAACATAGAGCACTAAATTTATAATTTAAGGAGAAAGAAAAATGCATTTAAAACTAAAACCAACTAAAAAGAAAGCATATTCCGTGATTGCAATCGTTCTATTGTTAACAATGGTTGTTCCCATGACTCTTCTATCCACAACCAACGCGCACACACCCGCTTGGAACATTCCCTCATTTTCCTACATAGCTGCACAACCCTCCACAGTTGGCGTAGGGCAAAGAGTTGCAGTCTACATGTGGGTCGATGCACCCTTGCCCTCTTCCGCTGAAGGCAACGACATCAGAAGACACGACTACAAATTAACCATCACAAAGCCTGATGGAAAAACAGAAGTCAAAGAGTGGCCGATCATCTACGACACCACAGGAGTTCAAAGCTACACATTCACACCCGACCAAGTAGGCCAATACACATTGTTCTTCGAATACAAAGGTCAAACCTTCACTTGGAACACGACAGCCACAAGCACCTGGACTGGCGATTTCTTTATGCCGTCTAACGCCACAGCCAAAGTAACGGTGCAAGAAGAACAATTAAACCCCCCTATACTGAGTTATCCGCTGCCAACTGAATACTGGACACGACCCATAGAAGGACAAAACACTGACTGGTGGAGCATTTCCTCAAACTGGCTCAATCCCCCATTTGTCCGCATTGGAGACAGTGGTACTCAGGGTGCAGTCTCTGCTTGCGATACTCAAGGCGGATACGGCAGATTCCAACCTGATGGCATAGGACCTAACAGTCCACACATATTGTGGACAAAACCCATACAGGACGGTGGAGTCGTCGGTGGAGGAGACTACGATGTCTTAGGCAAAACCTACTACATGGGTGGTTCATACAACGTTAGATTCACTGAAGCCATAGTAATGCATGGACGACTTTACTATCAAGCACCATGGGGCAACTCTGGCACTGGCGGCGACTACATCTGTCTTGATCTACGCACTGGAAAGGAACTTTGGCGCATTAATTACACAACCGTCAACTCAGTAGGAAAACCAGTGGCTGGCTACCTATACTCATACGACACCATGAACCAACACGGAGTCATCCCGAACGGTTTGCTATTCACAATCAACTTTGGCAGAGCATACGACCCAATGACCGGAAGAGTTCTAGACCTCAACATAACAAACGTTCCAACAGGCACAGCAGTCGCAGGCCCACAAGGAGAAGTACTCAGATACGTCTACAACTCCGCAGGCAAATGGCTTGCTCAGTGGAACTCCTCCAAAGTCTTCACCGTTGAAACCAGTGGAACCATCGATGCAGGCACGGCAGCGCGCTACGACTGGAACAAAACCCTATCGGTAGGTCCTGGCACATGGACTGTCAATAGACACATACTCCCCGGTGAACTGCTGCTTCTAACGCAAGGTAGCTTTGGCGGTCCAAGAGACCCTCAACCAGGCATGAACGTAAGCGCGGTAAGTCTAAAATCGGGCTCTGAGGGACAAATCTTGTGGACCAAATTCTATCCAGTGGCACCAAACAACGAAACAAGAAAAATCATGGCAATCGATTCAGACGCTAAAACATTTGTCTGTCAAGACAAAGAAAGCCTAAGACTCACCGCTTATAGCTTAACCGACGGAAATCAAGTTTGGACCGTAACCCCCGATGATGCAATCTGGGATACTATGCGAAGCACCTCTTTAGCGGCATACGGAAAACTCTACGTATCTGGCTTTGACGGAATACTACACTGCTACGACATGAAAACAGGCAAACTACTCTGGACCTACGGCAACGGCGGCCCAGGCAACAGCACTGACGCCGGATTAGAAACCGCATGGGGTCATTACCCGATTTTCGTGGATGTTATCGCTGACGGAAAAGTCTACTTAGGCACCACTGAACATTCCCCTGACTCTCCATTCTATAAAGGTTCACAGTACCGCTGCTTAAACGCCACAACGGGCGAAGAGATATGGACTATGCTTGGCTGGGGTACCGGTATGTATGTGGGTCAAAGCGACATCGTTGCAGAAGGCTGCTTCATTTACCTGAACTGCTATGACATGCAAATCTACACAATAGGCAAAGGCCCAAGCGCAATGACTATAGAAGCACCCAAAGCCGCCATCGAACTAGGCAAATCACTCATTATCAGCGGAACAATCATGGATATCTCGGCTGGAACAAAACAGAACGAGCAAGCAGCGCGGTTCCCCAATGGTGTTCCCTGTGTTTCTGACGCAAGCATGAGTTCCTGGATGGAATACGTCTACATGCAGAAACCCCGCCCAACCAACGTCACAGGCGTCCCTGTCACCCTAAGCGTAATCGACGCTAACGGTAACTACCGAGAAATCGGTGTTGCAACAAGCAACGCTGATGGATACTATAGCCTCAACTGGAAACCCGACATCGAAGGCGAATACACCGTTTACGCAACTTTCGCTGGAAGTGAATCATACTGGCCCTCACACGCAGTAACCTCGTTTGCTGTCGATCCTGCACCCGCAACTCCCACACCTCCACCTGCTCAACCGGTATCTATTGCAGACCAATACTTCTTGCCTGCTACCGTTGGTTTATTCGTTTTAGTTATCATAGTGCTGGTTATGCTGGCGCTTATGATGAAAAAACGAGCTTAAGTGTTCCCAAAAATTTCCCTTTTTTCTTTTTTTAATCCCGGTATGGTTTTCTCTTGCTTGGACGATTATTAGTTAAATGAATTTCATTTTTTGCAAAAATAAATTATTTTTTAACTTTTGCTCACGATAGGTGAGTCAGTCTTATAACTATTTTTCGTCAACTTGCTTGAAACATGGAGAAAGAAATAATGAAAATCAGGCAAAATTTTAAACAAATATCGATTTCAACGGCTATCATTGCAATAATGTTACTCTCAACCGTAGCGCTAAACGTACCCACAGCTTCCGCAGCTGACTACCCAACCTACCTATTCCTAACCGCCCAACCTAACCCCATAGGCGTCGGTCAGGAAGCCAACGTCGTCTACTGGATGGATAAAGCGCCCCCTACAGCTTCAGGACCTAGAGGTGACCGCTGGCAAGGCTGGAAGATGGAAATAACTTCGCCAGACGGAAAAACTGAAACAAAGAGCCTTCCCGATTCTGATGCTGCAGGCTCAGGAATTTTAAAATTCGTCCCCTCGCAAATCGGCAACTATACCTTCAAGATTACTTTTCCAGGGCAGAACATAACACAAAGTGGCGTAATCAACTGGTACAAGCCTTCTGAAAGTGCAACAGTTCAGCTAACGGTACAGGAAGAACAAGTCCAACCCTTACCTTACAATCCATTGCCAACAGACTATTGGAGTAGACCCATAAACGCTGCTAACCACGGCTGGAACGTACTCGCAGGTAACTGGTTAGGCGGCGGCTCAGCTGGACCACACGGACCTAGATGCTACGATTCTAACGGCAACTTTAACCCATACGGAACAGCACCCAACGCACCCCACGTTATGTGGACAAGAGAAATCGCATTCGGCGGAATCGTTGGAGAACAAACCGAAGATACTAACTACTTCCCAGGCGAAACATACGACCGCAAATTCCAACCGCCAATCATCATGCAAGGCAGACTCTACTACAACCAACGCTTAGGCGTAGATCGTTGGCAGGGACTCTACTGTATTGATCTGCAGACAGGCAAAGAACTCTGGTTCAAGAACGGCACAACTATCACTTTCGGGCAACTGCTTAACTGGCAAACACCCAACGTGCACGGCATCATTCCGCATCTCTGGGCTGTTTCAGGAACCACCTACAAGATGTATGATGCATTCACAGGCGACTGGATACTTGATGTAAACAATGTACCCTCAGGCACAATGATTTTCGGAGAGAACGGTGAAATCCTAATCTACACACTTACAGGATCAACCAACGTATTAACACTCTGGAATTCCTCCAAGGCACTAGAAGCAACCATGTCAGGTGACTGGTACTACAGACCAGTGGGGCCAGTTAACGGCACTAATGGATATGAATGGAACGTTACAGTACCCGACATGCCAGGAGCACAAAGCATACTAAAAATCAAAGACGGCGTAATCTACGCAAGAGCAACCTACACTGACGGTGCACCGGGAACAACAAAAGTCGGCGACGTAGCATACGACATCAGCTCTAACAACATCAAGAAAAATGACAGCGGAAAATACCCCACCACAATCAGCAACATGTGGGGCCCAGTAAACCGAACATTTGAAGGCACCCTCCTCAACGGCTTCATAGACAGCAACATCCTGCCCATATTCGTTAAAGAACAGATGGTCTGGTACGGCATCAACGTTCGAACTGGCTCAGTCGCTTGGGGACCAACCAAACCCTACGAAAACGCATGGGGTGTCTATCAACCATACGCTGACTGGCAATCTGCAAACGGTATCCTCTACGCTGCAGGCTACGACGGCATGATTCACGCATACAACATCACCACAGGCGCAAACATCTGGAACTGGTACACTGCTTCAAGCGGATTAGAAACCGTCTACGGACACTACGTCTTCAAAGACAGCGCCATGTCCATATGCGACGGCAAACTCTACGCAGTAAACAACGAGCACTCACCTTCTACACCACTCTACAGAGGTTCAAAGATGTACTGTATCGACGCTGTCACAGGAGAGAATTTGTGGAACATTTCCTTCTGGGGCTTGTTCCCAGTGCTAGCTGACGGATACGCAGTCTCCTTTAACTACTACGACGGACGCGTCTACTGCTTTGGCAAAGGCGAAAGCGAAACCACCATAACTTCCTCACCCAAAGTCTCCACATTAGGCAGCAGTGTACTAATCGAAGGCAAAGTAATTGATAAAGCAGCAAGCGCAAACGGTGCAGCAGCAGTATCTGACGAAAGCATGGCAAGCTGGATGGAGTACCTCTACATGCAGCAACCCAAACCCACAGACGCAGAAGGCGTCACAGTGAAATTGGATGTACTCGACGCTAACGGCAACTACCGCAACATCGGCCAAGTAAAAACAGACCTATCAGGCTCATACAGCTATGCATGGCAACCCGACATACCTGGAAAATACACCATATTCGCATCCTACGCAGGCTCAGACGCGTATGCAAGCTCCTCTGCGCAGACAGCAATCCAAGTCGACGACGTACCTCCACCATCAGCTACGCCAATAGCAGAAACCGCGCAGCCAATGACAGATACCTACGTGCTATCCATGGGTGCCGCCATAATCATCGCCATAGCCATCGTGGGCGCAATCGTTGTTCTAATGCTTAGGAAGCGACCATAATAGAACCCTTCTTTTCCTTTTTTTGTTTTTTTGCTTTGAGAGGTCGGGGCTGAGTGAGCTTCTGGATTGAAATTATGATGTTGCAATACATTGTGATTTGCATTCTCTTTTCTCCTTAGAAGAAATGCTTTTGCCAGAAGCCCCAGTAAACCCGACTTTTCAGTAAAAAGCGACTAACGTATGTTTCGGTAACTATCCCTGCTTTTTGATTTGGGGTCAACGAAATAAACAAACGGGTTGCCACCGTACACCGACGTCGCGTTCACCGTAATCACTCGATTATCATGTACTTTGAATGGTTTAGCGGCTGCCAACTGTGGTTGATGGCTCCGAATTATTCTGCCCACACCCAACGCTTTGCAAACAGCCGCAGAAACGTCCGCGCCGAACTCGACGCCTGCTCCCCGCGCATAATTTGGGTCTTCTCCGTCGCCGTCGAGGGGGTCTGACCAGAGCAGATCCAGCCGCAACTCTTCTGAGGGTGCCTGTAAATCAGAGACTCCGTTGATTCTGCTAGATATTCCTCCGTGTACAAGCAGTGCGTTGTTTGGGATTAATGCGGCGATGTGGAGTGTGTCTATGAAGGGTTTGAGTTCGCCTGTGAAGTAGTTGCCCCAACTGCCTGTTTTGGCTGTGGCTTCTTCGATTAGGGTGCAGGGGTTGAATTGGGGTTCACCTAACTCGGTGAAATCTTCATGGTTTCCCATCAATGCGACAACGTTTGTTGGGTGTTTCTGCTGTAGGTCGGCGACGGTTCGGATGACTTCGACGCCGTCTGGGCCTCGGTCGGCGTAGTCGCCTAAAAAAACCAGCAAATCTACCTCTAAATTTACAATCTCAAGTATGCCTTTTAGGGTTTTGTAGTCGCCATGCAAGTCCCCTACCACAGCGACTCGGCTAAACTTTTGAGGCTCAACTACAGCTAAAGGGGCACTCAAAGCTGACCACACTTACAAAATACGCTGACAGACAATAAAGATGTTACCCCCCACAAATTGAGGGGTGTTCAGAGTTGTGTTCTCCACATTTTTGCCTGTTTGATGGTGATTTCTTGGTGGATGTTTCAAAAATTGCCTTTTTTCCCTGCTGGGGAGTTACTTCTTGAAACCTGCAATTTAGCAACTTTTATTAAGGATTTTCCCTTTTTGAAAGGAGTTTAAGGAGAAAAAAAGAAATGCAAACGCATAAAAATAAATTATTTGCAATTTTGTGTATAGCAATCTTCGCAACTTCAATCGCATTAACTGCAGCACCAAAAGCCGAAGCACACACTCCTCCATGGAACATCACAACTTTTGCTTACGTAAGCGCTAACCCTGACCCAGTCGGCGTGGGACAAGAAGTTCTTATCGTCGTCTGGATTAACCAAGTCATCGCTGGCGTTGACGCAGACAACGACATAAGGTTCAAAGACTACAAACTCACAATAACAAAACCTGACAATACCACTGAAACCGTAACTTGGAGCGTAGTTTCAGACCCCACGTCAGCAGCATACACACAATATGTGCCCAACCAAATTGGAACATACAAACTGTTCTTCCAATTCCCAGGCCAAACCTACACCTGGAGCGGCGCATACCAAGGCGACTACTACTTACCCAGCAACGCAACAACCACCTTCACCGTCCAAGCAGACCCCATCCCACACCAACCTGTCATTCCACTTCCAACTGAATACTGGACACGACCCATCGAAGGCCAAAACATCTTATGGGAACAAATTTCCTCTAACTGGCTCAGCGGCGCAGCAACAGCAGACAGATGGCAAAAATATGGAAGCGCACCCACAAGCTCACACATAATGTGGTCTAAAGTCTTCGAACTAGGAGGCTTAACTGGCGGTTCAGCTGAGGTAGGTGCAACTTTCTATTCAGGCTTCTCGTATGAAACCCGATTCAACAACCCCATCATAATCAGCGGCATCCTCTGCTACCCAGTTGCACTAGGACACGCCCCAACAGGCGGCGGCTACGTAGCAGTCGACCTAAGAACAGGACAAGAACTATGGCGAAGAGACGACATAAGCCCAACTTTTGCACAACTCTACGATTATGCCTCACCTAACCAGCACGGAGTCGTCGGCGGCATACTATGGCAAGCCAGCGGCACCACATGGATGGCATACGACCCCTTAACAGGCAAAGGCATGTTCAACCTAACAGGCGTACCCAGCGGAACAGAAGTCTACACAGACAAAGGAGAAATCGTACGCTACGTCATGAACTACCAAAACCGATGGCTCGCACTCTGGAACTGGACAGCAGCAACAGGCACAAGACTGGGCACATCAGGCACTAACGAAGACCAATGGAGAGTAAACGGAAAATCAATCAACACAACAACAGCCTACTCATGGAACGTAACCATACCCAGCTTACCAGGCCTAGAAGCTCCAACCATAATCGGCGTAATACCCGGCGACGTAATAATCGGCCGCAGCAGCAACATCGCATTAACCTCGCTCTCAAGAGGCACACCTAACCCGTGGACGATGTGGGCACTAAGCGACAAACCAGAATCCAGAGGACAACTATTATGGATCAAAAACTACACCGCCCCCGCAGGCGACATAACCAGAATGCTCGCATGGCAACCCATAGACCCAGTCACCCGAACCATTGCTATGACCGACTTTGAAACTGGACAAAGATTAGGCTACAGCATCGACACCGGCGACCTCAAATGGGGACCAGTCGGAGAATTCCGCGCGTTCAACTACTACAGCAGCAGAGCAGGCTTCCCCGCATACGGCAACCTCTACGTAAGCGGATACGGCGGAGAACTACTATGCTTCTCGATGAAAAACGGCTCATTACTCTGGAAATTCAACGACACAAACAGCGGCATCGAAACACCATGGGGACTCTACCCAATTCAAACCGCAGCAGTAGCTGACGGAATGGTCTTCTCCTATGCTGGAGAACACTCACCAAACACACCACTATACAAAGGCTACAGAGTATACGCTAACAACGCCACCACAGGTGAATTAGTCTGGAACCTGCTTTCATGGTCAGCGTCAGGTCTAGGAACCTCACTGGCGCCAATAGCAATCGCAGACGGATACCTTGCACACCTAAACGCCTACGACGGCAAAGTATACTGCATCGGCAAAGGCCCAAGCGCACTCACAGTAGACGCACCCATGGCAGCCTTAGAATCAGGACAAAGCGTTGTTATTCGTGGTACAATCACTGACATTTCAGCAGGCACCAAACAAGCTGAGCAAGCCGCAAGATTCCCCAACGGCGTACCAGTAGTAAGCGACGAAAGCATGACTGGATGGATGGAATACGTTTACATGCAAAAACCCTGCCCAACCAACGTCACAGGCGTACCAATAACAATCAACGTAGTTGACTCTAACGGAAACTACCGAAACATAGGTACAGCAAAGAGTGATGCAAGCGGAACCTACAGCTTAGTCTGGACACCCGACATCTCAGGCAAATACACAGTCATCGCAAGCTTCGCTGGATCCAACTCATACTACGGATCACACGCTCAAACAGCCTTCGCAGTCGACGAAGCACCAGAAGCCACTCCTGCACCAACACAAGCCCCCGCAACCATGGCTGAACAATACTTCGTGCCAATGACCACTGCAATCCTCGTTGCAATCATCGTGCTCGCTGTATTAGTCGTCTACTCAATCATCAAAAAGAAATAAATCAACGTCAAGGAAACCAACTTTCCTTTTATTTTTTTGTTAAATAACTCTATTCGTTGAGCGTTTTTATGTATTCCCAGATTTTGTCGCTAACATAATGCAGTGTTTTCACTACAGGACCCTTTTTAGTGGCTCTTGCAGTCTCTGCGTCCATTAAACTCTCGCCCACCGCCAACGCTTTACCATGCTTCATATCCGCAACCAAAACCAAATCGCCCACCCCAAAATCGCCCTCAACCCGCACTATACCCGGCGCCATAACAGTTGCACCCTTGCAGACATATGGCACTGCTCCCATGTCCACGATAATTTTGGGCGCTTTAGCTGTAAACTCACTGAAAAGCAGGGAAGGTAGAACTTTCTGGTTTGCTTCAAAAAGCAAAGGTCTACCGCCAACGAGATAAATCAACCCCACGTCCGATTCAACTACCTCGACGTTGGTTTTCGCGCCAAAAAGCGCATCAAAATCGAGTTTAACTTTTTGTGCGGCTTCATCTAAGATTTGTTTTGCTTCTTTTGTCTTCAGAGGGTATCGGCGTTGTTTTGTGGGCATGATTCATCTGCCTTACTTGCGTTCTCTGCTGGGTTATTAGTGTTTTCCTGTGATTTTGTTTTTGTCGTACGGCGCATAATTCTTTCGGTTAATTCTCCAATGTCGTATTTGAGGAGTATAATTGTAATTATTACAGTTAAGGCTACTGAAATTGCAATCATGACTTCAGGGCTAATCCAGCCCGATAACAGGTCAACTGCGAAACCGCCCGCAAAAGCGCCCGCTACAGCAATCAAAACCTTTCCTAAGAAGTATGCAGTGAAAAACTTGGCTGGACTGTATTTCATAAGCCCCAGTGGTATGATGATGGGTTCGTCAGGTATTGGGGATGCGGCTGCTATGAAAAGAAGAGGAAAAGCCCAGCGTTTAACTTTTGCTGCGTCAGCGTCTAGGCGTTTGCGCCGTTTTTCGCTGAGTTTTCCGCTGACAAAGAATGTTATCATGTAGTGGCTGCCCTTTGCTAAGGCGGCACCTAACGCGACTAGAACTCCAACTGTTACCTTGGTGGAAATATCTGTATGTGATAGGAGAGGGGCGAACCATGTTGGGATGAGCAGGTTTGATGGGCCAGCAAAAGGAATCATGTTGGCTCCAAGCGATACAAGAAAGACCAATGCGAAATCTATCAGCGACGCCATTAGCTACTGCCCACATTCCATGAAATCCAAGTTATCCTAACCCTCTTATAAGGACGCACCAAAACAGTTGCAATTTTGGTTCTTGGTTTATTGCTTAGAGATTGTAGCTATCAAGTTTGCCAACTCGTCTTTGCCGATTGGGGTTAACTTTACAACCTCGGCGTCAACGTTGCTGAACAAACCCGCGCACTTCTTAAAGTTGAAGATAAAGTCGTTGCCATCGTAGACGTTGTAGTCAACACATCTTTCTCTGGCGTTCTTCATTGAAAACTCGAAGGCTCCATTGGGAGTTACCAAGGCGTTTTCAAACGCTGTTAGTAATGCTACTTGAATTTGCGCGGTGGCTCTTTTCTTCTCGGTTATCTTGTAGATTGGATGGATTTCTCCGCTTTCTCTCAGAAACAGTTTGTTAATTATTTCTTCTGTTATTCCATGCTGTTTTATGAACGCCTTAAGTTCCGGTGGATATTCTCTTAGTTGAGGTATGCACTTGTTTTCTAACACTGCAGGCGGACTTTCAATTTCATGGTGGTTTGATAGGTATCTAGTGAATAGGATTTCAAAGCATTTTTCTCGGTATTCTTCATCTAGGGTGTTGGTAAAATTGATGATTTCCTCTATGGGTTTCCTGAATTTCTCGTATTCGCTTGTGTTTTTCATGGGTTAACCCGTGTTCCCTATGTGTATCTGTAATATAGGCTTTTAAGACTTATGAATTGAAAAGTCATTTAAAGCTCTGTTTACCTGCACGGTACACCTACATTTTCTTCATGCAGAGGGTCAGACGCAAAAAGAAGCAACACCACAGTTGCACAAGCCCCAAGAGCCCCTAAAACCACCATCAGCAAATTGAAATTGTTACTAAACGAATTCAAAATAAACCCCCCAACGATCACACCTAACCCCGAACCAACATTTTGAAAAGAACCATTAATCGACATCATTGGACCCCTAAACTTTGGCACCTGCTCCAAAGTTAAGCTGTTTAAGCTCGCCATTCCCGCTGTTGAAGCGGCTGCTGCAACGGTCCAAATCGCCACTGAAACCCCGATTATGGGTATGAACGTGAAGATGATACATGCGATGCCTGAGATTCCGATAAAGAATCCTGCAAGTTTTTTTCTGCTAAACCTGTTACATAGCTTTCCAGTCGATAATCCGCCTACTATCCCGCCGATTCCCGTGATTGAGATCAGAATTCCTCCAACGGCAGGGGAAACCGAATGGACATCTCGATAGTAAGATACTGCGTAAGTTGGGACAGTCACGATGAACATTAAAAGCAAAGAACCCGTTAGGCAGGCAACTGCTGATTTGCACAAAAAAACCTTCTTCAGTGCTTCTTTGTAGAGGGACTGCCCTGCTCTTTCAATTTTGGGCTGTTTTGATGGAATAGATAGCAAACTTAGGGCTAAACAAATCACTGATAACGGAATTATAAACCAGAGAAAAACCATTCTCCAGCCAGCGAGGCCAGTTATGAAACCTGAAAGGGGGGCGATGATTATGAATGACAATAACCCGCTTGAAATAACCAAGCCAATCGCCCAGCCTCTTTTTTCAATGGGCAAATGTTCTCCAATTAAAGTGTAACTCAAAATGGACATGATGCTAAGTCCAGTAGCCACCATGAACTGTGCAAGTATGAGAAAAACAAAATCCGTGGCTAAAAAGTAGCCCACTGCGCCTAGAGTGAAAAGCAAAATAGCTGCTAAAAACAGCGTCTTATGTCTAAAACGGAGCGATAGACTGCTCATTGCTGCTCCAACAAGTATGCCGATTAAGCTGCTGATTAGTCCCAGTTGACTTGCTGTTCCGATTGAAACCTCAAAGGATGCTGCGATGTCTACTAGAAGTGTGCTGAAGGCGACTGTTACTGCAAGTGCGGTGAAGGTGCATAAAAGTAGGGTTGGCAACAGCATGCGGTCTAAAGTTGCCTTTACTTGGGTCTGTTGGGAAGACATAGCTGTTGTTTACATCGTAGATTGCATATAATATTTTTGTAAACTGCCCCCGTTGCTCTATAAAAAAGAGCTGGGTCAGTTAACACACGCATTTTTTTTAATCACATCGCAATTTTTTATGAAAAAACAATCTCTCCAAAGTCGACGATGCAAATAGTTTTTAAACAAAACAAACAGTGCACCTAATTGCGTAGATATGACCTCCACAGTTAATATTGATGCAGTAGACAACCAAATTCTCCACCTTCTCCTAAAAGACGCCCGCCTAAGCCTGAAACAAATTGCAAATGAATGCCACGTCTCTCAAGTGTCAGTTTTCAACAGAATCAATCGCCTAAAAAAACTCGGGGTGATAACAGGCGCAACGCTGTTAGCTCCATTAGATACTTATGGCTTTAAATTAATAGCGTTCATCGGAATAGAAACAGAAATCACAGCTGACATAAACGAGGTCTTGCGATTTATAACAGAACATACAATCTTGATTGAGGCACTATCAAGCATCGGAAAATATGACCTTCACGGGGGTTGATTTACGCAGAAGATTTTGACAGCTTAAACAATCGCGTCGAGATGCTTAAAAGAATAAACGGAATACGAAAAGTCGCGTTTTCTGTTTTTTCAGGGTTTCCAACTACGACCAATTAAACTTAAACACAAACGAAGGGTAGACGCATGGATAAGCTAGATTACCTCATTTTAGCCGAACTAAACAAGGACGGAGCCATGTCCTTTGTGGATATAGCAAAAAAGATACATTCACATCCATGTACCGTCAGAAGACGATACGAAAAAATGAAAAAAGAAGGAAAAATTTTTCCCTGCGTCGCTTCCCTTGATTTAGCGCGACTGGGCTATCAGGGTAAAACTTTCCTCTTAATTACCTTGAAGCCTAACAGTGACAAAACCCAAACCATCATGTACTTAAAAAATATAAAAAACATTTTTGGGCTCTCCGAAATAATTGGGTCATGCGACATCATCGCGATTGCGTTTATCAAGGATTTAAAAAGTATTCAGATGTTGATTACGGATGCTAAGAAGGCACCTAACATCGAAAAAGTCGAGTTTTACTGTGTCAGGGACGTTTATTTCCCAATTAACCCCAATTTGGGTGAAGTCTTAAACAAGAGATGTTTAGCTTTAGCTGAAAAACTATAAACCGACTGAAGCCAACACTTCAGACAAAAACGTCCTTAATTCGTAATTACCTCGCCTGTGGGTCATCTGTCATTTCTCTTCGTCCCTTGAGATAGGTTTAAATGTTGAGATATAAAGTATAGAAGAGATAAAGATACTTGAGGATTCCAATATGAGCGAAATGACAACCGAAATCCTTGAACAGAACCTCGGCAAAATCGTCCTCGTACGATTGAAAGGCGGCAAAAGCCTCAGAGGTAGACTAAAGGGTTTCGACCAGCACTTGAACCTAGTTCTAGAAGAAACAGAAGACACCACCGTCGTTGAAAACCAGCAGAAGTTAGGGCTAATCATCGTCCGCGGAGACAACGTAGTCCTTATTTCACCCCCACCAAGGTGAGTTGAATGGGAAAAGGAACTCCTTCGATGGGCAAGCGCCAAGGCAAAACAGTGCACATTATGTGCCGTAGATGCGGTAGACGCGCTTACCATGTTCGTAATCACCGTTGTGGTGCCTGTGGTTTTGGCGAACAGAAGACCATGAGGCGCTACAGTTGGCGAACTAAGACTCTGCAAAGAGAAAGAGTCTGCTAAAACCATCTTTTCAACTTTTAACTACTTCTCAGACAACTTCTTTTTGTTTTCTAAACAGCAATAACTCTGCATAATAAATGCAAAAAATAAGGTATAGGGAAACTGGGTCTTTATTCCGGACCCGTGTTATAATACCCCTTATCGACTTTTACAAAAATCAGAGGCCCGCGGCTTTGCGCCATCTCCCGTGCTCGGCGTAATGCATTGTTGACTGTGATGAAGATGCTTTCTTTTTCGCCTTTCTCTCCCAGTTCTTGGCAGCAGCCTTTTTCACCTAACTCGATTTTAAGCAAGTTTTCGGCTAAGATTTCGGTGCCGCAGATTTCGCCGTTTCTTATCAATGTGGCGACGACGAGTTCTTGGATTTCTTGTTTATGTTCAAGTCTGCGCCAGATTGGTTCTGCATCGGTTATGGCTTTAGCCATTTTGTTCCATTTGTTGGCGTTTTGGTCGCCGATGAGCAGTTTGACGCGTTCTTTCCATTTCTTGAACCAGATGTTTACCCAAACAGCTAAAAAGGCATCCAATTCCTCGGGTTCTTCCTTAAAGAGAAGCTCGAGTTTTTCGACTAAGTCGCATTGGTTTGCTTCTTTGCCTATGAGGTTCCAATGGAATTTAAGGTAGTTAGTAAAGTCTTGGCAGGCGACCTGTAAGACTTTTCTGTCCGCACCGATCACGTCTAAGGCGGGGTCGGCGTCTCTTAGTTTCTCCCCTATGATTACCTCTACGAAATTCATTACGATTCCCGCTGAAAGCCCTCTCCAATACTGTGTAGAGTTGAAGGTTTTTAATTAACTTTTATTTTTAAAACCCATATAACTGCCTAAGAAAAAATCAGCAATATATCCAGAGCCGATATACCAAAAAAAGCTTATTCAACATGCAACGGCAGCTTTGAAACATCAGAAAGCACCAAATCTGGCTGCTCCCGCTCCAGCTCTTCACGGTTGTAGAGGCCCGAGAGTAACCCGACGGTTTTTGCGCCCGCCGCTTTGCCCGCGCGCATGTCGCTGACGGAGTCGCCTGCGATGAGGCAGTCACAGATGTCAAGGTTTAGGACTTCTCGACATTTAATCAAAGCATCAGGAGAAGGTTTCGGTTTAGCCGTATCCAACCCTGTAACTACACATGAAAAGTATGGTAGTATACCAAAATAGTCAAGCTCCTTTTGAACCACCTGATTGGGCACAAAACGCATGGTTATTAGGGCAAGTTTCGCTTTCTGGGAGAGTGCCGCTAAGGTGGAAGAGACGTTTGGAAAGAGCCGTGTTTTGCGTTCAGTTATCGAGCGGAAAGCGTTGAGGTATATGGGCAGAAACTCTTTTGTGGTGCCTTTAGTTATGTCATCTATCGTTAGGTGCTGCTCCATTCTGCGTGGGATTTCAAGGAGCAAGCTGTCTTGCGGCGGCTGAATTTCAAGTTGGCGGAAGGCAATCTGGGCTGCTTCTATGTAGGCGCCTGTGGAATCCACGATGGTGCCGTCTAAGTCCAGGAATATGCCCTTTGCTTTTAAGCGGCTGTGATGCATTATGGTCTCTTTGTTGAGGGCGTTTGCTTTCTTAAAGGTTCCCATGTATGCCCCGAAAAGTCTATGTTGCAGGTCACGCGACGTCTCTGAGTAGACCTCCCCTCCCTTATATAAAGCCGCAGTGGGGTGTGTTGGGTTTTTGTGTTTGTGGTTGTGTGTGTACTCCTTTTTTATATATAGTTCTATATATTTTATAGACGTCATCTCTATAGGCGCCGCAGGTGCAATATATTCCTTGACTAAGTGAAAGGTGAAAAATATGCTATCAAGAGATTGTGATGGTTGCTGCCAACTAAAAGAATGCAGCGAACGATACAAAAAAGCCGTAGTAGGCGACAAAGTTTACTGTCCAGATGGAACTGCCCATCTCATAGACAGCGCCAGCGAAACGGAACGGCCAAAAATTGTCTGCCTCTTACAGTACCCCTAACTGAAAGCTAAAACACTATTTTTTATTTCAATTTGCTTTAATTTTTTAATTTTAAGCCTATTTGTAATGCTTTTTCTCAGAATTTGCTATTGATTTTATATTCGCCTATAGATGCCTACATATCTCTATAGTCCACTCTGTATTCTATGCTGGGCGATTATATTACACCGTTTTTTGTAGATGACCACCTGGAGAAATAGAGTAAAAATGAAATCTACATATATTATCCTAGGAATAGTCTCGATAGCAATCATTATCGGTTCAGCATTCGCTTACGTTTACCTAGCAAACCCCGCTCAACCGCCTTCTACACCAACACCAACCCCCGCGCCAACAGCAGCACCTACTGCAGCTCCAACTGATTCACCAACAGCCTCTGCAACCGCAAAACCAACCAATAAACCAACGACCAACCCCACATCGGCCCCTACAGCTGCACCCACAGCCTCACCCAGCCCATCACCAACCCCCCAACCAGCCACAATCAACGGTGCAGGAGCATCTTTCCCCTATCCGCTGATTAATGCCATGATTAACAGTTATACCGCCACCAGACCCTGGGCAACCGTTAACTATCAATCCATCGGCAGCGGCGGCGGCATTTCTGCATTAGCACAAAAAACCGTCGATTTCGCAGGTTCCGACGCCCCACTCACAACATCTGAAGCAAACAACATACCCAACGCGTTACACATCCCTGAAACCATCGGCGCAGTTACCGTAACCTACAACTTGCCCGGTATACCCACAGGTCTAAAGTTAACTGGCCAAGTCATCGCCGACATCTATCTAGGAACCATAACCAAGTGGAATGACTCTGCCATACAAGCTCTCAACCCAACAACCAACCTTCCAAACCAAAACATCATCGTCGTCCACCGCGCAGAAAGCTCAGGAACCAGCTTCGTATTCACAGGTTTCCTCAGCGCATCAAGCAGCACATGGGCTAGCACCGTTGGACAAGCCAAAAATCCAGCTTGGCCAGTCGGAGTTGGCGCTAACAACAACGCAGGTGTCGCTGGCACAGTCGAAGGAAACGCCTACACAATCGGCTACGTCGAATTAGCCTACACAGTAGAGAACAACATGAAAGTTGCAGCCATACAAAACCCTGCAGGGAACTTTGTCATGCCAACCCTTGCAACCACAACCGCAGCCGCCCAATCAGTTGCCTCCGCAGGCTTACCCGCAGGCAACGCAAGCTGGACAAGCGTAAACATCCTCAACGCTCCAGGTGCAAACTCTTATCCAATCGTTAGTTTCAGCTACATCATAGTCTACAAAGAACTCAACGTCATCCCTGGTATGACTCAAGCCAAAGCAGTTGGTCTCGTGCAATGGTTATGGTACATGGTACACGATGGACAAAACTTGGCATCCGGCCTATCTTATGCACCTTTGCCCTCAAACGTAGTGACATTAAACGAAGCAACGATACAGTCGATAACTTTCAACGGACAGACACTGCCAACAACCTAATTTTCCCCATCTTTAATTTTTTCTTGAAATTAGATTTCTAATTTGTTAATGCTTTTTCTTTTAATAGAGTCCGTTTCTCTGTTTTGTTCTTTTAGATTACCGAAACTAATACAGTTGCTACGAAGTGAACCAAGATATTGGCTCCAACGTATGTGTTTTTGTCAAGTCCGATGTTAATTGTGAAATAAAAAAAGTAAAAACCTGCAGCTAAAGATTTGATTATTTAACTTAAAAAATAACGAGAGGGGGTTTTAGCCCAAAACGGACTCAACGTTCAAGTTAAGCACAACTTCTGAGATGTCACTTGCATACTCCGCTGTCCGCCTCACACTTTCGATTATCAGCCTCAAGTTGACAACGTCCTCGATTTTGGCGTTCGGCAGACTGAGAACTGTCTCTTTCTCCAGTTTATGTGCGTGGCTCAGTTTCTCAAGAACGCTCTCAGCCAAGTTAAAATCGTGTTTGAAGAGAGCTTCCATCGCGTTTTCAAACATAGAATTAGCCAATTCACTTAGCTGACTGAGTTTTTCAAGGAATTGCTCGTTTATCGGTTCCTTGAGCAGCAGGGTGTTTTCTGCTATTTTGGTCGCGTGATCTGCGGATCGCTCGACCGATTTTGCAATCAACCTATACCCCAAACATTCCTTCTGATAACCTAACCCGATTTCTTTGACAATACGCTGATTTGAAACCGCCAACTTTAGTAGTCGCACGATGTAGAGGCCGAAGCGGTTAACTTCGCGGTCGGTTTCGATGACTGCCTTAGCACTTTGGTAATCCAGTCTTTTGAGTGCGCCTATGGATTCTTTATGCATAGATGAAGCAATAATTGCCATTCGGCTCAACGCGTTTTGGACTGTGAGTTCAGGATAATTCAGCAAAACCTGCAAAGTTAAGTCTGTAGGGGTATCGGTGACTATTTCTGTGCCTACCAAGTAGTGCCTTGCGAAGTGTTTGAGGTGGTTGCGCAGTTTGGATGAAAGAACTTTTTGTCCTTGCGAGCGGATGTGCAGTATGTTGTAGCCGTTTAGGTATGCGGAGATGGCTGTGCGCATTATGGCGTCGGGGTTGTCGTTTTGACCTACTTTGATGAAGGCTTCGTCTTGTTTTTCTTTTTTAGGAAAACTTGAGGGTGCGATGGATAATGAGCCATCTTCTTCTTCTCGGACAAGCATTGAGCTGCCGCGTTTGAGTTCGTTTTTGGTTGCCCAATCTTTGGGTAGAGAAAGTATGAATGTGGATCCGCCTGTGACTTGTAGTTTGCGTTGTTCTTCGTTTAGTTTTTCTGCTTCTTTGGTTGTCACGCTTGACTCCAAGTGACTCTTTCTATGATCAGTCATTATATTAATTATGTCTATATAGACTATAAATTTTATGGAGATTTCCTATATAACTAAATTAGCGTCTTTAGATGCACAAAAAAGAGGCAGCAAAATATGAACACTAAATATGTTATAGCTGCAATAGTTGCTATCGTAGTAATTCTCGTATCAATCGTTGCATATGTCTATTTGTCATCCCCCGCCAGTACAGAACCAATAATCCTCAACGGCTCAGGAGCAACATTCCCATACCCGCTCCTCAACGAAATAATAACCCAATACGTTCACAACGTAAAACCAAACGTCCAAATAAACTACCAAGCAATCGGTAGCGGCGGCGGAATTTCCGACCTCAAAAACAAAAACGTTGACTTCGCAGGCTCCGATGCACCCCTCACCGCAACTGAAAGAGCAGACATTCCAAACGCTCTCCACATCCCAGAAACAATAGGCGCAGTCACAGTCGCTTATAACCTCCCTGGCGTATCAAGCGGTCTCAAACTAACCGGACAAGTCCTCGCAGACATATTCGAAGGCAAGATCAACAAATGGAATGACCCTGCAATCCAAAACCTAAACTCAGGCGTCACGCTCCCCTCACAGAACATCATCACTGTCCACCGCTCAGACGGCTCAGGAACCACATTTATCTTCACAAGCTACCTCAGCAAAGTAAGCACCTCATGGAGTAACGCTGTTGGTCAAGGCAAATCAGTATCCTGGCCTGGTGGAATAGGCTCGAACGGCAACGCAGGTGTAGCTTCAACAGTTGCCGGCAATCAATACTCAATCGGCTATGTTGAATTGGCATACGCACTAGAAAACAACATGACTGTAGCAGCCATCGCCAACCCTTCAGGTCACTACATCATGCCAACGCTTGAATCCACAACCGCAGCCGCCGAAGCTGGAGCCGCAACCTTACCCGCAGGCGACGCAAGCTGGACAAACGTGAACCTCCTAAACATGGACAGCGCCGAAGCATACCCCATAGTCAGCTTCACCTACCTGTTGGTCTACAAAGAACTCAACGTACTCCCCAACATGACACAGGAAAAAGCAACAGCTTTAGTACAGTTCCTCTGGTACGTCGTTCACGATGGACAAGCTTTTGGACCTGCCCTTGAATACGCGCCCCTACCAAGCAACGTTGTGCAGCTAAACGAAGCAACAATTCGTTCAATAACTTTTAACGGGCAAACATTATCTGTAACTTAGGTGGATAGCCCTGAACCACCAAATCTCCCCCAAGTTTTTTACTAAAAAAATAAAATTAACAGGCGATTTTCTCTTCAAAAACCTAGCCGCAGTCATAGCGGCTTCCGCAATAGTTATCCTAATCATAACCGGCTACGTTTTAACGGTTGATTCTGCACCTGTAATCCAGCGGTTCGGCACAGACTTCTTCTTCGGTACCGCTTGGAACCCAGTTGAAGGCCGAGAAATCTTCGGCGCATTACCCTATGTGCTTGGAACACTCGTCACCTCAGGCATAGCACTACTCATTGGTG
>Ga0101944_10001935_pt1 | contig 37337 bp, 31 predicted proteins | sample DewCreD2012metaG_FD_75245 | JGI IMG/M metagenome (GOLD analysis project Ga0101944, IMG submission 75245) | Hot spring sediment bacterial and archeal communities from British Columbia, Canada, to study Microbial Dark Matter (Phase II) - Dewar... ... | reverse complement strand
CCCGAGGGAAGTTCCAGAACGGAATGCGCTCTCAGGCAAAGTGAGACGCGCCAGGGGACCATATTGGCGCGGACTTTCACCACGGTCTTCTTCCGGCTGAGGTACACCACGTCGATGGCGAACTTCATTCCAAAGGTGTGAACGCCTTCGCAGGGCACGATCCAAAGGCCCTCACCGTCGGGCAGGCTCTTGTGCCGGAGGAGGCCGATGTTTCTCTCCATGCTCGTCCCGGCGACGTTCGCCTCTTCCGCCAGGACGGCGCCGCGATTGCGGTTGACGACTCGGATCTTCTTCATGAGATGAAACAACAATCGTAATGCACGCCACACGGGAGCGGGGGGTGGTATATATGGAAGGCGTTATGAAAGCGAAATCCGGCACTCCGCGCAGGACCTTTCTGCAAACCGCGGCTCTGGCGGCGGGCGCGGCCTCATCTCAGCCGGCCGCCGCCCAGACTGCCGCCCCGGCCCCTCCGGCAGGAGCCATCGCATACCCGAGAGTCTTTCGAGGAAGGCAATTGGCCATGATCGCCTTCCCGCTGGGCGGCGTCGCCGCTGGAAGCGTCAGCCTGGGGGGACGAGGACAGTTGCGGGACTGGGAGATCTTCAACCGGCCCAACAAGGGATACCGCCCCGCCCAGTGTTTCCCGTCCATTTGGGCGCAGGCGGGCGCGGCAAAGCCGGTGGCGCGCATTCTGGAGGCGCGTCTGCTGCCGCCGTTTGAGGGCGAAAGCGGGATGGGGAGCGACAACGCGCCGGGCCTGCCAAGAATGACATCGGCCGTATTCACGGGCGAGTATCCGCTGGCGCGCATCGAGTTTCAGGACCGCAGGCTGCCCGTGAGGGTTTCGCTGGAGGCCTTCTCCCCTTTCATTCCACACGAGCCGGAAGACTCGGGGCTGCCCGTTGCGGTGCTGCGGTACCGGGTATCGAACCCGGGCAAGGTTGCGGCGCGGGTGTCGATCGGGTTCTCACTCCAGAATCCGATAACGGCGGGTGGCCGTGGGGCGGGAGGCCAGCGGCAGAATGAAATTCGCTCGACAGCCGGATTGACCGGCCTCTTCATGAGTAATCCGGGGTTGGCCGCCGATCTTCCCATGAACGGGACGATCGCCTTATGCCTGGCCGAGAGAGGAGACGCCAAGGTTACGGCTTGGCGCGGCTGGGTTCGGAGCCGGTGGTTCAATGCGCCGCTGTTGTTTTGGGACGACTTTTCGGCGGACGGGTTGCTGGACCCGGAAACCGGACTGCGAAACGAAGTGGGCAGCCTGGCGGCTCTGCGGGTAGTGCCTCCGGGAGGCTCGGCGGATTTCACATTCTTGCTGGCATGGCATTTCCCTAACCGGACGCCTGATTGGTGCGGGTGGTCGGCCCCGTCGGGCGACGGGGGAGTGAATATCGGGAATTACTACGCCACCCGCTTTCCGAATGCCTGGGAAGCGGCGGAGTATTGCGCGGCGAACCTGAAGCGGCTGGAGAGCAAGACGCGGCAATTCGCGGCCGCGCTGCGGGAGAGCACCTTGCCCGCCGCGGTCAAAGACGCCGCCTCCGCGAACCTGTCGACGCTCGCATCGACGACGTGCTTCCGGACCGCGGATGGGGAGTTCAAGGCGTTCGAGGGCTCCAGCAATAACCGCGGCTGCTGCTTCGGCAATTGCACCCACGTCTGGAACTACGAGGCGGCGACTTCCCATCTGTTCCCTTCCTTCGCCCGCAGTTTCCGCAAAGCGGCCTTCGGCTACTCGATGGATGAGGCCGGAGCGATCCACTTCCGGCAGTTGCTGCCGGAGGGAAAGCAGCGGTCGGGATTCGCGGCCGCGGATGGCCAGATGGGACAGATTGTGCACGCTTGCCTCGACTACAAGTTGTCGGGAGATCTCGACTGGTTGCGCGAAATCTGGCCCAGGGTCAAGAAGGCGCTGGAGTTCGCCTGGGTCCCGGGTGGCTGGGATGCGGACCGCGACGGAGTTCTCGAGGGCGTGCAGCACAATACGTACGACGTCGAGTTCTATGGTCCGAATCCGCAGTGCGGCATCTACTATCTGGCCGCGCTGAGGGCCGGCGAGGAGATGGCCTTGGCGGTGGGCGACAGTGCGTCCGCAGCCGCCTACCGGCGGCTGTTCGAGCAGGGTAGCCGGTGGATCGACAAGAACCTGTTCAACGGCGAGTATTACATCCAGCAGGTGCGCGGCGTCCCCAAGGAAAAGATCGCCCCGTCGCTCCGAAGCGCCATGGGATCGGAAGATACCGAGAATCCGGAGTATCAGCTAGGTGAAGGCTGTTTGGTGGATCAGCTCATCGGCCAGTACCTCGCGGACCTCGCAGGATTGGGTCCGCTTCTCGAGCCGAAGAACATTCGTGCGGCGCTGGCCAGCATCCGGCGCTATAACCTGCGGCGAAGCCTGGCCGAGCACGAATCGGTGCAGAGAACCTATGCGCTGAACGATGAAGGAGGATTGCTGATCTGCGACTATGGCAAGGCGCCTCGCCCCCGAATTCCGTTCCCATACTATGCGGAGGTTTGGACCGGCCTGGAGTATGCGGCCGGAACGCAGATGGTCTTTACCGGGATGCCCGCCGAGGGGGTGGAGTGCTTTCAGATCGCCCGCAGCCGGCATGACGGTGAAAGGCGGAATCCGTGGGACGAGCCGGAGTGCGGGCACCATTACGCGCGGGCTTTGTCGGCTTGGTCGGGACTGTTGGCGCTGAGCGGCTTTCGCTACGACGGCCGGACAGCAGCCCTGGTCGCTGCGCCGCCGGCAGCGGGAACCACGTTCCGGTGTTTCTGGTCTACAGCCACAGGGTGGGGCACATTCTCCAGGACACGCAACGGCGGCGGCGGTGCGGCCTTCGAGTTGCGCGTTCTCCACGGTCATCTGCGCTGCCGGAGCTGCGAGATCGAGGGCGAAGGCTCCAGGTCGGCGTTGTCTTTGAATGGGAAGACCGTGGGGCACAAGACGGAGCGCGCCCGGGGAAGGACCATGTTTCGATTCGAAGAGTTGATATTGGATGAGAGCGATTGGCTGCGCATGGAGGTGCAGGCATGAAAGGAGGAATGGCCGCGCTGTGCTTCGCCGCGGCGCTCGGGTCGACTGCCATGGGACAGGTCATCGAGAAGATCAATTACGGGGGCTGGCCGAACTGCTATCGGCTGAGCAACGGCGAAGCGGAACTGATCGTGACGTCCGACGTCGGCCCGCGCATCATTCGTTACGGCTTCGTCGGCGGACAGAATCTGTTCAAGGAGTATAAGGAGCAGATGGGCAAGAGCGGGGAGCCGGAATGGCGGATCAGGGGCGGTCACCGTCTCTGGGTTGCGCCGGAGGTGGCGCAGAACGTCAGCCCCGTGACGTATGCCGTCGACAACTTCCCGGTTAAGATCGAGATCACGGCGACAGGCCTGCTCGCGACGCCGCCGCTGGAGAAAGAAGCCGGGCTCCAGAAGCAGATGGAAGTGCGGCTGGCCCCGTCGGGGACCAGCGCGCAGGTGAGCCACCGGATCACGAACCGGAACCTGTGGGCCATCGAGCTCGCGCCGTGGGTCCTGACCGTGATGGCCCAAGGCGGTGTTGGGTTGACAGGACTGCCTCCGCGAGGCACCCACCCCGAAGTGCTCCCGCCTACAAATCCGCTGGTGATTTGGGCCTTCACGGATTTGGGCGATCCGCGATGGATCTTCTTGAAGAAGTACGTGGGACTGCGGCAGGATCCGAAGAATTCCGTGCCGCAGAAAATCGGGCACTTCAACAGCGAGACATGGGGTGCGTACTACCTGAACGGAGAACTCTTCGTAAAGCGCTACGCAGCTTATCCAGGCAGAACCTATGCCGACATGGGATGCAGCTTCGAGATGTTCACGAACGGGGACATGCTGGAATTGGAGACGCTGGGACCGCTCACCCGCCTCGAACCTGGACAGACGGTGGAGCACGTGGAAACGTGGAGCCTCCACCGGGGCGTGAAGATCGAACGGTTTGACGATGCTTCGCTGGACCGGGCGCTGAAGCCGCTGCTGGAATAGTCCTGAATTCCCGCAGCCGCCCGGCTGGTTCCGGAAGTCTGCGGCCCGCGACGAGTCTCCGCGGCGCCTCGTGAGGCAGGCCGGCGCAGTCTGTGGTCTGCCAGGCGCCGCAGACGGCTCGGCCCGGCGGACTCATTCGAGAGAAGTCGATGCCCTGCGCCACGCCCGCGTCGCCAAGGCCACGGCCGCATGATTCCAAGTCTGTGCTAAGCTCTGACTCAGGAGGGCTGGGAATCCCTATGAAACGCAGGGAGTTTATCAAGACTGGGCTGTTTGCCGGCGGAGCGATAACCACGGCAGGATTGGGCGCCGTTGCAGCCGCCGGCGTCCGCCGCGCCACCGACATCATCACGCTTGGGCCGGACAAGATCAGGTTGTCCAGACTGGCTATGGGCACAGGCACGAGAGGCAGAGGCGGCACAACCAACCAGACGCGGCAATTGGGCATCGAGGGGCTGGCGAATCTGCTGGAGTACGGCGTCGACAACGGGTTGAACTTTTTCGATACCGCGGACGCCTATGGCAGCCACCCGCACGTGAAAGAAGCCTTGAAAAGGGTTCCGAGAGAGAGGGTCGTGATCATGACCAAAACCCGCTCGCGAACCGAAGATCAAATGAAGGCGGACCTCGACCGCTTCCGGCAGGAACTGGGCGTCGACTACATCGATATCGTGCTGCTCCATGCGGAAACGAATCCCAACTGGCCTGAAGCGCGTGCGGGAGCGATGGCGGTGCTGTCGGAGGCCCGCGAGAAGGGCATCGTAAAGACGCACGGCATCTCCTGCCACTCCATCGGCGCCCTTCGTACAGCCGCCAAAACCGACTGGGTGAAGGTGGACTTGGCCCGAATCAATCCGGAGGGCCTGCTCATGGATGCCGATCCCGCGACTGTGATCGGCGTCTTGCGCGAGATGAAAGCGGCAGGCAAGGGCGTGATCGGGATGAAGATTCTCGGCGAAGGCCAGTTGCGCGACCGTCCGGACGAAATGCTCAAGTACGTGCTCTCCCTGGATTGCGTGGACTGCTTCACGATCGGCGCCGAAAACCGCGACGAACTGGCAGACTTGCTCAAACGCATTCCGGCAAACTCGATGGCCGCCTGAGCGGGGTCTGCCGCAGCAAGCCATGCGCGGAACTGGGGGCCCGTCATCCGCCATACGGGCGGCGCCAGCCGCCGGGAAGGGCGGCCGGGCCCTCATGCTAAGCTGGATTCTGTCAGGCGATTCCGGCCTGTTTCCTCACCTTGAAAGTCGGCTTTGTCAGTCTGGGTTGCCCCAAGAACCTCGTGGATACGGAGGTCATGATGGGGCTTCTGCGCGCCGCGGGTCATCAACTGACGTCGGATCCGGCGGCTGCGGATGCGATTGTCGTCAATACTTGCAGCTTCATCGGGCCGGCTCAGCAGGAGTCCGTCGACGCCATCCTGGATCTGGCTCGTTTCAAGAAGGAAGGCTCCGCCCGCAGACTGATCGTGGCGGGCTGCCTCGTGGAACGCTTCCGCGACGAGATTCAGGCCCAGGTGCCGGAAGTGGACGCGGTGATGGGCACCAACGAAGTCGAGGAGATCGTCGCCGCCTGTGAAGGCCGCCGCGTGGAGCGGCGGAAACAGCCCTACCTGTACCACGAGATGACGCCACGCGTGCTGGCATCTCCCCGGCATTACGCCTACATCAAGATCGCGGAAGGCTGCGACCACCCCTGCGCGTTCTGCATCATTCCTCAATTCCGGGGAGCATTCCGGAGCCGGAGGCCTGACTCCATCGTCGCCGAGGCCGCCGGGCTCCTTTCGCAGGGCGTCCGCGAGGTCAACCTGGTGGGACAGGACACGACGTCCTACGGCGAGGATCTCGGGTTCAAGGACGGGCTGGCGCGCCTTCTGGAAAAGCTGGCTGTGATCGAAACGCCGGAGAAGAAGTGGATCCGGTTCCTGTACGCCTATCCGAATCGCATTAACGCCAGGCTTCTGGATACGCTCGCGGCCCACGATTCGCTCGTGAAGTACATCGACATGCCCCTCCAGCACGCCAGCGCCGCGGTCTTGAAGCGAATGAAGCGCGGCTCCTCTGACGAGCTTTTCCTCAAGCTGATCGAACGGATCCGGCGCAGTGTCCCTGGCGTCACGCTGCGGACGAGCATGATTGTCGGCTTTCCGGGCGAGACCGACGCGGACTTCGAGCAGCTTTGCGAGTTTGTGCGGGAGGCCCGGTTCGACCACCTGGGCGTCTTCTGCTACTCCGACGAGGAAAGCAGCCGCAGTTTCCATCTGGACGGCAAGTTGGGACCCCGGGTCATCTACAACCGGAAGCGGCGTCTGATGTCGATTCAGCGCAAGATCTCTCGGGCGAACCTGCGGCGGAAAATCGCATCCGAGACGGAGGTGTTGGTGGAAGGGCCCGGCAAAGAGTCGGACCTGCTCTGGGAAGCGCGGCTGTCCGGGCAGGCGCCGGAGATTGACGGCGTCTGTTACATCACCGATTTTGAGGGCGCGGCGCCTCGCAGCGGGCAGATTCGCCGCGCCCGCATCACCGAAACGCACGACTACGATTTGGTGGTCACTTTGCTGCAAGGCGGTGGAGACCGCAGCCTGCCGCCGGTGCTTGGTTCCGCCGCATGAACTGCCCCATCTGTCGCAAGCCTGTGCAACTGGACGGTCCCTACATGCCGTTTTGCAGCGAACGGTGCCGCGTGATGGACCTGGGCAATTGGGCGGCGGAAAAGTACGTGATCTCAACGCCGGTCACGGGGCTGGAGGAGGAGGAAGAAATCACTCGGGAGGAGAACGATGAGGAGTAGTTCCGCGGGGCGGCTCACGGTCGCGGTGGCGACGTGCCTGGGCGCGGGATTCTCGCCGGTGGCTCCGGGGACCGCGGGCTCGCTGGCTGCGATCGTGTTGGCGGCGGTCGTGCTGCGGCCCGGACAATGGTCCCCATTCTACTTCGCGGCGCTGGCGGCGGCAGGCGTGCTGCCGGGGATCTGGGCGGCGAAATCGTTCGCGGAATCCAGAAGAGAGAAGGACCCTCCGCCGGTGGTCATCGATGAGGTCATCGGCCAGTGGATCACGCTGGCGGGCGCTACAGTCTACAATTGGAAGAGCGTGGCGGGGGCCTTTCTGCTCTTCCGGCTTTTCGATATCTGGAAGCCCTATCCGGTCCGCCAGGCGGAGAAGTTGCCGCACGGCTTCGGCATCGTTTTGGACGATGTGCTGGCGGGTGTCTTTGCCGGGCTTGTTTTGTGGGCGTTGGGATGCTTCAATCTTTATTGAACATGGCGATTCGCAAGGACTCTGCCGACCGGCCACGTATCGATACGGTTGATCCTCCGGCCGCGATCGCGGGAGGAGAGATACACATACGCGGCCGCGGGCTCAGCGGAACGGGACGGCCCAGCGTTTTCCTGGGAGAGACGCAGGCCCGCGTGGTCATTGCCTCGGACACGTTCGTGATCGTGCGAGTGCCCGAGGGGGCGGCCGCCGGCCGTCTGACGATTGGCAACGGAGGCAAGCCCGTTCTGACGTGCGAGTGCGAGATCGGCGTTCAAGTCGCCGACGGCGTCCATGCGGTGGCGAATCCGGCGGTCGACAACCGGGGCAACATCTACACCACCTTTAGCGGCTCGCGCGGCCAGAAGACTCCCGTCGCCGTCTTCAGGATCGACAGCAATTACAACCTGCGGCCCTTTATCACCGATTTGATGAACGCGACCGGGCTTGCCTTCGACCGCCAGGGATTGCTGTACATCTCCAGCCGGCACGACGGCATCGTCTACCGGGCGACTTCCGACGGCAGCCTTTCCGTGTACGTGGAGGGCATGGGAGTCGCAACCGGTATCGCCTTTGACCGCGAGGACAACCTTTTTGTGGGCGACCGGAGCGGCACAATCTTCAAGATCAGTCCGGACCGGCAGATCTACGTGTTCGCGACGCTCGAGCCGTCCATCTCGGCGTATCACCTCGCGTTCGGTCCCGAAGACGATCTCTATGTGACGGGGCCCACCACTTCGAGCAACGACGTGATCTACCGCATCTCACCGGCAGGTGACGCGGAGGTCTTCTATCGGGGGCTGGGCCGTCCGCAAGGCATGGCGTTTGACAGCCAGGGCCGTCTTTATGTGGCCGCTTCCATGGGCGGCCGCAAGGGCATCGTGCGCTTTGCGGAGGATCGCCAGCCGGAACTTTTCGCGACCGGCCCCGGGATCGTCGGCTTGGCGTTCGCGGCCGGAGGTTCGATGATCGTGGCGACATCCGGCGCGCTTTACCGGATCGATTCGGGCATTCAGGGTAAGCCTCTCCCTTAGATGAACGCAGAGATTATCGCCGCCGGCTCAGAATTATTGACGCCCGCGCGCTTGGACACCAATTCCCTTTTCCTCACCGCGAGGCTGAACGATCTGGGGATTGAAGTCGCGGCCAAAGCGGTCGTCGGTGACGATGTGGACAGACTGTCCGCCACAATCCGGGACGCGATGGCGCGCTCCGAGGTTGTGCTCGTGTCCGGCGGCCTCGGGCCGACGGAAGACGATGTGACGCGGGAAGCGGCGGCGCGGGCGCTGGGTCGCGGTCTTCATTTCCGCCAGGACATTTGCGACGCGATCGAGGCCCGGTTCGCCCGGATGAACCGCCGGATGTCGGAGATCAACCGGCGCCAGGCGTATGTCATCGACGGCGCGGAGGTCCTCCCGAACCCCAATGGCACCGCGCCCGGACTGTGGATCGAAGAGGGCGCCAGAGTGATTGCGCTGTTGCCGGGGCCTCCCGCTGAACTCAAGCCCATGTTTGAATCCGAGTGCCTCCCGCGGCTCCGTCGCATCGCCCCCCCGGCGGTGATCCGGACCCTATGCTACCGCGTGGCGGGGATGCCGGAATCCGATCTGGATCAGCTCATCTCCCCCGTCTACCGGCAGTATTCCAACCCCGTGACCACAATCCTCGCCGCGCCGGGGGATATTCAGATCCACCTGCGCGCCAGGTGCGGCGCCGAAGCTGAGGCGGAGAAGCTCCTGGAGGAGGTGGGCCGCCGCATCGAGGAACGGCTCGGCGATAAGATCTATTCCCGCCGCGGGGAGCCGCTGGAGGAAGTTGTGGGGCGCCGGCTCCGCGAGACGGGATCCACCCTCTCCGTGGCGGAAAGCTGCACCGGCGGGATGCTCGCCGAACGCATCACCAGCGTTCCTGGCAACTCGGACTATTTCATCGGCGGCTTCCTCGTTTATACAAATCAAATGAAGACGCGGATTCTTTCGGTTGATCCCGCCCTGCTCGAAAGGCACGGCGCTGTCAGTGAAGCCGTGGCGGAGGCCATGGCCTGCGGCGCCAGAGAACGGACAGGTTCGACGTTTGCCCTGTCGGTGACGGGCGTGGCGGGGCCGGCGGGAGGCACGGAGGCTAAGCCTGTGGGAACAGTCGTGATCGGCTTGGCCGGCCCGCAGCAGGTCCGCTCGTGGCGCAGCCGGTTTCTGGGCGGTCGCGATCGCGTGCGCGCTCTTTCGGTTCAAACGGCGCTGGACCTGCTGCGCCGCGCGCTGGCCTGAGTGAGGCCGCCATGCCCGACACTCGGGCCTGGAGGCAGTCAGCAATCCGGATGTGTCACTCCGTGGGCCGCTCCCGGCCGGTGATCTTCACCAGCCGCCGACTGTTACGGCGGGCCTTGGAGTGGCTCGCTTCCCGCGGGATCGAAGTGACGCCTCTGACCCGAATCCTGATCCGGGCGGGAGCCGGGGCGCTCACGGTGGACGACCGATTTCTCAGTTTCGCCGGGACCGCAAGGCCGCTGCCGCGGCGCTACGGTTTGTCGACGTCCGTTTTCGTGTCGGGAAGGTGGGCGGTGGACGTGACTGGTCCGCTCTGGAAAGACGGATCCCCACGCTTTGCCGCGCATCGATACCTGCTGTTTCCGCGGAGACTTCCGGTGGCTGCGCGCCTTCCTTCCCCGCCCCGATCCCGCGGACAACCCGGCGGCATCCGCCGGAAACGGAGCGCCGGAACTATTACTCCGTCCTGAGCCAGCGGTCGAGCCAGGCGATGACGCTGCGGTACCAGAAGGCGCTGTTCTGCGGCTTGGAAATCCAATGGCCCTCATCCGGAAACAGGACCAGCTTGGAAGGCACCTTCTGGAGTTGCAGCGCCGTAAAGAGTTGAAGACCCTGCCCCGCCGGGACGCGGTAATCGAGTTCGCCGTGCGTCACCAGCGTCGGAGTCCGGAACTCCTTGACCGAATTGCTGGGCGACCAGCGTTCATACATCTCCGGATTGTCCCACGGCGTTCCGCGGAACTCCCAGAGCGGAAACCACAGCTCCTCCGTCTCCCCGAACTTGCTCTTGAGGTCGAACACACCCGCGTGGGACACAAGGGCCTTGAACCGCGAAGTGTGCCCCAAAATCCAGTTGACCATGTACCCGCCGTAGGACGCGCCCGCCGCGGCCATCCGTTCCGCGTCTACGTAAGGGAGCCGTGCGACGGCGTCGGCCACCGCCATGAGATCCCCGAAAGCGCGGCCGCCCCAGTCGCCGTTGATCTCGTCGATAAACCTCTGTCCGTAGCCGGTGGAGCCGCGTGGGTTGGGCATGACCACCACGTAGCCCGCCGCGGCGAAAACCTGAGCGTTCCAGCGATACGTCCAGTTGTGCCCCCAGGCGCCCTGCGGTCCGCCGTGGATCAGCAGCAACGCCGGATACTTCCGCTCCGGCTGAAAGTCCGGCGGTTTGACCAGAAAACTGTGGATCTGGACCTGTTCGGCGCCGGCGGTCCAGATCTCCTCCGGCGGCGTGAGTTGGAAACGGGCCAGCAGGCTGTCGTTCAAGTGCGTCAGGGCGGTCGCCGCGCCGCCGCTGGACGAGACCCGGTAGATCTCAACGGGACTGGCGGCGCTTCGCTCCGTATAGATCATGGTCTTGCCGTCAGCGGTCAACTGGATGTCATCCAAAGTGGAAGTCCCCGCCGCCACCGAGCGTGCGGCGCCGCCGTTCACTGACAGCATCTGGATCGTCTGTCTTCCCCGGTCCTCCAGGGTGAAAAACAGCCGGCTGGAATCCGGCGACCAGGCGAAACTGCCCACCCACCGGTCCAGGCTTTCCGTCAGAATCCGCGCCTCGCCCGTGGACCGTTGCATGACTACCAGCCGCCAGCGGTCGCTCTCATAGCCCTCGCGCAATTGCGACCTGTAAGCCAAATACCTGCCGTCAGGCGAGTACTGCGGAGAATTGTCGGCCCCGGCGTTGATGGTGACCTTGACCGGCTGGCCGCCGGCCAGCGGAACGACATACAGGTCCGCGTTCGTGCTCACTGCCGGCTCCGGATCTGCATTCATCACGAAGCAGAGCTCGAGACCGTCCGGGGAAACCGCATAATCGTCCGGACCGCCCAGCGAAAACGGCGGCGCGTCCCTTGCCCCCGGTGTCAGGTCCCGCAGCCCGGTGCCGTCCGTATTGACCACGAAAAGGTGCGTTCGCCGCGCGCTCCGCCATTGGTTCCAATGCCGGAATAGCAGCGATTCGTAAACGCGTGCCTTGACTCGGTTCGCCTTTTCCTCTTCGAGCTTCCTCTGATTGCAGCCGTCATCCGCGCACTCGGGGAACACTTCGCTCGTGAAAATCAGCCGCTTGCTGTCGGGCGAGAAGAGCACGCCGCCGGCCCCCGTCGACAATTGCGTCACCTGCCTTGGACTGGAGCCGTCGGCATCCATTAGCCAGATCTGCGGCGAGCCGCTCCGGTCCGAGATGAATGCGATCTGCTTCGCGTCGGGCGACCATCTCGGGCGCTCGTTCAATCCCCCTTCCCTCGTGAGCTGCCGCGGCGTCCCCAAGGACAAGGGAACCGTGTAGATGTGCGTGGGTCTCAGGTTGTTCTCGAGGTCTATCCGCTGAACGGCGAATGCCACCAGCTTGCCGTCGGGTGAAAGCTGCGGATCGCTGATCCGCTGAACCTGCATGAGGGCCTGAACGTCGAACGGCTCCTTCTGGGCGAGCAGGGGTCCGGCCAGCAACAGGGCGCAAATCGCGGCTCTCGTCATACCCAGCATTGTATCGCGGGAAGGGCCGAAAACCGCCGTGTGTTAACATAGTGGACTCAGCAAGATACATGATTCGTCCCTATCGCGGTGTAGAGCCTAGGATTGCCGCATCCGTTTACATCGATCCCAGCGCTCAGGTGATCGGCGACGTCGAAATCGGCGAGCGCTCCAGCATCTGGCCGAACGCCGTCTTGCGGGGGGATGTCAACTCCATCCGCATCGGCGAAGAGACCAACGTGCAGGACAACAGCGTCGTGCATGTGGACGTGGGCGAGTTTGTCACCGTAATCGGCAACCGCGTGACCATCGGCCATCGCGCCGTGCTTCACGGTTGCACGGTCGAGGACGATTGCCTGATCGGCATCGGTGCCGTGGTGCTGAATGGCGCGATCATCCGGCGGGGCGCTGTTGTCGCAGCGGGCTCGCTCGTGCCCGAGGGCGCCGAAATTCCGGCTGAAAACCTGGCGATCGGCATCCCGGCCAGGGTCCGCAGGCCTGTCTCCGAGGAAGAACGGCGGCGTTTCCGCGCCAACTGCGCCGGCTATGTCGAGACGGCCCGCTCTTACAAGGAAGGCAAGCAGTGATCCGCGCCGTCAAAGGAACGCGCGATATTCTTCCGCCTTCCAGCGACCTTTGGATCCTCCTCGAAGACAAGGCCAGGGCGGTCTTCCGCGCTTTCAATTACCACGAGATCCGAACCCCGATCTTTGAAGAGACCGCGCTGTTTGCCCGCGGTGTCGGCGAGGACACCGACATCGTGAGCAAGGAAATGTACACCTTCGAAGACCGCGACGGCGCTTCGCTCACGCTGAGGCCGGAATGCACGGCTTCGGTCATCCGGGCGTTCATTGAACACCGCCTGGACCAGCAACCCGGCCTTGTCAAGGTCTTCTACATGGGGCCGATGTTTCGCCGTGAGCGGCCGCAGAAGGGAAGATACCGCCAGTTCTACCAGATCGGCGCGGAAGCCATAGGCTCCGAGTCGCCCGCGCTGGATGCCGAGGTGATCGAACTGTCTGCGTTCATCCTGGCCGCCGCCGGACTCGCGGACTTCAAACTCCTCCTGAACTCAGTCGGCTGCCGCGAATGCCGGCCGGCGTTTATCGCCCGGTTGCGGGAGCGGCTGTTGGAGGTTGCTCCGCATCTCTGCCGTGATTGCCAGCGCAGAGCCGAGACCAACCCGCTTCGTGTGCTCGACTGCAAGGTCGAAGCCGACCAGCCTCTGATCGGCGGGCTGCCATCCATCCTTGAGAATCTCTGCCAGGCTTGCGCCGCTCACTTCGCCGCCGTTCAGAAGCGCCTGGAGCGCGCCGGCATCGGCTTCCAGATCCGGCCGCGGCTGGTGCGAGGGTTGGATTACTACACCCGCACCACCTTCGAGATTACCCATGGCGCGCTGGGAGCCCAGAATTCGGTCCTCGGAGGCGGCCGCTACGATGGGCTGGCGGAAATGCTCGGCTCGAAGGTGCGCGCGCCCGGCATCGGTTTCTCCATCGGCGAGGACCGGCTGGCGCTGAGCCTGGAGGAGACTTCCTGCGCCGCGGCGCCGCGCCTGGACGTCTACATTGCTCCGCTGGGCGAAGCCGCTTCGCTGGAGGCAGCGGACATCGCCCGGCAGTTGCGCAAGCTGGGACTCTCGGTGGAGATCGGCCTGGATGGCAAGCTCAAGCGCTCCTTGGAAATCGCCAACAGGCTGGACGCCCGCTTCGCCTTGATCCTCGGCGAGAATGAGCTGGCATCGGGCCTGTGTCAGCTCAAAGACATGCTGACCGGCGAACAACAGGCGATACCACGCGACGAACTGGCCAACAAACTAAGATTGGAACAAGTTGAAGATGCAGGATAGCGTACCATTGGATTTTTTAGGCGGCTTGAAACGCACGCACGCGTGCGGTGAGTTGCGCCCCGAACAGGAAGGCTCGCCCGCCCTGTTGATGGGATGGGTGCATCGCCGCCACGACCTGGGCGGGATCATCTTCATCCACCTGCGCGACCGCACGGGCATCAGCCAGGTCGTGTTCCGCGAGGACACCGCTCCCGAGGTCCATGCCAGGGCTGAATTGCTGCGTCCGGAGTACGTCATCGCCGTCGAGGGCGTTGTGACCTTGCGTTCGCCGGAGACCGTTAACCCCAATCTTGCGACGGGTTCGATCGAGGTCGTTTGCAGCAAGCTCTGGATTCTGAATGAGTCCTTGACGCCGCCGTTCCCCTTGGAGGAGAACGTCGACGTGAGTGAGGACGTGCGGCTCAAGTACCGCTTCGTCGATCTGCGCCGGCCTCACATGCAGCGCAACATAATCTTGCGCTCGCAGGTGTCCTTCGCCGTCCGCGAAGTGCTCACTTCGATGGGCTTTCTGGAGATTGAGACGCCTTTCCTCACACGCTCCACGCCCGAGGGTGCGCGCGATTTTCTGGTTCCTAGCCGCTTGCAGCGCGGATCGTTCTATGCCCTGCCGCAGTCGCCGCAGCTCTTCAAACAGCTTCTGATGATCAGCGGTTTCGAGAAGTACTTCCAGATCGTCCGCTGTTTCCGGGATGAGGCGTTGCGGGCGGACCGCCAGCTCGAATTCACCCAGATTGACCTGGAGATGTCGTTCGCGCGGCAGGAGACCATCTTCGAGGCCGTCGAACCGCTGGTGCAGAAGATCGCGGAGGTGGCCGGCTACTCTGTCCAGATCCCGCTGCCGCGCCTCACGTATCGGCAGGCCATGAGGTCGTATGGCAGCGACAAGCCCGACTGCCGGGTCCCTCCGTTTCATACCGTCGAAGATCTGTTTCCGGGAACCGGCCTGACCACGGAAGGATTGCCCCTGGTTGCAATCCGTATTCCCGCCACGGGATCGTTGAGCCGCAGGGAACGCGACGAGCTGAAAGCGAGTGGCGAGGAGATGGGCCTGAGGGTGTACGACGATGTCAAGCGTCTGGACCGGGACTTTCCCGGTCCCATGGTGGCCGTCCGGGAGCGCACCGGCGCCGCGCCCGACGATCTCCTGCTGCTGGCAGGCTGGCCGTCCGCCCCGAAGGGGCATCGTCCGGATGAGACCGTCCTTACCGCCTGCGGCCAGCTCCGGCTGATGGCGGCCCGCAAGTACAACGACCGCCATAAGTTGCTCGACCCCAAGAGCTTTCAGTTCCTCTGGGTGGTCGATTTTCCGATGTTCGAGTGGAACGAGGACGAGCAGCGATGGGACGCCGCCCATCATCCGTTCACTTCAGTCCACGACGAGGATCTGGACAAGCTGACTTCCGATCCCGCCAACTGCCGGGCCAAGTCCTATGACCTGGTGCTGAACGGAGTGGAGCTTGGGTCAGGGTCCATTCGAATTCACCGGCGAGACGTGCAAACGAAGGTCTTTTCTGCTCTCGGATTCAGTGAAGAGGAGGCGCTCCGGCGCTTCGGATTCCTGCTGACGGCCCTGGAGTACGGCGCGCCGCCGCACGGCGGGATCGCCCTCGGCTTGGACCGGCTCGTAATGATTCTGGCCGGAGAGAGTTCAATCCGGGACGTCATTCCTTTCCCCAAGACGGCTCGCGGCACCGACTTGATGTGCGAGGCTCCGTCCCCGGTGCCGGAGCATCAGCTCCGGGAGCTGGGAATCGTCATCAAAGGATCCTGAGATCGGCCTTCAGCGCCCTGCGGCAGTCTTCGGCCCGGTCCATGCGCGGAACGCATGCCACCAGATGTACAGGCAGGCGAGGTGGGTCAGCACGATCATGAGATTGCCAGCCGGCACCAGGCGGTCCGACAATACACGGAACGAATGCCCGGCGGCTTTCCCGGTCATCTGAAGCCCAATTCCGGTGCTGACTAATAGGATGGTCTGCGATCGCTGGCGGCTCACCAGCAGCACCGCCCACAGAACCAGGTTCAGCAGTACAGCCAGGAAACCCAGGTTGCGGCTGAAATTCGTCATCCATCTCATGAATACGTGATGGTAGGTGAAGTACAGGGAGACCGCGATGTATGCCAAGGACCCCGCTGCCAGGATACGCCGAAACCCAAGCCCCCTGGCGGTTCGCTGCGCCGCTCGATCCGTGAGAGCGATCACCACCAGATAAAGCAATGTCTGGCGTAGGGCGTCCGCAATCCAATAGTACGAGGAAGCTGCGCCCGGTCCGGCTGAGGAGAAGAAGGCCCGCGCCTCGACCGAACTGGTTACCAGCAGCACCACCGTGTATGTGAACAGGAAGGGGAATTCTCTGTAGGCATTGCGCCGGAACATCGTCCCAACGAGCAGAACCTGGAGAACCAGCCCTGCAATCCCCGCTGCTGCATACAGGTAATACATGCCGTCCCGATAGTCTATCCGACGCGAGACGGCATGTCACCTTTTCATTCTGAGCCAGACTTCGACCTTCACCGTCTCGGAACCTCTCGATCAACGGTGACTGGCTCAGCAATCCCGCACGGGCGTGGTCCCCGGCAATCACCTGCGGCTTCTTGGCGCACGGATAGCTCTGCTGGCCGGCCGTTACTCGATACTCCCTTAGGCCTGTACTCCGTCGTTCGGACCAGGATCAGGCGGCGGGAACGGGCTCTGCGCTACCTGTACCTCGTTCGGTCCGGGATCAGGCGGCGGGAACGGGCTCTGCGCTACCTGTACCTCGTTCGGACCAGGATCCGGCGGCGGGAAGGGGCTCTGCGCCACCTGCACCTCGTTCGGACCAGGATCCGGCGGCGGGAACGGGCTCTGCGCCACCTGTACCTCGTTCGGTCCGGGATCAGGCGGCGGGAAGGGGCTCTGCGCCACCTGTACCTCGTTCGGGCCGGGGTCAGGCGGCGGGAACGGGCTCTGCGCCACCTGCACCTCGTTCGGGCCGGGGTCAGGCGGCGGGAACGGGCTCTGCCCAACCTGAATCGGCCCTGAAACGGGGAGAAAGCTGGCGCCAAAACCGGGCAGCGTGCCCCCACAGAGGATGGCAATCCCCATCGAAACGGAGAACAGAACGCACACAACCACAAAGAACAGCTTGCTGGTAACGACTCTAGACATGTTCAGCTCCTCTTTCATCGAAAAGATCAATATTCCGCCAGGGCACGGAGCCACCGGCTAACGTCAATCTGGAAGACAACTGAATTATAGGAAGTATGAAACTAAAGTTCTGATAGGATCATTCCTTACGGTACTCAGGACAACAACCTTTAGTACTATGACAGGACTTCCTGGAAGTGCTTGATCTTGGTCGAGAAAACCTGGCTGGCGGAAAGAACTGGCAATGACCTCCGCAGCATGCGCTACGAGGCGGCCGAGGGGGCATCAACTCAAACCCGTCAATGGAACAGGGCGGGAGAGGGCAGAGCCGATGCAGACGGTTCCTGGAAGCGCGGCTGAAGTTCAACAAGGGCTGGCCCCGGCGGGCTGGTCGCCTGCTCAGGGGATTACGGAGAAGAACTGGCCCGGCTGATGTGGGCCTCTTGCGGCGCCTCAGGATTCAGGCTTGATTCTCGCCGACCGCATCCACTGCTGGGTATCCTCCCAGCCGAGCAAACCGCCGACTGCCCCCACGCGTCTGACGGAGAGCGCGCCGGCGGCGTTGCCTACGCGAGCAGCCTCGCGCGGAGAGAGTCCGCGCTGGAGGGCGGCAATGAAGCCCCCGGCGAAGCAGTCCCCGGCTCCAGTAGTGTCCAGCACATCCACCTCGAAGGCGGGTACGGAGAACTCCCCATCCGTGGAAACGACGATGCAGCCTCGAGCGCCGAGTTTCACGACTACAGTGCCCGCGCCCAGGCGGTGAAGCGACTTCGCCGCCTCAGCCACATTCTCGACGCCTGCCAGCAATTGCGCCTCCTCCTCGTTGACGAACAGCGTGTCGACGTTGGGGAGACAGGGCCCTAGATCCTGCAACCAGCGGCCTTGGGAATCCCACGCCGCATCCAGAGAGGTTTGCAGACCCGCCGCACGAGCCCGCCGCAGAGTCTCGGCGGCATGCGAGCGGAATGCGGGCATGGCGAAGGGATTCGCCAGGTGATAACGGGTCATGCCGTGCACCAGGAGAGGCGTGAACTCCAGCGGCTCAGGGAAAGCCTGGAGGCTGACGCCGGGCTTATGGAGAAAAAGACGGCTGCCATCGGAACGCACCAGCGCGATGGTGGTCGGCGTGGCGCCATGGCTCCTTTGGACACTGCGGGTGTCAACTCCGGCGGCCCTCAGCCCGCCGATCAACTCCTCGCCAAAGCTGTCGTCCCCTACCAGCGCCAGCAGCCGGGCCGTAATGCCCAGGCACGCTAGGGCATAGGAAGTATTCGCGCCGTTGCCCCCCATGCTCTGCCCGATCGTCTCCACCCAGGTCGTGGCGCCCCACCGCAACTGGTCCACTGGGTGGACCAGCATGTCGAACACGATATTGCCCGTGCAGAGCACTCCCCCAAACTTGTCTTGCGGCATTGTGGTCTATCGAGAAACTCCCAGTATACCCTCTGCGAAGGCCCGTTCGATGGGCCAGCGGCCCAATAGCCGGTTGTTCTCGGCGCGGAAGGTTCCTCCGGCCAGAACGTCCGTCAGACTCTGGCCGTCTCCTGAGGTCCGCGACGAGTTCATCCGCGACAAGGCCATGGTGGCGGATTGCAGTTGATCGGCCAGCAAAGAAGCCTCAGCCGCATCCCGGCAAACCACCTCGAGCAGCGCCTCAAAGCCATCCGAAGCGGCGGAGAGCGTGAACTGAAGCCTCGTGGATTCGCCCATTGCCGCAAGTACTTGACGCAGCGCTTCCGGCAACTTGGCCTCCTTCAAGTCGGAGGGACGCAGCCTGATCCAGATGGCGGCCGCGGGGGGCGCCTCTTCCCGCAGCGGCTTTGCCGATTGGGCCAGTTCCCAAACCAGCCACGGTTCCGGTCCGACCGCCATGGCCATCACATTCGCCCGCAGAGGAAGAAAGGAGATCACGCGGGATGGGGAACTGCCCTCCATCTCGCAGACCGCGTTGCGGCAAACTCCGCGCTGCTGTTCCGCATAGCGCCGAAGTTGAGGCCAGTTAAACCGGCCTTTCAACAGGAAGAAGTTTCGGTCCCCCGCGAAGCGAATCAGGACATAATCGAGGTCCTGCTCGTAGTTGAATCCAGTCTCGCGGACGAAATCCTGGTAATCGGGCTCGCCGCCGATCCCCGTTTGATCAATCGCCCTCAAGATGCCGCCGCGGCGCAGCGCCTCGACGTCAATCCCCACCGTCAAACCATCCCCGGCGGGCAGGCGCTGCGCCAGCCAGGAGGAAGTTGCTTCACCGCGGCCGCGCCAGATCCACAAGCCCATCACCGCGGCGGCGCACAAGAGCAGCACGAGCGCCACGACCAGCCAGGGGTGGATTCGGAATCCCACTCTCCGTAGCTTACACTGCCCCGCCGGTCGAAGCCATCCGCAGATCTCGCCAGAGCCGCAGAAATGGATGGAGATCCTGCATCATGCGCTCGAACTCCGGGATCGAGAGCGACTGCGCCCCATCGCTGATGGCGTCCTCCGGATGGGGATGCACCTCCACCAGCAAGCCGTCGGCGCCGATCGCCGCCGCGGCCCGGCTCAAAGGCGGCACCAGAGCACGCCGCCCGGCCGCGTGGCTCGGGTCCACCACGACCGGCAGGTGCGTCAACTCGTTCAGGACCGCCACTGCCGCAAGGTCGCAGGTGTTGCGCGTCGCCGTCTCGAAGGTGCGAATCCCCCTCTCGCACAAGATTACGTGCGGGTTGCCGTGCGCGACGATGTACTCAGCGGACATCAGCAGCTCGCGAATTGTGGAGCTCATCCCGCGCTTCAGGAGAATGGGACGCGTCGTGCGCCCCAGCGCCTTCAAGAGTGAGAAGTTCTGCATGTTTCGGGCGCCGACCTGGAGGATGTCCGCGTGCTCGGCCACGAGGTCCACATCGCCGTCGCTCATCACCTCCGTGATGATCGCCAGTCCCGTCCGCTCTTTCGCCTTGCGGAGCAGCTTCAATCCGGTCTCTTCCATGCCCTGAAACTCGTAAGGCGACGTTCTGGGCTTGTAGGCCCCTCCACGCAGCAGCCTTGCGCCCGCTCTGGCGACGGCTTCCGCTGTTGCCAGAATCTGCTCTTCGCTCTCCACCGAACATGGGCCCGCCATGACGATGAATTCATCGCCGCCGATCTCGAAGCCGTTGACCCGGATCTTCGTGCGAACCTGCCGGAATTCCCGGCTTACGAACTTGTAAGGAGCGGAGATCCTCACGGCGCTTTCCACGCCCGGCATCGCCTCAAGTTGGTCCAGGCACGCCGTCACGTCGCCTACCCCCACGGCGCCGATCACCACTCGCTCCTCCCCTTGGATCGAGTGAACTCTGTAGCCAAACTGCTCGATCCGCGCGCGCACCTGTTCGATCTCTTCCTTGGTTGCATGCTGCTTCATCGAAATGATCATGCTGAGGGGAGTCCTCCTTCCTCCCGCAAAAAACAAAAAACCCACTCTTTCGAGTGGGTCGGCTTCTAACTGGCTGATGCTTCGCTCTAATCCAACACCACTCTACCGTGCCCGGGGCCGCCAGCCCCGGTAGGTAAAGATGAACGCGCTGGAATAGGTCTGCACCATCGGAAGTGTCTATTTTAGCCTTGTTTCACTGCGCCCCGCAAGCGAAATTCTGGTCCCGCAAGATGCGCCTTGGGAAGGAATCGGTCCGGCCGCGATGCGACAAGACAGCCTTCGGCCCTCGTGCGTCACAAGCAGGAAGACCCAGCCTGGCAACAACATCGCCTTCCCCCCGCTTCCGGCGGTCAGGGAAAGGGGGTGGCAGCCGGGCGGCTGTCAGGGCTTCTCTGGAACCGTGTACAGGTACAGTGTGGACCGATCCAACCTGGCCTCCCTGTCCGGCTCCCAGCCATCAATGGCAAAGTCGTGCGAGACCACGCGCGTGCCGGGCGTCAGTTCTGTGCGCAGTTTCGGGAGCAGCGCCTGAAGGAAGCCCGGCAGCAGGTACAGCGTGACCACCGTGGCTTCGCTGATGTCCGCATTGAGCACGTCGCGTTCTTCGAAACGCACCCGCTTTTCGACCCGCGCCTTCTTCGCCCGCGCGCGCGCTTCTCGAATCCGCTCTGGATTGACGTCCACGCCCACCCCTCGTGCGCCGTATTTCTTCGCTGCCGTGATAACGATGCGTCCGTCGCCGCACCCCAAGTCATACACGGTATCCGTCTTGCCGGTCCCCGCAAGGCTCAACATCTCTTCCACGACTGTCTCGTCGGTGGGCACGTAGGGAACGGCGCCGAGAAGTTCAAATACCCCGACGATGCCGGCTCCCACTTCCGAGGCAATCCGGCCGTCCTCGCCCAGGATCACCGCTGAAGGCGTTCCTCTGGCCTTCAGCAACGTCCCGGCCGCGAAATGAGGATCGAGAAGCACACGGGAGCGGAACCCTAGGGCTCTGACGGCTTCGGGCGTGCCCGCGGTGATGATCAACAATTCGGGATCCTCTTCCCGGCGCTTTCGCTCCCAGTCCTTCACGTCCTCTGTCACGGCCTTGCAATACCCGCATTCGGGATCCCACAACAGCAGAAGCCTGCGGCGGCCACTCAGCCTGGACAGATCCACCGCACCACCACCCAGTTCCGGCAGAGTGTAAGAGGGCAACATCTCGCCTATCCCGGCTCCGGGCGGCAACGTACTGCGCACGGCCAGCGATCGAATCGCATCGGCCCCGCTCGCCAGAGGGCTGGCGATCTTCCCGTCTTTTACCAGCACGGCAGCGGGCGTCCCGCCTACCCGGTATTCTTCCGCCGTTTCGCGAACCTCTTGGAGCAGCACATGGGCTAACTGATGCTTGGCGGCCAGGGACGCATTCGCTTGCCTCGTTCCCTGGCTGATGAGAGCCACCTTCACTAATTCCCCGTACTGTTGTTGCCACTGCGCGATGTCCGGCATCAGCGCCTCGCAGGGCCCGCATCCAGGTTCGACAAACACCAGCAGCAGCGGCTTTCCTTCCTCGGCCAAATTCTCCAATGTCGCGGCGGACCCGTTCAGCCCCCTTAGCCGGAATGCTGGCGCCGCCTCACCCACAGGCAGCCCCTTGTCGGCCCCGGTTCTGTCGATCTTGAGCCTCGCCTCCACGGTCTCGAGCCGTAGCATCAAACGCCCGTTCTGCTTCAGCAGTGTCAGCAGCATCCAGAACTGAGAGACCAGAAGGGCTAACACAGCCACGACCAAAACCGGCACGGTGGCGGGATATTGATTCAGGCTGATCCAGACCTCGCCCATTCGAGGATTCCGCGCGCCCTGCCAGAGCACCAGCGCCGCCATGGCCGACAGGACCCCATTTCGAACCAGCGTCCCCGGCCCGATCGGCGCCGAGTGCAACTGACCGAAGCAATGGCACGCCGGGCGTCTCCCCCGAGCCAGGTTGAGCGTCATCGCCGCGCTGAAAACAACCAGCATTGCCAGAACTCCCGCGGCCCCCCAGGCCGCCGACGCGGCCGGCAGGAGCGCCACCGCGCACAAGAGTTCCGCCAGCGGCAGGAGAAATGCGACCGGTCCTGCAAGGAATTTTGGCGCCCCAAATTCGATGATGGACTTCCGCGAACCCTCTCGGTCCCGCAGCTTTCCAACTCCGGCTGCCGCAAACACGGCTGCCAGCACCAGTCTGTCTATCACGAGTAGGAAGTTCATCTTCGCTCCAAAACCCCGGTTCGCCGTCAGTTAGTTCAGTCTCTCGAGCCTCACACTGTCGATCCAGGCCGTGCCGCTGATCTTGTCGTCGAATTTCAGCCGCACAGGCCTCCGGACCACCTGAATCCGCAGAATCCTGGTCTGCTGAGGCACCCGAATCCTGCGTTCGATCCTGGTCCAGTCCTGGGTTCCAATCATTGACTCTGTTTCGATTCGTAGCCGCTCGCCAGCCTCGCCGTCGTAGATCTCAAACCGGATGCCCTCCGGCGTGGTGATCGCTTCGGTCTTCACGAACGCCTCAAACCGGTACATACCGGGATGGACGACTACCGTCTGCGACACATGCCGGTAGTTCACGTTCTCCCGGCCTCTGAAGCGGATGCGCAGAGACTGGCTCCCCGTGTGCGCCACGCTCGAATCCAAGGAGGTCTCGGCCGACCCTGCATCGCCGGTCGCCCAGTCCAGCGCCGATCCGGAAGGAGCTTGCTCGAAACTCCCGTTGTACACCCAGTTCGATTCCCGGTATGCGCCCTTCCTGTCGCCCAGAAAATCCGCCCACGCCTGGGCCGCAGCCTCATACTGTCTGGTTCTCATCAGAAAATACACATACCCTCGTGCCAAATCCAGGTCCGCGTACCGCCGGGCCAGAATCTCCCGCCAGGCCTGCTGAGCGTCAGCGAGGCGTCCCTGCGTCAGCAGATGGCGGAAATAGACCTTCGTGGCTGCCGGGTACGGGGACAACGCGCTCATGACTTCATGCGCGGCGAAACCCCGCTCTTCATACCAGGCCAGCATCGGTCCTTGGTGGGGAGTTGAGACTTCCAGGATCGGGGCTGTAAGCTCCAGCGCGCGGGCGTTTTCCTTCAGGTTTGCGTGAAACTCCGCCGCCGCCCATTGCGTCGGGAAGCTGTTCGGAGCAAGCGCAATCGCTCTCGAAAAGCAGTAGCGCGCCTCCTCCAGCCGGCCCTGGTATTCGAGCGCAGACCCAAGATCCGCCCAACGCACCGGGTCCGCCGGACTCCTTCGCAAGCCCTCCCGCAGGAGCTCGGCGTCCACCCGCGCAGCGCTTCCATCTTCGCTCCGCGCTCGAATCACCGCATATGTATCGCAGATCCCGAAGCGGCAAAACACCCTCTCGGCCTTCTCGTCCTCCCGGTAGCGTGTCGCAAATTGATGCCAGGCGGCGGCGTACGCGAGGAGCAGGAGACTTAGCACAATCGACCCCCGGCGGAGCCAGACGTCCCACCGTCCCGGTCTCGGCGCCGGTTGTTCCGCTGCCTCGGGAAGGATGGCGGCAATTCCGGCAATCCAAACCAGAACCAGAGCATTCGGTGGAATGTACAGGTTGAAGTCGGTGAAGCTATGCACCGCGATCGCCGTGAAGGCGCCCAAGCAGCCCAGGCCCAGAAACCGCGTGCTCTCGTCCGGTCCATGCACAGACGCCCGGACGGCGCGTCTGACGACGCTCCAAACCAGAGCCCCCAGGAGCAGCAGACCGGCCAATCCAAGTTCCGCCGCCAACTGCAAGTAATCGTTATGAGCAAATTCGAAGTGCAGGCCCAAGCCGGAAGTCTGATATCTGAGAAATGCCGTCGGATAGGTCCCGAGTCCGCTCCCGAAGATGGGGTAGTCCCCGACAAGGTGAAAAGTGTCGCTCCAGATCGGGGCCCGCCCCTCCAGATCGAGACTCGAGTCCGCCATCACACCATGTCCGAGCGCGAGGATGAACTCAATGGACGGCATGGCGACGAAGACTAGAGCACATACCGTTGCCAGCCCGAGGATTACGGCGGTCCTCCTGGCGGGCAGGTTTGTTGCGGCCCATACGGCGCCCATGACGAAGACGCCTCCGAGTCCGGCCGCAAGCCCCGTCTTGGAGTCGCTGCGGAGGAGCCCCAGAAAGATGGCGGCGGCGGCAGAGAGTACAACATACCCCCCCATCGCGCGGTGAGCGTGCCAGCCGCCTGAGGAACGCTCGCGGCGGAGCAGTCCCGCAGCGCAGGCCAGGCAAAGCGGCAGCGCCATCTCCATGAGCCCCGCAAAATGGTTCCGGTTGACGTAGGTTCCCCTGACGCGCACATTCGCGCCGCTCAAGCTTTGGGCGATTCCGATCGACGCCTCCGCGGCGGCGATCACAATCAGGGGCAATACGACAGACCAGGAGCGGCGGGGCCAGAGCCGCGAGGCGATGTCACGGATCAGCAGGAATAGCAGCAGGCACCCGGCCGCGCGGAACAGGTGGACGAATGTGCCGGCCGGTTCAACGCTCAGCGAAGCGAACGCCCCGGGTTCCACGAGCAAACGCATGCTGTCCACAGCCGAGGCGCGTTCGGGAGAGATGAAGCGGAGAAGGAAGACAGGCAGGGGAATCAACTGGAACGCGACGTAGGACGGCAACAGAAGAGCCAGCCATTGCAGCCGTCCACCGGGAGCCGGGGCTGCTCCCGTCAGAGCCGCGCCGAGCCAGTATGCCAGAGCCGCAACCGCCAGGCCTGCCAGAACGATGCTGAGATCGGCGATCGCGCGAGCGCCGTTGGCGTAAACTCCGTACCCCAGCGCCAGCGTCAGCCAAACGAGGCACACCCGAGCCCACAGATCAGATGCCTTGCCTGGCCCTGCTGTTGCCCCGGCTGTCACACGGGCAGCTCAATCCAGGAAAAAGTCGTGGATGCCTTTCAGATTCTGCTCGTTGGTGTGCTTGGGGACGAACAAAGACGGTTTCACGTCCACGTAAAACAGCCGCCGGGTCTCAGCCTGGAGCACGAAGTTCTTGATGTTCCAGTCGATGTGATTCACCAGGCCCGAGGCCAGCAATGCCGACAACTGAGCAGAAATCCTGGACAGAAGCGGCTTCCATCTCGGAGCGATCCGCATTCGGTCGAAGTCAAACATATCCCACAGCGTCGTGCCGCGGATCGACTCCTGAAAGATCGCCGGCTCCGCGCAGGGGAAAAGCCCAAGACGGAAGAGCCTCACGGCCGCAAACCGCGCTTCGGGAATCGCCACCGCAGACTGCCGTTGCAGCCTCGCGTATTGCAGCGCGTGGATGACCAAGTAATGGAGCCGCTCGGGACCCAGACGGAGAAGTTGTTTCAGATCGGGGAAGGACTCCAGCGCGTGGGCCAACCTCTCCCATCGTTCGTCTTCTTCAAGTGCGCGCAAGTCGTCTTCGGAGGTGACGCCCTGTTTTGCATACTTGAGGTACTCCGCGAAGCCGAACTTGGATGGCAGTTTGACGTAGACGCCGTTCCACTGCCCGACCTTTAAGAAGAGGTTTGTCTCTTTCAGCCTGATCCGGGGAAGCGAGTACAGAACGCCATCCTGGAAGGCCCTGACAGACGAGGCTCCGCCTTTCAGGCTGTTCTTTACCAAGACCCTATCGAAGAGGCGAAATGCCGAGGGGCGCTGCACCCCAGACTAGAGTCTACGTCGGGGAGGAGGCGCAAGTCTTCTTCTTGCCGGTCACGCACCACGGCGGTCCAGAGGGGCAGCAAATCTCCTTCTTCTTGCAGCACTCGACTCCGCCGCAGCAAACCTCGTCCTTCTTGCACTGCTTGCCGCCGCAAAGTTGGTCTTGCGCCCTGCCAAAGCCGGCGAAAAGACCCGCCGCCAGCATGCCGCCCAACAACTTGAACGTTCGGCGCCGAGGCACGGGACTTGCCAAAAGGCGCGCCACTTCATCGATCAACTGATTCATGATCCCTAACCCTCCTCAACTGCTGGATCCGCTGAACATTCCGAAAGCTTCTGTTGACTCCATAAGTATATCATCCGCCTAAGAAAACCCAACGGGTTTTTACGGCCTAGTACGCTGTGTTTTGTACTAGAACTGTGGGCCGCGGCAATGCCGTTTGTCTTACAAATGAATAACAACAGGATTCTTTTGGACCCTCCCCCTGGGGGAGACAGGAGGTTACAAAGGTCAGTTTTCGGACGCCGCGCCGGCCTTCAAGGTCCGTTTGCGGCGCAATTCCCAAGTCAGCGACGGCAGCTTTTCTTGCAGCTTTTCGCGCAGCATGTCGATCAGCGGACCCAGAATCGGCGAATGCTGCTGCTCGCCGTGCCCGCGCAGCAAGTTCAGATAGTCCCGGTCCGAGAGCGCCACGCGCAGCGCCCAGTAAGCGCCGGCCCCGTTTCCCTCCGGCCCCTGCTCGTAGATCTCCCCATCCACGCACAGCCGCACGCCGGCGAAGCCGAACTTCCGGCATCCCTCCTGGAGGACTCTCCAGCATTGCTCCAGCGTGCGGGCCGCCTCAAGATCCGTCTGGAAACGCCGCAGGTAAACCTGCGCGTCTATCAGGCGCCGGAAGGTTCCTCCCAGCAGCATGTCCCGCGCCACGTTGAATTCCAGATACCCGAGGTGCTGCACGCCCATCCAGGCCGCCGCGCAGAACAGCAACACCACCACGTTCGCGAACTGATTCCGCAAGACCAATTGGACCAGCGACACCAGCGCGCCGGCCATGCAGATGGCGTAAAGGGTCAGGACGGCCCCTCGCGGCGTCAACCCCCGCTCCAGGAGCCGGTGGTGAATATGCCCCCGGTCGGCGTTGAAGATCGGCTGGTGCCTCAGGAAGCGCCGCGCGACGGAGAGCCCCACATCGAGCAGAGGAACGAAAAGCGCCATCATGGGCGCCACCATGCCCAGCAGGGTCGCCGTCTTGAGGCTCCAGATCACGCCGTAGCAGCCCAGCAGAAAACCGATGAGCAAGCTGCCCGAATCGCCCAGAAAGACCGTGGCCGGATTGAAGTTGTAGCGCAGGAACGCCATCAGGCTGCCGGCCAGCGGAATCGTGGCGATCGCCAGGGGGACGTTGGCCTGCATGAACCCGGCCGCGAGCATCGTGAGGGTGGCAAACAAACCCAGCCCGGCCGCGAGCCCATCCACGCCGTCGATCAAGTTGAAGGCATTCATGCACAGCACCAGCCAGAACACGGTCAGCGGAAGAGACACCCATTCCCACGCCGTGAAGCCGGCGAACCCGAGCACCCGGACGCCGAGCCAGTAGGCCCAGCCCGCCGCGGCGATCTGCACCGCGAACTTCTGCCAGGGCCGCAGGCCGAACAAGTCGTCGGCCAGCCCCAGCAGAAACACCAGGGAAGCCGGCGCCAGCAGCTTGAAGATCAGATTCAGGCCCGCCGTTTGCGGCCCCTGCGGCGCAAACAGTTGCACCAAGCCGAAACTGACCGCCATCGACACCAACAGCGGAATGCCGCCGATTCGAGGGACGGGCGACACGTGGATCTTCCGCTCGCCCCCGGGCTCGTCCACCACGCCCAGACGCCGGAACAGATTGCGGAAGACGGGGGTCAACGTCAACGAGATCAGGAAAGATGTGATGGCCAGCAACAGGAATAGTTGCATCGTCCACCTCCCCGCGCCGGACGGAGTCCGGCAGCGGATGGGAGATCACCTAAAAGACTATAGCCTCTGAATGACCTTCACGGCCGGCTCCCGGGCGCCTGAAACCAGCGAGTGCAACACCGCCCCCACGCGCGCCGTGCCCGCCAGGCGGCCGTAGCCTCGCGCAAACGCCTCCCGGGCCTGGCGGCCGGCGTGCTCCAGCAACTGGGGCCGCTCCGCCAGCCCTGCCAGCAGACTCAGCGCCCCCCTCCAATCGCCGCACTCGACCTGCCAGCCGCAACCCGCGCCCAGCACGACCTGCGCCGCATGCGCCTCGCGCGGCCCGATAAACAGCACCGGTTTGCCCGCGGCCATCAGGCTGTAAATCTTGCTCGGCACCAGGCAGCCCAGACTCCCCGGAAGCTGCGTCACCAGGCCGATATCCGCGTTCCCCAGCAGGTCCGCCTGTTCCTCGCGCCGGCAGTAAGGCAGGAACTCGGCGTTGCGCAGGCCGCGCGCGCGGCAGAACTCCTCCAGCGCCGCCCTGCGGCTGCCTCCGCCGGAAAACGTGAACCGAAAGCGCCCGTCATCCCGCAGTTCCTCCATGACGCGCTGGATGGTCCCGACATCGTGCGGCAACCCAAGGTTTCCCGCGTAGAGCACATTCAGCGCGCCGCCGCGCTCCCGCTCCCGCGGGCGGATCCGCTCGCCGTCCGCCCAGTTGTCGGCGACGTGAATCTTGTCTTCCGGAATGCCGTGGTCCAGCAACCGGCGCCGCATACACTCACCGAGCACAACGATTCCGTCGGCCCGGCGGCGGCAAGCGTCCGCCAAAGCGCCCAGCGCCCGGGTGTACCATGCCCCGGCCCGCAACACGCCCAGCCCCACCGCCACGTCCGGATAGACATCCATCTCCCACATCACGTGCCGCGATCCGCGCAGCGCCTGAACCACCCTGCCCACCGCGCACAGCATCGGCGGCGTCGTCATCGTCAGCACCGCATCCGGCCGGGGATCCGTCAGCCCGCGCCACAGCGCCGACGCCAAAAAAGACCCATACGACAGGACCCGCGCCGCGGGGCCACGTCCGAACGGCAGCGCCGCGGCCCGCGCCACCCGAACCTGAGTCACCTCGCGCCTATCGTCCGCCGCGTACGCGCTCCGCCCGCACACCACCCGGACTTCCCACCCTTCCTCCGCCAGGCGCTCGGCCACGTCCGCCAGCAGCTCGCCGGTCGGCGCCGCATCCGGCGGAAAGAACTGGTTCATCAGCAGGACCCGCATTACCGCCCAGCCGCCGGCGCGTCCGCCCGGCGCTTCCTCTCCGACAGGTACCACCCCACCGTCGCGCGCAGCCCCTCGTCAAAAGGCATCCTCGCCCGGAAACCAAACTCCCTCTCCGCGCGGCTCACATCCAGGCAGCGCCGCGGCTGTCCGTTCGGCTTAGACGTGTCCCACACCAGCCTGCCCCGGAATCCGGTCAGCGCCGCAATCTTCTCCGCCAGTTCCCGGATTGAGATTTCCATCCCGCTGCCCAAGTTCACCGGCTCCGGCTTGTCGTAGCGTTGGGCCGCCGCCACGATCCCCTCCACCGCATCGGCGACGTAGAGGAACTCCCGTGTCGGCGTGCCGTCGCCCCACACCAGAATCTCATCCCGCCCCTGCTCCACCGCCTCCACGCATTTGCGGATGAGGGCCGGTATCACATGGGAGCTCTCCGGGTCGAAATTGTCTCCAGGCCCGTACAAATTCACCGGCAGCAGATAGACCGCGTTCATCCCGTACTGTTCGCGGTAGGCCTGGCATTGCACCAGCAAGGCCTTTTTGGCGATCCCATATGGCGCGTTGGTTTCCTCCGGATACCCGCTCCAAAGATCCTCCTCCCGGAACGGAACGGGAGTGTGCTTGGGGTAGGCGCAGATCGTCCCCAGCACCACGGTCTTCGCCACCCCGTGCTGCCGCGCCGTGTCGATCACCTGGATCCCCATGAGCGCGTTTTCGTAAAAGAACCGCCCCGGCTGCCCCCGGTTAGCGCCGATGCCGCCCACAACCGCCGCCGCATGGATCAGCAACTCGGGCCGCGCCGCTTCGAACATCCGTTCCACCGACTCCGCCCGCGTCAGATCGAATTCCTCAATGCGAGGCACGAAGACTTCGGCGCAGCCCATGGTTCTGAGGCGCGCCACCAGATGACGCCCCAGGAACCCGGCCCCTCCCGTCACCGCCACGCGCTTGCCTTCGATCTCCATCATTCCCGCCTGCCGGCGTCCGCCCGCCCGCGCGCCCGCACCGCCGCCGGCCCGCCGCTCATCTGCGCTTCGACCTCCGCCAGGTCCGCGTCCACCATCAGCCGCACCAGGTCCTGAAAGGTTACCTCCGGCTCCCAGTTCAGATCCCTGCGCGCCTTGCTCGCATCCGCGCACAGCACGTCCACCTCCGCCGGGCGGAAATAGCGCGGGTCCACCTCGACGTATGCGCGCCAGTCGAGCCCCGCGTGCGCGAAGGCGAGCTCCGCGAACTCACGCACGGAGTGCGTCTCGCCCGTGCCCACGACGTAATCGCCGGGAGTCTCCTGCTGGAGCATCCGCCACATGGCCCGCGCATAATCCGGAGCATACCCCCAGTCGCGCCGCGCCTCCAGGTTCCCCAGGTAGAGCTTTTCTTCGAGCCCGTGCTTGATCCGGGCCACCGCGCGCGTGATTTTCCGCGTGACGAACGTCTCCCCGCGCCGCGGCGACTCGTGGTTGAACAAGATGCCGCTCGAGGCGTGCATGCCGTAGCTCTCCCGGTAATTCACCGTCGCGTAATGCGCGAATGCCTTCGCGCAGCCGTACGGGCTTCGCGGCCGAAACGGCGAGTTCTCGCTTTGCGGGGGCGGCGTGCTGCCGAACATCTCGCTTGAGGACGCCTGATAGAACCGGCTGCGGAGACCGGTCCGCCGGATCGCCTCCAACAGCCGCAGCGCGCCGCAGGCTGTCACGTCGGCGGTGTACTCCGGGATCTCGAAGCTCACTTTCACGTGACTCTGAGCCGCCAGGTTATACACCTCGTCCGGGCGGATGTCGTACAGCAGGCTCGCCAGCGAGCCACCGTCCGTGAGATCCGCGTAGTGCAAGAAGAACCGGGCCCCGCCCCGATGCAGGTCTTCGTAGATGTGGTCGACCCGGTCAGTATTGAAGGAGGACGCGCGCCGCTTCAGCCCATGCACCGTGTATCCCTTGGCCAGCAGAAGCTCCGCCAGATACGATCCGTCCTGCCCGGTGACTCCTGTGATAAGCGCGGTGCTCATTTGGGATTCGGCCTCATTTTCGATGTCCGGCTCCGCCGGCAGCCGGTCCTACGGGCAGGAGCGCCCGACGTCTTTGGGGACCCACCGGCCTCGGCGGGATGGGCGGCCCAAGAAGCAGGGGTCCGGTCAATCCACGCATTATCAAAGCTTTCGGAGAACGAACCAGATTCATCGCCTGAGGAATTTGCACTTATCTTATTGATTCCATTACACCAGTGGGTTCGTTTGGTATAACGGGGCACGGGAGGCTGCGATGCCTCCCAACAGCCGCGGATGCGCCGGATGGCGGCACTTCGGGCTTGCGTTTTACGAAGCGAAGTGGCGTGCCAGCCGGCAATTCACACCCCTCTATCAGGTTAAGACAGCGCACCCGACCTCCGAGGCGGATGTTCTTGAATTTGAATGCGATAACGCTTGTGACCCGAGGCGGACGCGGAGCCGGGCGAGGGGACTGGGGATGAGGTCTGGGGGGGGGGGGTTAGGGCTTTGGCCAGCCCCAGTTCCGCGAGATGGGGCCCAACCCGATCCAGTGACTTGTTCAGCCGTGGGCAGATAGTTCCCTCTTCGCTCCATGTGCTCCTCAGCTCATCCCTGCTTCCAATGTCTGCGCGCCTCCCACCTCTTGGCCCAACTTAAGAACTCATACTCCGCCAGAAGCCGGCAAAACACATATCCTGCGCTCCCGTCGAGAAACCCCCGTTTGAGAATGTAATGGTAGAAGAAACGCACGACCTCCGGAAACGGCAACTGCCGGCCCAGGTTCTTTGCCACGCGCCGCCATCTCAGCCGCAGCGCCATCGAACCGCCCGATCCTCCCGGCCCTCGTCCGTTCAGTTGGGCAAGCGCCTCCCAAGTGGAATATCGGTTGTGTTTCTCTACAAAAGTGGATATGTCCGGATACGCGTAGTGGTCCAGCGGTTCGCGCAACCAACCGGCCTTCCCCTTCAGCAGGATGTGCTCATGGACCTCGTTGTCGCCGGTCTGCCCGGTCGGATCCGGAACAGTTTCATATTCTCCTGCCCATCGCCGCAGCAGCCGCAAGTTCCAACTCGGATAATAGCCTGCGTGCCGAATCCATTTTCCCGCAAAGTAAAAACGCCGGTTAATGTAATAGCCGGAGCATCCGTGTCTCCCGTCCTGGATTACCAGGTCAATCTCATCCGCAAGTGCAGGAGTTACACGCTCGTCAGCATCCAGAATCAAGATCCAGTCATTTCGGAAATCCACGTTTCGCAAGGCCCAATTCTTTTTCTTCGGCCCTCCAGGAACGTAGTGGAATTGAACCAACCTGGCCCCCGATTGGGCCGCTCGTTCCGCCGTGCCATCGCTGCTCTGGGAGTCAACCACCACCGCCTCGTCGGCCCATGCAACGGAAGCCAGACAAGCGCGGATATTCTCCGCCTCGTTCTTGGCAGGAATCAGCACTGAGACTGCCGCCTTACCCACGGGCCACCGGGTCTGCGCTGGCATCGAGCCGCACTCCCTTGCCGGACTGTAACTCTCGCCGCTTGAGGAAGCGCGCGGGGTTTCCTCCGACCACGGTCCACGGCTCCACGTCTCGAAACACCGCCGAGCGGGCTCCGACCACCGCTCCTTCCCCGATACAAACTCCCGGCCCCACAAACACGTCGGCCGCAATCCAACTGCGAGCCCCCAGCTCAATGGGCTTAGTGATCAGCGGCATGCTCAAGTCCTGGTAGTTGTGCGTGGCTGTGCAAAGATAACTGTATTGGGAAACTGTGGAAAACTCTCCGAGCTTGACCCGGTCTACGTTGTAGCAGTCCACACAGGGCCCCAGGCAGGAGTGATGCCCCATCTCCAAGTTCCACGGCGCCCACACCTTGGCGGACGGATAAACATGCACTCCTCTGCCCAGCTTCGCTCCGAATGATCTGAGCAGCAGCCTCCGCCAACCATGAAACACGCGCGGACTCGGCCGGAACAGGGTCAGCCAAACGAGCTGCCATAAGGCGCGCGCCGCCCGGTTCTGCGTGCTATGAGGGTTGGGAAACGGATTTCTCACGTTGTTTTTACGGCCGCACGGCCAGCACCGCCATGCTCTTCCACAGGTAGGCGGTACGCCCTACTCCCTTGAACCGAAGCACTCGAAATCCGCATTCCTGGAGCGCCGCTTGCAATGTGCGCCGAGACCAGAACTTAATATGCCCTCCGTCCCATAGCGCAGTGAAATGGGAGTCCATTCTGCCGGCAATCGCTAGAGCCAAGTTCTTCAGGTAGCCGTGGTATGGGGTCGTGATCACAAGACGTCCGCCGGGCTTGAGCAGCAAATGAGCGTTAGACAATAGTCGGCGGGGAGCATAGAGGTGCTCGATTACCTCGGCGGCAACCACCGCATCGAAAGAGCAGGGCTCAAGAAAGCCCAACTCGCCGGTGACGTCAGCCACATGAAAGTGGATTCCCTTATAGGCCTCAACTCCTTCTTGAACCGCGCTGGTGGATATATCGACTCCATGGACATCCCAGCTCGGTTCTGCAAACTGCGATGTAAGGGAACCGTTCCCACACCCCAGATCCACGACCCGGGCCCCTGTTGGTAGACCTCGCAAGAAAGCCCGAATGGCTGGGCCTAAATACGTGTGGGAACAGTTGCCGCCAGCATTCATTGGCCCTGACTCACCCCCATCCGGAACTTTGCAGGAGTCAGCACGCAGTCCGGCACCGCCCCTCCCCCCAGCATCCACTCGTAAACCTGCTTCATCTGTGCCGCGATCTCCGGCCACCTGAACCTTTCCTCCACCAGCCGCCTTCCCCGCCTGCCCATTTCCAGCCGTGCCTCAGTCCCAAGCGCGAATAGTTCTCGCAAACTCTGTTCAATCTCCTCCGGAGTGCTTCCCGTCTCAATCGCCGCCCCGTTCTCAAAACCCTCCGGCAAGTTGGACTCCCGGGTCATCACCACCAGCAGCCGATAGGCCCAGGCTTCCAGGACGGCCACTGGCAACCCCTCACTCAGCGAGGGCAGCACGAACGCCGAGGCCTGCCGGAGAGCAGCATCTTTCCTTTCCCCGAACAGCTCTCCGCAAAGCCAAACCGTCCGCCCGACCCCCAACGCCCCGGCCAGTGACTTAAGCTCTTCGCCATGGCCCCCCTGATCCCAACCTGCCACTACCAGCCGCCAGCCGAGGCTCTCCGCCGCCTCCTCGGCCCTAGCCCAGGCCCGCAGAAGGTTGGCCACATTCTTCTTTGGGTGCAACCGCCCCAGGAAGAGCAGAACTTGAACGCCCTGAGGAAACACCCGCTGCCACGGCGCGGCGCCGGTTGCCCCGCCATCCGGAATGTCGACGCCGTTTGGGACTACGCAAACCGGATTCCTTAAGCCGTACGCCCGGATGGCCGCAACTTCTGCTGCACACAACGCGTGCAAGCACGCCGCTTCCCGTAAGTTCTGGTTTTCGTACAACCAAGCGGCGGCCTTCTTCTTCCACACGGAGTTGCGCAACGCCCAGGGATCCAGCATCCCATGCGGCGCAACCAGATACGGTATATGCTTCCGGGACGCCCAGCGGCGGCACGCCACCGACGGGTACATCCACAGCCCGGCAAGGTGCAGCAACTCTGCCTGCTGCTGAGTTAGCACCTGGCCGAACACCGGGCAGTAGCTGAACGCTGCCGGCCCTATGGCTTCCCCGGCAAACACCGGCACTCCATCCCACAAGGCCAAATCGCTCTCCGTATCGGCGTCCCGCAAGCCCGCGACCCAAACCTCCGTCCCACCCGCCGCCAGCTCCTGGGCCAGCCTCCTCAGACCATCTAGTACCCCTCCTGCCCGGCGCGACACGGAGGCTGTTAGAAACCCAACTTTCATCGGACAGCGCCCGGCCGGTGGATCAGCGCCCACAGCAATGCCTTATCCAGTAGGCCCACCCTGGGCCTTGGCGCCACAAGCGCGGCCTCCACCGCGTTCCTCATTCCTTCCGCAAACCGCTCCGGCCCCCAGTGCTGGATGATTTCCCGGCTGCGCCGTCCCATCGCCTGCCTCTGCTCCCCAGGCAGGGCCGACATTCGGAACATCAGCCGGGCCAGTCCATCCACATCGTAAGGATCGAACGTAAAACCGTTGCCCCCCTCCTCCACCAAATCCGGCGCGCAACCGCATCGGTTTGAGACCAGCACCGGCAGCCCCGCCGCCATGGCCTCGTTCACCACCAAGCCCCATTGCTCGGTCGTGCTGGCGTGCACGAACGCGCCGGCGAGTCCGTAGAAGGCCGGAAGTTCTTGGTACGCGAGAAAACCCGGCATCGCCACCTCTTCCTGAATTCCCATCTGGGATCTCGCCCGTTCCAAAACCGGCCGCAGTTCCCCGTCTCCAAGCAACACCAGCCGCCATGCCTGTGGCCCGGCAAGCCGCCGGTAAGCGGCAAATCCCTCCAGCAACCGCGACAGATTCTTCTTCGGCTCGAAGCGCGCACACACCAGAAAGTAGTGTTCCGGCAGCCCCAACCGCAGCCGCCACGCGGCAGCCTCCTCCCGCACCGCGTCAGCTCCGGCCGCAAAATGGCCGTTGTCTACCGCATCATATCCTGTGAACACCCGGTTGGCCGGCATCCCCAGCTCCGTCACGTAATCGCGGTGCTTTCGGCCTCCCACCAGGGCCGCGCGGAACAACCGAACCACCCGCCTCTTGACGAACTCTTTCCAGGGTTTCCGTGGCTCATCTTCTTTCGTGCTCTCCGACATCAACACCGCGGGAACGCCTCTGTGCGCGCACCATGACAGGCCCTCGGCGGCCCCAGGCAGCGACCAGCCGCTCAGGAGCAAAACCGACGGTTGAAGCTCATCGAGAGCCTTCGTGAGCGTTCTAGCGGTCTCCCTTCGCTGTAACGCACGAATCGCCTTCCCAGGGAATAGGGTCCGGCGGATGTACTCCTCCCTCCCTGCCCCTTCCAATTCCAAACCCGGGAACACGTTCCGCTGGGTCAACTCAACTAAGACCGGCTTCACCTCAGATCTCTGAGCGAAAGCCCGCAACCGCGCATCATGGTACGGAACCGCTGTAACCAGCACTACAGCAGCGCGCGGCAGCCTTGCGCTTCGTTGCCGCTCAAGCACCGTTTCCGTCGATTCGAAGCAGGCGCTCAATCGTCCTCGCGCACTGATCCGGGGATCCGACTTCCGCAAGCCGCTGGCGGGCCGCCCGAACCATCTGGTGGCCCAATTCCTTGTCCCGCAGCAGGAGTAGCACCTTATCGGCAAGCCACTCTGTGTCATGCCGCGGATACAGAAAAGCGTATTCTTCGCTGTTGAGGATTTCGTCTAGCCCGCCGTGAGCCACAGAAGCCACAACCGGGACACCGTGCGCGAGGCCCTCCAACGGGGTGCGCCCGACCGCATCCCGGTCCGTGTTGAAAAGCAGCACGTCCAGCGACAAATAGAACGCGCGCAGATCGCGCTGCCAGCCCAGCCAGTGAATCCGCTTCGCAATGCCCAGTTCCTTCGCCATCGCCTCTAACCGTCCGCGCAGCGGCCCGTCGCCGGCGATCAGAAAAGTCGCTTCCGGAACAGCCTTGGCCACGATCTTTGCAACCTTCAGAAAGACATCAAACCGCTTGCTGTCAATCAACCAGCCCGCGTTGCCAAGCACCCGAGCAGTGGCCGGGATCCCTAATGACCTCCGCGCTTTCAGACGCTCTTCCGCGGATGGAAGTGCGCAGACAACATACGGGCTCCGCAACGTCCGGCTGAGACGGGCCACGGGCGGATAGATGCCTTCGGCTTCCCTACGGATGAAATCGGAGACGAACGCCACCGTCTGGAACTGGCGGCAGGCCAGCCGGTAAATCATCCGCCACTGCCACTCTGGTTTCACCCCCATATGGGGGTAGTGAATGTACAGAACTCTATTGTCTTGCACCATTCGGCCCAGGGCCAGCATCGCGCACAGGTTATGTCCGGTCATCAGGACCGCGTCCGCGTCTTCTGCGCGAAAGGCCCGGTACATCGCAGCCGCGCTGCCCCACCCGCCCCAACCGCGGTATTTCAGACCCGTTGCAGGGATTCCCTCCTCTTTCAGCAGCGGCCCCAGCGCCCCGATGGGATTCAAGGACACCACTCTCCATTGAAGCC
>Ga0101944_10001934_pt1 | contig 37340 bp, 30 predicted proteins | sample DewCreD2012metaG_FD_75245 | JGI IMG/M metagenome (GOLD analysis project Ga0101944, IMG submission 75245) | Hot spring sediment bacterial and archeal communities from British Columbia, Canada, to study Microbial Dark Matter (Phase II) - Dewar... ... | reverse complement strand
ACCTTGAACAGCGGCGCGGACGTGAGCGGGGCGGCGCTGCCGGGGGCGGCGACGGTGAACGTGAACGCGGGGGCGAAGATTCAGCAGGGGGTGAACCTGGTCAGCGCCGGCGGCACGGTGAACGTGGGGGCGGGGAATTACACGGAGCGCTTGAACCTGACCAAAGCGGTCAACTTGATTGGCGCCCAGGCGGGGGTCAATCCGGTGCCGGAGGGAGCGCGAGTTAATCCGGCGGTGGAAAGCGTCATCACTGAAGCTGGGCTTAGCACGCCCAATCCTGACGTGCTGATTGAAATCGCCAACAGCGCGAATAACGTGGTGATCAACGGATTCACCTTGAATGGCGATCCGTCAAACACGACGGCTGATACTTCCACCATCCGTTGCTGGGCCACCGGGGTGACGGTCAGCCATAACATCATGGACGGCATGAATGTGGTCATCTTCAAGGGCGGCAGCGACTTCACCTTGGCAACCAACCGAATTGTGGCCAACAAGGCGGGATTCGTGGCGCAGCCGGGCGCTTCAACCAATGTGAATGTCCTGGGCAACTCTTTCGCGATGGGAGGCAATCCGCAGGCCGATCCTTCGGCTATCAACTTGACGGCGGTGAACGGCGGAGTGGTCAGCGGCAACCTGGCCACCGGGTTTGTGGTGGGCACTGCGGGGCGCGCGCTGGCCGGCAGCGGGATCAGCAATCTGCTGGTTTCAGCCAATGTATTCCTGGGCAATCGCGACGGAATTTCCATTTTTGGCGGCTCAAGTTTTCTCACGGTCAGCGACAATGTACTGGCTAATTCAGGACGGTTTGGACTCAACATCAAGGCGGCGGATACGGTGATTACCGGCAACTTGTTCACCAACAACGCCACCGCCGGCCTGAATTTAGACCGCCACCTGATTGACAGCGCGCGCATGACGGTTTCTACCAACATCATTTCCGGCAGCCCGGTGGGGGTGATCATCATAGGCATCGGCACGGAGGTCGCGCTATTAGGCAACAATCTGGCGGGCAACACCGCCTCGCTAAGCCTGCTAAGCGGCAGCCTTACCGCTACGGCGGGCAACGCGGTCACCGGGCAAACCATAACGGTGGCCGGGGCGTTGTTCACCCTGAATGATGATTCCTTTGCGGCCAATCCGTTCATCCTTAACAGCGGCGGCATTCTCAAAGGATTGGGGACGGTGGGCGACTTGGCCATCAATAATGGCGGGCGCGTCAGGCCGGGCACGAGCCCGGGAACCATCAGCGTGGCGACCAACGTCACCTTTGCCGGCGGCGGCAACTATGATTGGGAGATCAACAAGGCCGATGGCACGGCGGGCGCTGATCCGGGCTGGGATTTCTTGAACATCAGCGGCGCCCTTAACATTACCGCCACTTCGGGCAGCAAGTTCAATGTCAATCTGGCCACCCTCACCCTGGCGAACGCCGTGGGCGAAATGGCCAACTTCAACAATACCCTGGCTTATGCCTGGGCCATTGCCACCGCCTCCGGCGGCATCACTGGCTTTGACGCGGCGGCCTTCAACCTGAACACCGCCGGGTTTGCCAATGCCACGGCGGGCGGCAGCTTTGGCATCATCACCAATAACAACACGCTGTATGTAACCTTTATCCCGGCGGCGGGAACGATCTCGGCCATTTACGTGGACGACAATTATGCCGGCCTGCCGAACGGGACGGTGGTGAAATTCCCGGCGGGCGGATCGGGGGCGGACCACATGATCGGAGCGGACGCTTTTGCGACGGTGCAGGCGGGCATCAACGCGGTGGCCAGCAATGGGGTGGTGAACGTGGCGGCGGGGGTGTATCACGAGCAAGTGGTCATCAACCAGCCGCTGGCGTTGGAAGGCGCCGACGGGGCGGTGTTGGACGGCACGGGATTGGTGGGACCTTGGACTACGGGCATCAAGATACGCTCCGGCAACGTGACGATCAACAACATGGATGTGGCGCATTACACCCAGGATGGCATCACGGCGTATAAGAACATCAACATGCCGAACCTGCGGATTACCAATTGCCGGATAGCGGACATCCAGCCGGGCTACTGGGGCTTTGGCATTTACATTGGCTACGAGGCGGAAGGCTTTGGCTACACGCCGCCGCATTTGACCAACCACCTGGATTTCTCCGGCCTGGTCATTGCCAACAACGAGATTACCAACACGGCCTGTTCGGGAGTGGTGCTGCAGTCCATCACGGCGAGCAGCGGCCTGCTGGTGGTCAGCAACAACCTGATTCATGGCATTACCAACAACGACGCCATCTGGATTGATTGCGCGCGCAAGGTGGCCATCGAGAACAACGTGATCGAGGACAACCTGTGGGGCATAGACTTCACGGCGATAGCGGAGCCATGGTTCACGCTGGATGGGCCGTATGGCGCGCAGGACATCCTGGTGCGGGGCAACGTGATCCAGAACAACGAGGAGGAAGGGATCGCCTTCTACAATGGCTGGCCGGCCACGGTTACCGTGGAGAACAACATCATAGCCGGCAATGGAACGGGGGCGGCCAATTTCTTGTCCGAGCCATTTAACGCCTCCGGCAATTGGTGGGGGACGAACACCTCCGGCGGTGTGGCCGCCAGCATCAGCGGGCCGGTGGATTACACGCCGTTCCTGGACAACGGGACCGACACCGATCCGGGCACACCAGGTTTCCAGGGCGATTTCCGCATCCTGCACGTGGATTACAGCAGTCCGCAGACAGGAGGAGTTGATCCGGCGCAGGAGGCGGCCAATCTGTTGGCGGCCTATACGCCGCCGGGCACGCCATTGCGGCTGTTGATCGAGGTGAACGGGGGAACCTTGACCTTGGCGGACAACTCTTACCAATACAGCGACGTGGTGGTGACCAACGGCGGGGTGCTGACGGGCGTGGGAGCCGTCGGCAATCTGTGGGTGATGAACGCCGGCTTGTTGCAGCCGGGCACAAGTCCGGGCGCCATTTATGTGGCGACCAATGTGACTTGGGGCGCGGGCGGCAGCTACGACTGGGAGATCACCAACGCCATCGGCACGGCCGGTGCGCAGTGGGACCTGCTCCACATCACCAACACCCTGACCATCACGGCGACGGCCGGCAGCGAATTCAACGTCAACCTGCTTTCCTTGCTGGCGGACAATACCCCGGGCGCGGTGGCCGGCTTCAACAACGCGCAGAATTACACCTGGGTGATCGCGAAGGCCGGGAGCGTGGTGGGCTTCGACGCCACGGATTTCATTCTCGACGCCAGCGGTTTTGCCAATCCGCTGATGGGCGGTTTCTTCTCGATTGCGCTACAGGGCGGAACCGACGTGGTGGTCACTTTCACCTCGAACGCGCCGCCGGTGGGCGCGATTGCCGATGTCAACGTGCTTGAAGACGCTCCGAACACGGTGATAGACCTGACGGCGGCCTATGCCGACGATCTGACGCCGGACACCAGCCTGGTTTACACGGTGCAAGGCAACACCAACGCGGCGCTGGTCAGCGCCATCATTACCGACAGCACGAACCTGACCCTGGCCTACGCGGCCAACGGCAACGGGACCAGCGAAATCACCGTGCGGGCGACCGACGCGGGCGGACGCTCGACGGATGTCACCTTCTTGGTGACGGTGACGGCGGTGAACGACGCGCCGGTGGTGACCCTGGCCTCGAACGTGGTGGTGCTGGAAGATGCGGGAACGGTGAGCCTCTCGAGTTTTGCGGCCTTTTCGCCCGGATTGCCGGCCAACGAATCGGGGCAATCGCTGGTGGGCCACGTGCTGGCGAACAACAACAACGGTCTGTTCAGCGTGCAGCCGGCCATCAACAACTCCGGCACGCTGACCTTCACGCCGGTGCTCAATGCGAACGGCTCGGCGACGGTGACGGTGGTCAGCCAGGACGATGGGGGCACGGCCAACGGCGGGATAGATAAAACCACCAACAGTTTCACCATCACCGTGCAGGAAGTGAACGACCCGCCGATTGCGGGGGCTGATGTGGTGGCAGGCCCAACGCCGGAAGACACGGCAATGAGCTTTGCCAGCGCGCCGTTCCTGGCCAACGACGTGGTGGGCCCCATCACGGCCACCGATGAAGCCGGGCAGACCCTTAAAGTTATTGGTGTGCTGCCGCGCAGCCTCAAAGGCGGCACGGTGGCCCTCTCGGCCACCAACGGCACGATTACCTACCTGCCGGCGACGAACTTCAACGGGGTGGACACCCTCTACTACGTGGTGCAGGACAACGGCACCACCGCCGGGGCTCCTGATTGGAAGAGCGCCATCGGCGAGATCACCGTAACGGTGACGCCGACGCCGACCATCCCCGGCACGGGCAGCCCGCAGGATGACGTGCGGCCTTATACTTTCGGCGGAGTGAGCAACCTGCTGGCCGGTCCCGGCCCCAACAGCGTCGCCTTGGGCGACTTCTTCGACGGTGACGGGGTGTTGGACCTGGCGGTGGCCAACTACAACAGCAACACGGTGACGCTGCTGCTCAACGACGGCTACGGCAACTTCACGCCGATGGCGACGCTGACCGTGCCGACGAACCCGGCGGCGGTGGCGGTGGCGGATTTCAACAACGACACCCTGCCGGACTTGGCGGTGGCGAGCGACACGGCGAACAAGGTGACGGTGTTCACGAACGACTTTGGTGCCTTCGTGGAATCGGGGAGCTACGCGGTGGGGTCGAACGCGATCCATCTGGCGGTGGGTTTGCTGGACGCGGGCCTTTGGCCGGACGTGGCGGTGGTGAGCTACGTGGAGAACAAGGTGGACGTGCTGCTGAACAACGGCGACGGAACGCTGGCGGCGCCGGTGAGCTACCCGGCGGGGAGCAACCCGGTTTATGTGGCCATTGGGCTATTAGGCGGCAGCCCGCGTTTGGACCTGGCGGTGGTGAACCGGGGGGATGACACGGTGAGCGTGCTGACGAACAACGGCAGCGGCGGGTTTGCCCTGGCGACCAACATTGGGGTGGGGCAGCAGCCCGCCGGGGTGGCGTTGGGGAACTACGACGGGGTGGCGGGGACGGACCTGTTGGTGGCGAACCAGGGGAGCCACACGCTAAGCGTGTTGCGGAAAGCGGGGGCCAACTGGAACCTGACGACGAACTACTTTGTGGGGAACTCGCCGAGCGCGGTGCTGCTGGGCGATTACAATGGCGACAACAAGTTGGACGCGGTGGTGGCGAACGAAGGGGACGACACGGTGTGGGTGCTGTTCGGGGCTGGGAACGGGACGTTCACCAACTACTATGTGGAACCGGCGACGGCGTATCAAGTGGGCGACCAACCGGTGGCTTTGGCGATGGGAGACCTGAACCCGGCGGCTGAGCCGTCGGGTCGGTCGGACTTGGTGGTGGCGAACTACGGCAGTGGGGATGTGAGCATCCTGTTGAACACGACGCTGTTGCAGGCGTTTGGGCAGAACGTGACGGTGTTGGAAGACGCGGCGCCGACGAACATTACGCTGCGGGCGTGGGGCGCGCCGATCACCTATTCGATTGCGGTGGACCCGGTGATGGGGGATGTGACGGGGACGCCACCGGACATCGCGTATGAGCCGTGGCCGGACTGGAACGGGAGCGACCGGATCGGGTTCCGGGTGACGGACGGGGTGCGGACGGTGACGAACTGGGTGAACATCACGATCATCCCAGTGAACGACCCGCCCGGGTTCGAGTTTGTGCAATCGGTGCTTGAGGTAGGGGAAGACTGCGGGCGGAAGAGCTTCTACAAAGTGGCGACGAACCTGTTTGTGGGTCCGTGGAACGAGAAGGGGCAGGTCTTCCGGTTCCTGACCAGCAACAACACCAATGGGCTGTGGACGGTGCAGCCGGCGCTGAGTTCGAGCACGATCTTGACGTTCCAGCCGAAAGCGAACGCGTTTGGGACCTCGGTGGTGACGGTGGTGATGCAGGATGCGGGGGGGACGGCGTATGGCGGGATAGACCTGTCGCCGCCGCGGTCATTGGAGCTGCGGGTGACGAACATCAACGACGCGCCGCTGCTGAGCCGGACGGTGGCGGGGAAGGTGATCTACGAGGATGGCAGCACGAATTTTGTGATCGGGATAGACGACTTGGAAACGCCGCTGGATGACCTGGTGGTGACGGTGAGCTCGACGAACACGGCCTTGGTGGACACGGGGGAGGTCAGTTGGAGCCGGGCGGGGACGAACTGGACGTTTGTGGTGACGCCGAAGGCGAACCAGCACGGGCGGACGCTGCTGACGTTCACGGTGGCGGACGCGCACGGTGGGGTGACGGTGCGCAAGGCGCTGCTGACGGTGGTGAAAGTGAATGACCAGCCGAGTTTCAGCCTGGTGACGAACCGTGTGGACTGGGCGTATAACGGCGGGGGTTACACGAACCAGATCGTGGCGGCGGCGAGCGCGGGGCCGAACGAGGCGGAGCAGCGGTTGTATTACAGCGTGGTGAACACGAATGTGGCGTTGTTCAGCGTGACGCCGCGGATAGCGGCCGACGGGGTGATGGTGTTCAAGCCGCGGGGGACGGTGACGGGGAACGTGACGCTGGACGTGTATGTGAAGGACACCGGCGGCGGGACCAACTACACGTTTGGGCCGCTGAAGCTGGAAATCAACCTGACGCCCTAAACCGCTGCCGCAGGAGTGTCGGCGGAGAAATAGAGCCTCTTGCGTGGCTTTTGTTTGGCTTGGTTGATTTACGTCATTCGGGATTGAAGCGGTTAGGGTTTTCGGGCAGTATGCGCGGCCGACGATGTATTTTATCAGGCGATACCGGTATGCGTTGCTGTTCATCGGGATGCTCGTGTTTTGCAGCATCATGGTGGTCCGCCAGATTGGCCTGAACCAGAGCCGCCATGTGGAATTGCGCGAGGCGCTGATTTTGTTGCATTCGCGCGGCTACACCAACCAGGCGTCGCGGCTGTTCACCAAATTGGTGGATGACATCCCGAACCTCGGCAACAAGCAATTAATGGACGACTTTCAACGCACGGTCATGCTGGTGGACCCCTCCAGCCCCCAGACCAACAACCCCGTTTGGCGGTATCATTGGACGGTCAGCAACGAATTGGAAAAGCGCTCCGAAAGCACCTTGCGCCGCGCCTTAAAACTGGCCGGTGAATCGTCGAAGTGAACAATTTCTGTCCGGTCCCGGTGGTTTACCTTTACCAAGAGGGGCAGGCTGCCGCCCGGCGGTCCTGATGGACAACCCCGCCAAAGCCGCCGAGACATGGATTTGCTCCTTCGGCTTGTTCACAGTTTTACCGTTTTGGAAACGGCATTCGATTTGCTAGCCGGTATTTTAGTGATGTTGAAGAGTGCTTATTGAGTGTCGTATGAAAAAGGTGATAAAGGCGTTGAATTGGTGGTGGATCACCTTCAGCTTTGCGGTTTTCGTGGCTGTCGAGGTTTCGGTGGTTTATTGCGTGTTGAGATACATAGGGGTTTTGCCATCGTAGTGTAAAAAAACGAGACATCCATTGTCGGCGCTGTCCCAAAATGGGACACTCTTTCGGTTCCGCCGCCGAACCATCGAGAGACCTTTAGGGAAGCAAATGCCGTTACCTAAAGCCTGATCTAATAACCGCAGTTCAACCACCGATAAACACGGATGGACACGGATACCAAAGACTTGCAAAGGCAGGGGCTGGCACGTGGCGGGTGAAGGCCATTCCTGCTTTAGCATCTGTGTTCATCGTGGTTTACCACTTCCCCGTTCTCTTCTAACTGCGGAATCCAGGTTCAATCTAAGACTGCCCCCAATTTTGAAAGGAGCCCGCTGGGGAGCAAGCGTTGGCGGGACGAATTACAATAAATGATGGACATTCGGGGGCAATCCCGCTCAGCATGACGGGGAAATGAAATTACCGTTGGCTATGCCGAAGCATTTCCGAACTTTGACCGGTTGGCTCTGCCGAGCCGCCATCGCCACCCTCGTTGGCGCGGCTGGCCAATGCGCCCACGCGGACGACGCAGCCTTGGAGAGCTGTTTTCGCGGCTATCTCGATGAGCTATTCCAGTTGCGGCCCTATGAGGCAACGCAACTGGGGGATCACCGATTTGATCATTTGCTGGAGGATTTGTCGGCTCCCGCGCGCGCCGCCTGGCGGGAGCAAACACGGCGCGCCTTGGAGGCGCTGCCCCGACAGGTTGATTTGGCGCAATTAAGCCCGGCAAAGCAGGTGGATTACCACATCTACCGGCGGCACTTGGAAAACAGCCTCTGGATGGCCGATCATTTCCGCCCGTTTGAGGAGGACCCGCGCCTCTACAACGAATACCTCAACGACAGTGTTTTCCTGGTGCTGGCGCAGTCCTCCCTGCCGCGCGAGACGAATGTTTCCAACGCGATGGCCCGCATCCGTCTGCTCCCGCAAGTGGTGGCCGCCGCCCGGCGCAACCTGACTCACCCGCCCCGGCCGGTGTTGGAAACGGCCATTCGGCAAACGCTGGGGGCGCTGGCTTTTTACGAGCGGGACATTTACGAGGTGGCGGGCGTGAAGGGCGCCGCCGCGGCCGCCTTGAGATCCGCGATTCAGCCTGTGTTGCCGGTCTTGCGTGATTACCAGGAATTCCTGCAAAAGGATTTGATGGCGCGGGCGACTGGCGAGTGGCGGATTGGCCGGGAAAAATTTGCCGCCAAGCTCGAACGAACCCTGGACCTGGGCTTGGGCGCGGAGGAATTGCTGGCCGAGGCGGAGCGGGAGTTCGCGCGGGTGGGGAGTGAGCTTTATATCATCGCCCGCCAATTATGGGGTGTTTATTACCCGGGAATAACCCTGCCGCCGGATGATCCCGACGGCCGCCGCGAAGCCACGCGTTTAGTCATGGAAAAGGTCGCGCAGGAGCATGGCCGGCCCGAGGACTTGGTGAAGGACGCCCGGGCGACCGTGGCGCAGATCAAACAGTTCATCGCGCAAAGTGATTTTCTCAAACTGCCGGAGCCGGACCGCTGCCGGATCATTGAAATGCCCGAGTTTCAGCGCGGCAATTCGGTGGCTTACATGAACTCGCCGCCGCCGCTGGACCACCAGGCCGCCGGCTTCTATGCCATCAGCCCGCCGCCGCGCGATTGGGACGCCGGCCGGGTCAAGAGCCTGTTGGAGGAATACAACCGGCACATGCTGCAAATCCTGACCATCCACGAGGCCTATCCCGGGCATTATGTGCAGCACGAATACGCCAACCGCCATGCCTCCCTGCTGCGCCGGGTGCTGGCCTCCGGCGTTTATGTCGAGGGCTGGGCCGTTTACACCGAGCAAACCATGCTGGACCAGGGCTATGGCGCGGGCAAGCTCGCGCTGCGGTTGAATCAATTAAAGTTTTACCAGCGGGCGGTGGCCAACGCGATTCTCGACCACCGCATGCACTGCGGCGACATGACCGATGAGCAGGCGCTCGATTTCCTGGTTCGCCAGGCCTTCCAGAGCGAAGGGGAGGCCCGCTTGAAAATTATCCGCGCCAAGCAAAGTTCGGTGCAACTTTCCACCTATTTTGCCGGGCGCACCGCCCTATACCGCCTGCGGCAGCAAATCCAGCGGGAAATGGGCGATCAATTCAGCCTCGGCCGCTTTCACGAGGCCGTGTTGGCGGAGGGTCCGGTGCCGGTGAAATACCTGCCGGAACTGGTGCGTCGCCGCTTGGGGCTGGCCGGTCGCGACCAAGCCAAGCCGGCCTCGCGCCCGCCCGCCAACCTGTTTTAGCGGCGCTTCAAGCGGGCATCATCCCGGTCTGGCGCGCGTAATTGAACAGACCTCCGGCGTCCACCACCGGACGCACGTCGCCGAGCGGCTTGAACGAATAGATCTGCCCGGAGGCATGGCGCTTCACTGTGCTGGCGTCCAGGTCCACCGTGACCGTCTCGCCCGTTTGCAAGAGGTCGCAAAGCCGGGTGGGGCATTCGCAGGGGTAAAGCTCGCCGGTGGCGACACAATTGCGGAAAAAGATGCGGGCGAAACTTTCCGCCAAAACCACCCGGCAGCCGGCGGATCCCAAGGCGATGGGCGCGTGTTCCCGCGAGCTGCCGCAGCCGAAATTGCGGCCGCCCACCACAATCGGGTATTCGCTGTCCAACCGGCCTTCTTTCACATAGCGAACGGGGTACGAGGATTCCGGCAGCCCCCACAAGGCATAGCTGCCGAGCTTCTCGTATTCCTCCGGGATGGTCGGCACGAGATTCAAAAACTGCGCGGGGATGATTTGATCGGTGTCAATGTTGTCCCGCACCACGTAAACAGCTCCGGTAATCACGCTCTGCATGGCGCCAATCTGGCCGTTTCCGCCACCAATTTCAATTAAATTTGAGATTGTCCCAAAAGTGGGTGTTTGGAAAAAAAACGTTCGCGGAGCGCGCCGCACAAGCGCCTTCTTTCACCAGACTTGGCGAACTCAGTGATCTGCCGGTGCTGGCGGAGGTCCGGACGGTGCTGGGAAAGTTGAATGAGTTGGTTGCGGCGTTGAAGCGGGCGCAGGGTACTTTAACGCAAAGCCGCAGAGCCGCAGAGCCGCAAAGAGGAAGTCTGAAGTTGGGGGAAGGGAATTTTTTCTCTGCGACTTTGCGCCTCAGCGTCTTTGCGTTTGGCCTGCTGAACTTGTGCCGGCGCGGGCGCAGCTCGAAGGCCCCGCCGCGCGAAGTCCGCGAGGTCTTGGAGTGCGGTAGTCCTCTACCGCTTTTCTTGGCCCGTAGCGGCCGGCCCAGAAAGCCGTTCTTGAGGATGCCGAGGGTCCGCTCACACGCCTGATTTTGCACCCGGTCCGCACCAGTGCCTCGCTCCCGGCAGCGAATGCCAAGGCTCACCGGTAGAGGCGCCACCCGACCATAAAGGCACGATTCGGCCGTTTTGCTCCAAATCGCGCTCGTATCCTTTTCGGACAGTAGCCGCCGCCGTCAATGCGGACGCACCCGGAGCGCTTTGGGGACAGGCTCTAAATTTGGCGCTTCAGGCTTCGCCGAAACAGAAGGCCCGGTAACGGCTGAGCCGGGCGTTGACGATGGCAAAATCCGGGGGGAGCCCGGCTTTGCGTTTGAGCTGGTTGAGGAACTCGGTCTTATCGGGGATGCATTCCCAGACCGAGGGCAGGAAGGTTCCCCGGTGGCCTCCGGCTTCGAGGATCAGGCCGTCCACGCCCGGTTCGAGTTGCCGCAACAAATCCGCTTCCGAGTGAAAAATCATGGGTTCCAACCGGCCAATAACGGAAATCTGAATGCGGACAAGATCGAATTCGGCCCTGGTCAGTTCGGGAAAGCGCGAGTCGGAAAAGGCGGCGAAAAAGGCATATTGAACGACATTCTCGACGAGGGATTTTTCGGGTTCAAGGGTGCCGATGCAGCCGCGCAGGTTGCGCTCCAGCCGAAGGGTAACAAAAACGCCCCACGGCTCCTGGAGGGGCGGGGGATACTGCGCCGGGGTGACTGGCAGAGGGCGGCGGTATTGCAGTCCGTGCTCGATGGAGCGGCGCGCCAGCCCAAGCAGTTGGTCCTGGTCTGCGCGTGTCAACGTCAAGCCCGGCAGGAGTTCGGCGCTCATATCAAGCGGCCTTGGGTGGAGTGGATGCCGCGGTGAACGAAAAGGCGCCATAGCCGACCACGCGGTCGTAACCGCCGGCCGTGTCGCCGGAATTGCGCAAGTCCAGGGTGGCCGCCTCGAGTTTCTTCTGTTCGGCGACTTGCAGGAAACCTTGGATGGCCGTGCGGCCGCAGGCTTGGTGGTGGCGGATTTTGGCGGGCGCCAATTCTTCGATGGCATCGGCGGTGTGGCGATCGAGCTTTTGGGCGCTGGCGTAATCCAGGTAGTGACTGAGGTCGGAACTGATGACGTAAACGGTTTCGTCGCCGCCCCACAGAAGGGCAAGAGCGTCGGCAACCACCTCCGGCGCCACGTCGCCGGTCACGATGGGAACAATGCTGAAGGAATCGAGCACCTTTTGCAAAAAGGCGAGTTCGACTTCGAGGCAATGTTCGTAAGCATGAGCTTCCTCGAAAAATTTGGCGGCGGGCAGGCGGGCCAGCATTTCGACCGCTTCCAAGTCCACCGGCACCAGGCCGAGCGGGCTTTGCCAGGCGTCATGGCGGGTGAGGGCCAGACCGTCAAAAGCGACCCGGTGGGACGGGCCAATCAGCACCACCCTTTTGATTTGCGAGCGGCGGCTTTGCCAGGGGCGAAAGGCTGAACCGGCGATGGGTCCCGAATAATCATAGCCCGCGTGAGGCGCGATGACGGCTTTGGGGGCGGCGGGCGCGGAACCGAGCGCGCGGGAGAGAAAATCATCCACCAGGCGGTTGAGCCGCGACGGTGTTTCCGGGTAAAACGCGCCGGCGACGACCGGCGGTCGAACCGCTTGCCCCTTTGGCGAAGGTTGCATAAACAGCGGGGATTAATTGGTTTTATTTTCCGGGTTGACGCCAGGCGCTGTCCACAAGCCTGGAATGTTGGTCCGGCACTTGGGGCATTGCCCTGCCGGCGTAACTTGACAAGACAAAACCTGAAAGCCCCGCCGGCGGACCAGGGTCAGGCCGCACGCGGGGCAGCGGGTGTCTTCCCAGGGGTCCACTTGGCCGGGAAGGTTGCCGGCATAGACATATCGCAAGCCTTCGGCGGCGCCGATTTCCGCGGCGCGCAAGAGGTCGGCGGCGGTGGTCTGCCGGTTTTCGCGCATTTTGTAGTCGGGGTGAAAGGCGGTGATATGCCAGGGGATGTCCACGCTCAGGCCCGCTAGAAAACGAGCGATGTCCCTGAGCTCCTGGCTGTCGTCATTGAAGCCCGGCACCAATAAGGTGAGCACTTCCAGCCAAATGCGGCGTTGCTGCAATTGGCGGATGGTATTCAACACCGTATCGAGCGTGCCACCCAGCGAACGGTAATGTCGGTCATTGAACGATTTCAAATCCACCTTGAAGACGGAGAGCCACGGCGCCAGGTAGTCAAGGACCTCCGGGGTGCCGTTGCCATTGGAGACAAAACCGCAGATCAGGCCCGCCTTCTTGGCGGACGCGAAGACCGCCGCCGCCCATTCCGCGGTAATGAGCGGCTCGTTGTAGCTGGAAATCATCAACCGCGCCCCGCTGCGCCGCGCCGCGCTGGTCAATTGTTCGGGGGTCGCGGCGCGATAGTCGGTGGTCGAGGCGGGGTCGCGCAGGCTCTGGCTGGTAAACCAGTTTTGGCAATAGGCGCAGTGCAGGTCGCACCCCAGCATCCCAAAAGTAAGCGCCGCACTGCCGGGTAACACATGGAAAAATGGCTTTTTCTCGACCGGATCGCTGGCCAGCCCGGCGACATAACCATAGGGCGCCCGCAAGCGGCCGCCCTGGTTGAAGCGGACTTTGCAGACGCCCCGTTTTCCCTCCGCGATCAGGCAACGATGGCCGCAGGCGACACAGCGTATGCGCTCCCCTTCGCGACGCCACAAAACACCCTCCACCGTGTGGCGGTCCAGCAGGGACGCCACCGTAACCGCCGGCGCGGCGGATGAATGAAGCGCGGTCGCCATGAGCAGCAAACAGACAATCGCTCAAAATTGACCCACTGTCAAAACGGGAAAGGAACGGAGCGGACCGGAGACCGCCGCCAAGGCCGGCGGTTCAACGTCTCGCTTCCGCGGCCGCTCGGCGCATAATATCCGGCAGACTAACCGGTTTGCCGCCTTGGCGTTTGCTCTCATCCGCCGCCTCCATGAATGCGAAAATCTCCAAAGTCTCTTCCGCCGGGACCGGCGGCTGCCGGGTTTGGAAGAATTTCATGATTTCCCGCACCAACGGGGCATAGCTGCCGCTGCCTTTCTGCTCGGCGACGCCCTTGGCGCCGAAGACGATCACGCGGTGGGGCAGGGGACCACGCCGCAGACCGTGGAGCGTTCCCACTTTGCCGCCGGTCCACGTGCCGGTTACCACGTCCGTATCCGGAGTGCTGGTGCGAACCACGGTTTCGCAACCGGGGCCAAGGATGGTGAACAGCGCCTCCGTGGGATGCACCCCATACCAAAACAAATCCGGGTGGTGCGGTTCCAAATGCGCCGGTCCGATGGAAATGACGGAACGAATCTCGCCCACCTCCGTTTTTTTGACCTCCGCCAGACTGTCGTAAAACCGGTAAGCGGAGGAACTGAACACCGGCACGTTGTGTTTTTTAGCCAGGTCATATATCCGAATAGCGTCTCTGAGAGATCCGGCGATGGGTTTGTCAATGAAGAGAGGTTTGCCGGCTTCGATGACGGGGATGGCTTGGGCCAGGTGCGGACGGCCGTCCACGCTCTCCAGCAGCACGGCGTCCACTTGCCGGCAAAGCTCCTCAATGGTTTCGACGATTTTTACGCCATATTGTTCCTGCAACTGTTTGGTAAAACCCTCCACTCGGCTGTGGCTGGACTCGATGTCCGCGCTGCCGCCTTTGAAAGCCGCGACGACCTTGCCGCCCGGCACGTGGTCCTTGTCCTGGGGGTTGTTGATCAACTTGGTGAAGGCGATGACATGCGAGGTGTCCAGGCCGATCAGGCCGAGCCGCAATTCCGCCCCCTCCGTGACCACGGCGCCAGCCAATCCCGCCGCCATCATTACCGCCAAAATTGGTTTCATGCCCCAATTCTGGCGCGATGGGATCAGGTTTTCAATTCGCATTTCTATGGCCGCAGATTCCTCCGCCGGCGTCGAAAACAAGGATTATCGGGTTCAGTGGAGCCATTTGGTTGGTTGACAGACTTGGGGGATGATAATACGATTAATGCCGTTGAATGCGCTGCGGTCAACTAGGCGGGTGAACTGGCCATGTGAAGTGGCCGCAACCTTCCTTGTGACGGCGGGGCTGCTGTTAAGCTCGTTATTCGCGCTCAATCCACATTGGCATCATTGGCTGCATGGGCACGAGACGCCTTGCCGTGGCAGCCAGCCGGGCCATCCGCCCATCGAGCATCAATGCGCCGCCGTGCTCATCGCCAAGGGCGCGGTCGAGGCGCCCGAGGTTTTCCTTTTCCAGCCCTGGCAGGGCGGGCAGGCCGTGGACAACTTGCCGCGCCTGACTCCCATTTTTCTGCCCGCCCTTGAGTATCGTTTGTTGCCGGGCCGTGCTCCGCCCCTGGTTTGATCCGCTTTCGTCATTTTTCTCAAACCCGGACGCCTGAAGGCTGCCGGGCCTTCTGAATTCTCAGTTGCCAATTAATAACCGTTCGGACGCATTGCGTTCGGACAAAAACCATGGAGAGCTATGAAATTATTGAATTTGAGTTGGTTGGTTTGGGGATCGTTAATGTTGTCGCTGGCCGCGCAAGGCCAGGACACGAATCTGGTGCGGCAGATCGAGGAACTGCAGGAACAACTGCGCAAAACGCAGGAAAACTTCACTCGCCTCCTCAAGGAACAGCAGGAGGCCATCGAAGCCCTGCGCCGGCAGGCGGGCCTGCCGGCGCAGCCGGGCGGCGGTGAGGCGGACGCGTTGACGGACAAAAGGGCGGCGGACACTGCGCGGACGGCGGAGGTGGACCCGGCCAAACGCAAATGGCTGACCGGCGACGCGCTGCGGTTTCAGAAAGGCCAGGCGTACTTGGATGTCGGGCTGGTGGGGACGGTGGCGGTAGGCGGCTCGACGGCCAAAGACATCGAACACGGCACTCAACTGGGCGGGCATGATCCCCAGCAGAACGGCTTCACCCTGCAAAACCTCGAAGCGGCCTTTTACGGCGCTGTGGACCCCTATTTCCGGGCTTATAGCACGGTTTTGTTTGGGATTGATTCGGGCGGGGAAAGCGTGGTCGAGTTGGAGGAGGCTTACCTGGAAACCCTCGCGCTGCCGGGCCGGCTGCAACTGCGGGCGGGCCAGTTCCTGACCGATTTCGGGCGGCATAATCCCACCCATCCCCACACGTGGGCCTCGGTGGACACCCCTTTGGTTAGCGGCCGATTCTTCGGCCACGACGGCTTGCGCGGACTGGGAGCGCGGTTATCCTGGCTCGCGCCCACGCCCTTTTATTCGGAGTTGTCACTGGCAGTGCAAAACAGCCACGGGGAAACGGCTCATAGTTTTCGCAGTGACCACGAGGGCGAACCAGTCTTTGGCCGGCTGCACCAAGTCCAGCGCACGAGAGGGGTGGGCGATTTGCTATTCGCGCCCCGGTATGTGATGGCCTTCGACCTGTCGGATACGCAAACCTTGATGCTGGGCGCCTCGGCCGCGTTGGGCAAAAACGCGTCCGGGGATAAAACCTCGACCCAGATCGGCGGTTTGGACCTTTACTGGAAATGGAAACCCCGAAGGCAATTTGGCGGCTTTCCGTTTGTTTCCTGGCAATCGGAAGTCATGGCCCGGCGCTATGAGGCGGGACGCTTTGACTGGGACTTGGACGGCGACGGACTGCTCAGTCCGGGCGGCGAGGAGGCCGACCTGGATGGCGATGGTTTTCCGGATGTCTTGCCCGACGAGCGCTTGACGGATTACGGGCTATATTCCCAAGTGTGCTGGGGATTCAGAAAAGGTTGGGTGGCCGGTTTGCGGGGCGATTATGTGGCCAGCCGCGCCTCCCAGTACGAGGCCATGTTCGGCAGGGACCCCCACCGCGCCGAACGCTGGCGGCTTTCGCCCAGCCTGACTTGGTATCCAAGCGAATACTCGAAGATACGTTTTCAATACAACTTCGACGAGCGCAAAGGCATTGGGCCCGATCACTCGATCTGGCTGCAATTGGAATTTGTATTGGGCGCGCATGCGGCGCATAAATTCTGAAAGGCAAAGCGATGAAGGCTAATACCCGGATAGGTTATCCGCCGGCGCGCTTGGCCGCCGGCCAGAAAAGCGGGAGCGGCCCGCGGCGGTGGCTGGCTGGCGCTTTTTTTGCGGTCTTGACCGGCTGTCCTTTGGCAACGGATGCCGCGCTTCAAGTGGTGGCCACCACGCCCGATCTGGCGGCCATCGCGCGCGAAATTGGCGGCGACAAGGTTTCGGTGATTTCCCTCACCAAGCCGACGGAGGACGCGCACTTCGTGGATGCCAAGCCCAGCTACATCCTCAAGCTCAACCGCGCGGATATCCTGATTGAAGGCGGCGCGGAATTGGAAATCGGCTGGTTGCCGCCGCTGCTCGAGCAGGCGCGCAACCCGAAGTTGGCGCCCGGCGCGCCGGGGCGGGTGGTGGCCAGCGAAGGAATCGAGATGTTGGAAATCCCCGCCCAACTTGACCGCGCCAAAGGAGATATCCACGCGGCCGGCAATCCCCATTACCTGGTGGATCCAGCCAATGCCCTGGTGGTGGCGGAACATATCGCGAAGGCCTTCGCGCGCGCCGATGCCTCCGCCGCCGCTCTGTATCAAGGCAACGCTTTGAAATTCAGGCAAACCCTTGAGAAAAAACTGGAAGAGTGGCAGCAGCGCCTGGCCGCTTGCCGGGGACGCTGCTTTGTTTGTTATCACAACTCGTGGCCCTATTTCGCGCGGCGGTTTGGCCTGCAAACCGGCATTTATTTGGAGCCAAAACCGGGGCTGCCGCCCACACCGGGACATCTGGTCGAGGTGGCCAACCGCATGAAGCGGCAGCAGGCGCGGGTCATCTTTGCGGACCCTTACATCAATCGGCGGGTGGCGGAAAAATTGGCCAACGACACCGGCGCAAAAGTGGTGGACGTGGCTCAGTTTCCCGGCGGCGTGAAAGGGACCGAGGGCGGTTATGTGGATTTGATGGATTACTTGGTCAAATCCACGGCGGCCGCGTTTGGCGAATAAAGCGGGGAGAGCGGATCAGACAATATGCTGGAAACGATCGCGTTCATGAAGTGGCCGCTGATAGCGTGCCTGCTATTGCCTTGGCTGTTGGTGTATCTGGGGCTGCACGTGCTGCAACGGCAGATCATTTTTGTGGACCTGGCGCTGGCGCAGGTGGCCGCCCTCGGCCCCTGTGCCGCACTGGTGGCCGGTTACGATGTGCATGAATGGCAAAGCTACGCCTTCTCGCTCGGCTTCACCTTGGCGGGTGCCGCGCTGCTCAGTTGCACGCGCACCCGCAACCCCCTCGTGCCGCAGGAGGCGCTCATCGGCATCATTTATGTCGTGGCGGCCGCCGCCGGCATCCTGGTCCTGAACTTCAGCCCGCATGGCAAGGAGGAGCTTCAGCGCTCGCTGGTTGGGGAGCTGCTGGTGGTCGCTCCCTGGGAAATATTCAAAACTTTGGGGATTTTCCTGGTGGCGGGCGTTTTACACCTGGTTTTTCGCCGCCAATTCAACGCCATATCGCGAAATCCCGACGCGGCGGAGGCTTCCGGCTTGGCCGTGCGCTGGTGGGACTTTTTTTTCTACCTGCTGTTTGGGCTGGTGGTGATGAGCTTTGTGCATATCGGGGGCGTGCTGCTGGTGTTCACCTACCTGATCGTGCCGGCGGTCTGCGCCGGTTACCTGGCCCGTTCGTTGACCGCGCGCTTTCTCGTGGGATGGGGAATAGCCACGGCCGCCAGCATCGGCAGCCTGTTGGTCACGGCCAAAGCGGACTTGCCAATCGGCGCCGCCATCGTGTGCGGCCTGGGATTGACGCTGGTGGTGGTCAGTCTTGGCTCGACTTTGCTGCGCCGGCCCGCGAGGCAATAAAGTTGCCCTTGGGCGCCGGCTTGTCTCAGCAGCCATGGCCCACAAAAAGGCCGGGGACAGCATCGCGCGCCGGCTCCAACGCGGTTCAGGGGTGGCAAGGCGCAAAACCGGTTTTCGGGGAAGTGTCTCCATGAGCGAGAGGGACCAGTGGGGAGGGGAAACCGCGCTACCGAAAGCCCGATGCGTCCGCACAACCACAAACGCACCATCACCGTCCAAACGCCCCTGCGGGCCAAAATCTAATGGTTGCATTCCGCTGGGCGGCAGGCAAGATGCGACCCTATCAATGCTTGCAAGCAGTCTGATTTGGGGAAAAAGGGGAACGCCCGTGTTCCGGCGGCCTTGACGAATCCAAGGTCATGAATTCGCCGGCCATCAATCGTTTGGTTTTCCTGTGTTCCTGGATGGTCGCCGCCGTGGTGCTTGGATTCATCCTTGGCAGCGGTGAAACCTTCTTCCTGCTATTGCTGGTTTACTTGGGCGTTTTCGCTTTTGCCCTTGTGGTTCCCGGCCACATTCCCCTGCTGGCATTGGGTTTGACGAGTCCCTTCATCCTGCCATTGCCCTTCGTGCATGCCATGCCGCTGCTGCTGATCATTCTGGGGCTGCTCGCCTTGCGACACTTTTTTCAAAACCTTATCCACAAACCGGAGCGTCCCGGGCTGACGGGAGCCCTAAACCTCATCATGGGCCTTTTTTTTGGCTGGGTTCTGTTGCGTTACGCGATTAAACCGGTGATGCCTAACCTGGGCGGAGTAGGCGCCTCCGTCACCGGTTTTCGCGCCTATCTTAACTATGGCCTGTGTCTCGGGCTGTTATTGCTCTTACCGCAGATTTTACGCCAGCCTGAGGACTTTCAACGGCTGCTGCAATGGATGGGGCGGTTCTGCCTGGTTTTTATCTTGCTGCTGGTTCCCATGGTGTTTTCGAAAAGCGCGGCAGTGGGCGATTGGCTAAGCCGCTTTGGGGTCACCGTTACCACCTTTGACAACGGTTTTTTGCGGCTGGTGGCTTTGCCCCCATTGGGCGTCATCCTGGTTTCCTTGGCTTGCCTCAAGCGCCTCTGGCCTTTGCGCGCGCGGTGGCGATGGGCATTGGGACTGATTGGCGTGTTGGCGGTCTTCGCTAGCGGCAGCCGCAGCGGGGTAATCCAGTTGTTTGCCTGTATGCTGGGGATATTCTTCTACCAGCGTTTATACCGGGCCTTTGCCCTTGGTCTTTTGGCTGGCGCCCTTGCCTGGGGCGCGCTTTACCTGGTGGGAGAGAATATTCGTCTCCAGGGCAATGTTGGTTTTTTGCGAATTTTATCGGTGGCCAGCCCCCGCATGGCCAAACTCACCAATGCGGAGGGCACCTACCTGTGGCGTAAAGTCAGATGGAATCGCGGAATCGAAGAGATAAAAAGGAACCCCTGGCTAGGCAAAGGCTATGGCGGTTTGGAAAACGCCTGGATTTATGATGAGGCCAATTTTGAGCAGGCCCGTCTGGAGGTTGACCTGGCCGCCGGCGGCATGCACAACGGTTTCCTGGCCTGCGCCTATGCGCTCGGATTGCCCGCGCTTTTGCTATTCGCGGCAGCGTTTGGGCGGCAGATTGTGGCCACTCATCAACTAAGCTGTAAGCACCAGATCTCCGCGCCCGCAGTTAGTGAAATCCATGTTTTCCTGGGGGCCAATCTGGCTGGCCTTGCCCCGGCCATATACGTGGGCTACGACCTTAATCATCCCCTGCTTTGGTTCTTAATTGGCGCGGGTGTCCTGCTGGCCCGTTTGGCGCCGCAGCCAGCCTGCGACCCGCTCCACGAGCCACAGGCCGAAACGGCGCCCGCCGCAGTTCGGAATTGGCCCCGGCAAAGAACAGGCATGAAATGCCTGGAAGGTTCCGCGTCAATCAGGCGCCCGGAATTCCAACAATTTGCTTCCCGCGACAAACGTCCCACACTATCCTACGACCGCTATGGCTAGGCCATTCACAACCCAGATAAAGCGCCCGCGCCCGCGCGCCTTGCCGGTGAGGCGGGGGGATGCTTTTGCGCCATGAATCCCTCTGTCGTAAAATACCTGATTACGCTGACCCTTTGCATGGTGGCCGCGGTTTTCCTCGGTTTCACGGTGGGCAGCGGCGAATTTCAATATCTGTTTCTGCTTTCGTACCTTCTTTTGCTGGGTTTCATGATCGCGGTCCCCGGGAACATTCCCCTGCTGGCGCTGGGCTTGATTTCACCATTCATCCTGCCCCTGCCTTTTGTCCGTGCGGTGCCGTTTTTGCTGCTGATCCTGGGCTTGATCGCCGTGAAGTATTTTTTCCAAAATCTGGTCCACCGAAATGAAAAACACCCATTAACCGGCGCGTTGACCGTCGGCTTTGGCTTGTTTTTTGGCTGGGTGGCGCTGCGCTACGCCATGAAGCCGTCCCTTCCCAACCTCAGCGGCATTGGTCCAACAGTCACCGGTTTCCGCGCCTATCTAAACTACGCGCTTTGCTTCCTGCTGCTGTTGGCCCTGCCGCGCCTGCTCCACACCCCCGCGGACCTCCAACGCCTGTTGCAATGGATGGGTAAAATCGCGCTGTTTTTTATCCTGCTTTTGTTGCCCTTCGCCGCGACCAAAAGCTTGACCGCCGCCGCCTGGCTTGACCGCTTTGGCCTTACCGTGGCGCTTTTCGACAACGGCTTTCTGCGTTTTGTCGCCCTGCCGCCCTTGGGGGTCCTCTTGGTCACCTTGGCCTGCCTTAAGCACGTTTGGCCGCTGAAAAAATGGCAGCGCGCGGCTTTTTGGGGGTTGGGGTTGGCCGCCGTGTTTGCGGGCGGCAGCCGCGCGGGGATCATCCTCTTGTTCACTTGCGTATTGGCTATCTTGCTGATCCAGCGGCGCTACGTCTGGCTCCTGCTCACGGGCCTGGCCGCCGGACTTCTGTGGACCGCGTTTTACTTCGTGGGTGAAACCATCCCCGTGCGGGGTGAAATTGGCTATTTGCGGGTTTTATCGGTGGCCAGCCCCCGCATCTCCCGCCTGACCAATGCCGAGGGGACTTATCTTTGGCGCAAGGTGCGCTGGCAGCGTGCCATGGAGGAGATAAAAAACAACCCTGTGTTCGGCAAAGGTTACGGCGGGCTGGAAAACGCCTGGATTTTTTCGGAATCGCTGTATCAAGACGCGGTCGTGGACATTGACCTGGCGGCCGGCAGCATTCATAACGGGTTTTTGGCGTGCGCTTATTCCCTGGGTTTGCCGGCGCTGATGCTGTTCGGTCTGGCTTACGCGCAGCAACTGTATGCGAACCACGTTCGTAGCAGGAAGTTCGCCGAAAATGATCCGCTCATCAGCGATCTCCATACCTTCATTGGCGCCAACTTGGCGGGATTAGCTCCGTCCATTTACGTCGGAAACGATTTAAACAACAGCATGCTTTGGCTGCTGCTTGGCCTGGGCGTTTTGCTGGCGCGCATGAAAGACAAGTCTCCGATGGTGGCGCCGCAAACCGCCGCCGAGCCGCCGCCGATCAGGAACAGCGGCTCCTTGCCCTTTGGTCAAGTCCAAGCAGGCTAAGGTATTTCACAGCGATAGACCGGGCCTCATAATTTCGCAAATGCGCCCGGGCCAAGGCCCGATAACGATCACCTTCTTCCGGCGCCGTCAACAGCTTGGCGATTTTGTCTGCCAGTTCGACCGTGTCGCCCGGGCGAAAAACCTCGCCGGCCGGGCCGGCGGCTTCGGGCAAGCCGCCGTGGTTGGCGACGAGCGGCACGCATCCGCAGGCCATGGCTTCCAATACCACTATCCCAAACGCCTCCCGGCAAAGCGATGGAACGACCAGCAAACGATGACGGTTTAGCAGTTGCGCCAATGATGGCCCGGTCACGCGCCCCGCGAAATGGACCTGGTCGGCCACCCCCAGTTCGGAGGCCCGCCGCTCCAGTTGGCGGCGATCCGGTCCCTCGCCCGCCACGGTTGACCTGGGGCGCAGTCCGCGTTGGCGCAGCAAAGCCAGCGCTTCCAGCAAAAGCATGGCGCCTTTTTCCGGGATCAGCCGGCCGAGAAACACAAGCTCTATACTCCGTTCCATGCCCGGCAGCTCGCGAAACAACTCGTCGTCGTAAGGATTTCCGGCAATCACAGATTCCGCCGCGACCGTTTCCGCCACCGCCTGGCTGGGAACCGCATGCCTGGCCATTTTGTAGAGAGGGCGGCGGCACAGGTTTTTCAAGACGTCGCCAGCCGCGGAGCGGCTATAAACCGCGTGGTGAGTAATCAAGGCCGGGATTCGGCGGAACAGCAATGGCCACAGGAAAATCAACGCGGGGCAGATGAAAATGACCCCGTCCACGCCGGCCAACTGCCGATACCAGCCAATTATCCCGGGGTGGCGAACGACCTGGCAATGCTCCGGCTCCGGTCCCTTGTGGCGGTTGTGGGCCACCACCTTCACCTGGCAGCCGAGGCGCGCCAACTCGCGCGAAATCAGCCAGGTCACGGTTTCGCTGCCTCCCACCAAGGGATAGAAACGACGGGTGGCGATGGCAATAGCGGGCGGCGGCTGGCGCGGTTCCATAGGGTCCGGCGCCTAAATCGGGTGCAGCGGTTCCCGTCCCACCAAACGTTTGCCGCGGCGGACCAGACGCCGCAGCCAGAGGATGCTGCGAAGTGGTTCGGTATAGAGATAGAACCGCAGGTAAAGTTCGGCCTTCGAGAAGCGGGGCTTGCGGTATCGGCGCCGCATTTGCAGAAAGAGGCGGTAGTGATCGGCCATGTAGGCGTGCGTCAAGGAGCCGGCCCGGCGTCGTGAATAAGCCAGCAAATGGGGGATGGGCTGGCATTGGTAATGATGCATCGCCCGCACCACCCATTCGTAATCCATGGCATAACGAATGGACACATCTATCAAACCGACTTTTTCATAGACCTCCCGGTGCGCGAAGGTCGCGGGCTGGTTAATGCTCGTGCGCAGGCCCAGCAATTCCTCCAGGTTGTAATCCCATCCCTTGAGGGTTTGCTCGACGGAACCATCCGCCCGCAGGTAGGCCAAATCGCCGCAAAAAATCCGCTTGTCGGGGTATCGCTGCGCGTGTTCTAAAAAGATTCGGCAGGCGTCCGGCGCCAGCAGGTCGTCCGCGTTCAGCCAAATAATCCACTGTCCCCGGCTTCTTTGGATGCCCTTGTTGACCGCGTCGGACAGGCCGCGGTCCGGCTCGGAAACCCATTGAATGTCCTTCTGTTGCTTAAGCATTTCAACGGTGCCGTCAGTGGAGCCGCCGTCAATGACCCATTGTTCCAACTGGTCGGGGCCGAATCCCTGGTCCCGCACGGACTTGAGGTTTTGCGGGAGAAACTCGCCGCAATTAAAGGAGGGGGTGACGATGGTGAATAGCATACGCGGTTACCAAGCCGGCGGGAGCGGCTTGCCCGTCTCCGCCGCCGTCAAACCTCCCCCCTGTCGAGGGGGATTCGGTGGAACTGCCACGATTTCGCTTTTCATGCCCGGGGCAAGCTTGGCGGTCCTGTCGTTGGCCTGTCAATAATCAAACTCGACATCCGGCGGCAAATAGTTTGGATTGGACGGCGTTTTTGCGGCCTCGATGGGCTGGCCAACTGCCAGGCCAAGCGCCACCGGCTCGCGGGCACGGATTGTTTGAAGACAGGCATATACAACACCGCCGGGGGAATTCTTCGGCTGACGGTTTCGGTGGCGACCATTCCGCTGCTCATTAACCTTATCGGCATTGAGGAATACGGACTTTGGGCCCTGGCATCGGCTATTGTGGGGGTGCTGGGACTGATGGAGGGGGGGCTATCGGTGTCCACCACGGTTTTCGCCTCGCGCGATCGGGCCGGTGGCCGGCCCGAGGCGATGGCGGAAACCTTGTCCATTACCGGTGGGGCCATGCTCTGCCTGGCCACTGCCGCCGCGCTGCTGCTGTGGACCGGCAGCGAGTGGATCGCCTCCTTTTTTGACAAGCTGTCCCCGGCGCAGCGGGCGGCGGCGGCCACGGCCATCAAATACAGCTCGGTGGTGGTTTGGATGCGCTTTTTGCAGCAGGTGTTGGTGGGGATCGAGCAGGCCTTTGAACGATATGGCATTATCAACATCGTCAGCAGCGCGCAGCAGATGGCGGGAAATCTGGGATTGTTGGCGGTCGCTTTTTACGGCGGCCGCGTGGCGGCTTTTATGCAGTGGACGGCGCTGGTCGGGGCGGTGGCCCTGGGGGTCCACGCGCTGATTGTCCGCCGTTTGATGGGGCCCGGCCTCCGGCCCCGCCCGTGGCGGAAAGAGCGGGTTTTGGAAATCATGCGTTACAGTGGCATGGCTTGGGTGACCACTCTCGGGTCGGCGTTGTTTGCCCAATGTGATCGCCTGATAATTGGCCGGCTGCTGGGGTCGGAATTGTTGGGCATATATGCGGCGGTTAGCGGGGTGGCACTACAGATCAACTCGCTCTCGGGCCTTTCGGCGCAACCATTGGTGCCTTTCGTGGCCAGCGCCAAGGAAGCGGGGCGTTTGCGCCAACCGGAAGTGCGGGAGCGGATTCGGGAAGCGTTTGAGCTCAATGCCGTGATTGCCCTGGGCTTGGGCCTCGGTTTGTTTCTGGCCACGCCCTGGATCATCCAAATCCTGATACCGTCCCACCCGGAGGCGCAGCCGTTTTTCATGTTCAGCGCCACGGTCTATTCCCTTTATTCCATCAACGGCACCGGCTACCATCTGCTGCACGGGCTGCGCGCCATGCGGGAATGCATGGTGATTCAACTGCTTTCGGGAACTTTGGCGCTGCTCCTGGTGGCCTTGGGGGCTTATATGGGCGGGCTGATGGGCGCGGTGGCCGGCTGCACCGGTTACCTAGGGGTCTGGTTGCTGACCGTTGCCGCCGCGCGTCACTTGGAACTTCCTTTTCGAGTTTGGCGCGAATGGCTGAGGCCCTATTTGCTGGTGTTTGCTCCCTGCCTCCTGGCCGCGTATTGGCTCCCGGCCACCCTGCCGATCAGGGTCATCCTGACGGCGTTCGGTCTTGGCTGGCTGGGCTTCATTTTCTTCCGGCGGCACCGCGCCTATTTGTCGGTTTGGTTTGGTAAATTCTCAAAACCATGAAATGGACCACCAAAAACCTCCCCCAGCGGACCAACCGTTTCCTGCGCCGGAAAATATGGGGTCTCTTGCGCCGCCTCCACCCCAACCTGGTCATGACTTTTACCGTGGACCCGGAACATCGGTTGAAAATCCGTTATCCGCTTAACACCTCGGTGGGATGCGGCCTGTTCCAGCGTTGCTATGAGGCCGCCGAACTGAATTTTTTGCGGCGTTCGCTCCGGCCGGGAAACGTCGTCTTTGATGTGGGGGCCAACGCCGGAATTTTCACGGTCATTGCCGCGCGGCGAGTGGGCGCGGCGGGCATGGTTCACGCTTTTGAACCAGGGGAAGCCGAGCAAGCCCTGCTGGCGGAGAACATCGCCCTCAACCAGTTGTCCAACGTCAAAGTATTTGCCGGGGCGGTCAGCAACCAGACCGGTTCCGCCCGGCTGGCCGTGTCCCGGGACGGCGCCCTTAATTCCCTCGCCCACACGGAACATCCGCTCCAGCAAATTGTGGAGTGGCGGACCGTACCCACCATCACCCTTGACGCCTACGCCGAGCAGGAGCGGGCCAGCCGGGTGGATTTTCTGAAGGTGGACGTGGAGGGAGCCGAAAAAATGGTTTTTGAGGGAGCGACTGAACTCTTAAAACGAAACCCTGGCATGGTCATCTTGTTCGAGGCGGTGGAACTGAATTCCAAGAGTTTCGGCTACCGCGCCCGCGACCTTTTCGACTGGCTGCGCCAGCAGGGAATGACCCTAAGCTACCTGGACGAAACGGGAGCGCCCATCGCCTTTACGGCGCACGATGTTCGCTTTGGCGATCAGATTTATAATTTCGTGGCGCGGAAATCGGCCTGAGTGCCTGCGTGTAGGAACCGCGTCAGCGCTCCCGCCGCCGCGATGGTTGGCTTTGCCACCGTGGCGGCGCAGCGGAGCGGGGATGGGAGGGATCGCCCGATTGTTGGCAGCTCAGGGAAACCACCCATGAGCTGCATTAACCGTCCACCGCCAGTTGGCGGAGGTCCGCCACCCAGGCCGCCACCAGGTCCAGTTCCGCTGCCGGCAAATAGCCGCTGGATGCCAGCGTCTCGTAGCAGGCCAACAGATTGTCTCCCACGCATGCCAGGTCGCGGCCGGAACGCAGATCGAGAGCCGCCAACTTTTCCGTCATGGCGCGATTGTGGCGATAGCCGTCAATTTCCTGCTCGAAATCGCGCAAAGGGTCGTGGGGGTTGCGCTCCTGGCGCATCGTTGCCTCAATGAACCCCAGGTGGCTTTCCATCGCCCAAAGGCAGCGTTGCGCGACGAACGACCGCCAGATGTCCGTCATGCGGAAAGAGCAATGACTGGGAAGATACAGGAGGGGAAAAGCCGGTTTGAACCAGGTGGTGTTTTGGCTGTTGAACGGGCACCAGCACCCGTTTGCCAGAGCCACCGGCGCCCCTGCGCTGAAACTGACCGGCAATTTCCGGGTTAGCCGATAGATGGCGTCCACATCGGGATTTTCATCCGCCAGGCCCTGCTGCACCAGGCACTCCACTGCTTGAAGCCCATCCTCCTGTCCGACCTTTGCGGCAAAAGAACAGACGACCAAATCAAGCGGGTAGCCGCGCGGCCATATTTCCGCGTCGCTGAAGGCGCGATAGACATTGCACCAACCCTGGCCGGCGATGATTCGGGCATTCAACCAAGGGGCTGGTTTTCGCCAATAATTGGGCAGGGGCAGGTTGTCATCGTCGGTTTCCAGCAAAAAGTCCGCGCCCTGCTCCATAGCCAGCAAATAACCGAGGTTTTTTCGCGCGTAATGGCCTTCGGGCAATTTGCCGGCCATTTGAAAGCGAAGCCGGCGCTGAGCGGAAATATCCAGGAAGCGGGTGGCGGGCAGATCATAATGGGCCGGCCCCTTGCGGTCTCCCATCACCCAGAGCGTTCCGCCCCGGTGGGCGAGGCCCTCGGCCAATTGTCGCATCCCTTGGGTGGGCGGGAAGATGCTGGTGATGACTACATGCATGGCGGGTTGTTTCTAGGGAGCGGACATTTGGTCGAGGATGCGATCAGCAACTTTATCCCAATCGAACTTGTCCAGGCAATAACGCTGGCCTTCTTCCCCCATTCGGCGCAGCCGATCAGGGTCCCGAAAGGCGGTCAGCAGGGCCTCGGCCACCGCTTCCGGCTCTGGTTTGTCCACCAGAAAACCATAGCGCCCGTGCTGAATAATCTCTGGCAGGGCGTTTCGCGCCAAGCCCAACACTGGCGTTTTGCAGCTCAGGGACTCGAGGTAAACCAGACCCCACGGCTCGAAAGGCGCCGGCATGGCAAAGAGCGACGCTTGATTAAATAGTTGTTGCAGTTCGGCCAGGCTCACGTGGCCGTGCGGTTGAATCCCCGGCTCCCGGGAAAAAAGCCGGAGGTATTGATCGTCGCCGGCAATATGCAGGGTGAGTCGCGCATCTCGCTGGCGGGCCAATTTGAAACCTTGCACCAGCAAGTCGCCGCCTTTGTCGGCGAACCTCTGTTTGGCGGCAAACAGAATCAAGCCGTTGTCCGGCTGTTTTTCGCCGAACCAGGGTTGGATGGCGCCCCGGCCCGTGCCCACCACCGTGACCGCATCCATCGGCACTTGGTAATAGTCCGTCAGATCGTCCTTTACGTATTGGGCGGTGGTAAAAATATGGCGCACCGCCCTGTAGGCCTGGCGTTCGAGCCGCTCCGCGTCGCTTAGGTATTTGGCCGAGCGATACCCGCTCGGCTGGGCGCGCCTACTCCAGATGTGCCAGGTTGAATCGCAATACAGGAAATGCCGGGCGCCGGCCGGCGGGCGGGCGGGCACGGTAAAAGTGCCGGTGTGCAACACGTGCGCCACCAAACGGTCGCGACAGAGGCGGGCGAGCCGGCGCGCGCAGATTTGCCGGCAAAGCGCCCCTCTTTTCCAATCGTCGCTGCCGCGGTAATAGACAAACGAGGCCAGCCGGATCAGTCCCCGCAGCAGCTTGAAACGCGGCGAAAGTCCCGCCGCCGAATGCAGCCGGCCCGCCCGCTCCATCGCCAGGCAGAGCGCCCGCGGCGTGCCCGACCAGGTGCGCGAAGAGAGCGGGTCGTCCACCGCGCAAACGGCCACGTCTTTCAGGCTGCCCGGACGTTTGGACATGTCAGCTTTTTTCCACCAGCACAACCAGGTTGTGATACAAGGTATAATTCCGCGGCAGGATGGCGCAAAAGATCAAACCCGCCAGATTAATCGGGCTGATAAAAAGAAGGCAGCCAAGGGCGTTGAGAACCTCATGCCGGCTCCTGAACAGGTTGTGGACATAGATCGCGGCCAGTTGAAAAAGCATGGAAATAAAATGCCCGGTCTTTTCCATTCGCAGCACTTTGAAACCGCATTTTTCGAGCAGGTGCCGGAGTCCAAAGGAGGTGTATCGTCCGTAATCCCAGGGCACTTCATGCTCGTTCCAGCAGAAGGGAACGGTGAACACCCCTCGGGCGCCGGGTTTGAGCACCCGGCCGATTTCCTTGAGAATAGCCTCCGGCTCGAAAATATGCTCCAAAACCTCGGCGCAAAACACGTGGTCAAAATGCCCGTCGGCAAAAGGAATCGTGCGGCCGTCGTAATAGGCGTCCACCTCCGACCAGCGGTGATCATGGCCGCTGGTTTTCAAATCCACGCCAATGTATTGATCCACCCGAAACAGTTCGCGGTAGGGCTTTCGTCCGCAGCCAAAATCAAGCAGCGCGCCGCCTTGGAGGTTCGGCGCCAGGGATTTGATTTGCTGAAACAGGAATTTTCTTTGGAAATAGAGGTGATTGATGAACAGGCTGAAAAAATCAGGCCGAAAACTCTGCCGTTTGCCGTAATCAACCAGTTTTTGCCGGAGGTTCATCGGGTCATCGCCCGCGGGAAACGGGTTCGCCGGGAGGGGATCATGGGCGCGCGGGTTTGCGCTCTTGTTCCCGCCAGAATTCGCCCAATTGCACGTAAGCGGCCGCCCAGTTTTTCAAGGTCGCGCGCTCTTTTGCCGTCAAAGGCCGCGCCACCTTGGCCGGCATTCCCAGCACCAGGGAGCCGGCGGGGATGCGGCTGCCTTGCGTCACCAGGGCGTTGGCGCCCACAATGGATTGCGCGCCAATGACGGCCCCGTCGAGGATGGTGGCCCCCATGCCGATCAGGCACTCGTCGCCCACGGTGCAGGCGTGGAGAATGGCCGCGTGTCCGACCGTGACATGGCAGCCAATCAAAGCCGGCAGCGCGCCCGCCACGTGGACCACCGCGTTGTCTTGGATATTTGAGTGGTGGCCCACCACAATCTTATTGATGTCGCCCCGCAAAACCGCGTGGTGCAGAATGCTCACGTGATCGCCCAGTCGCACGTCGCCGGTCACCACGGCGCCCGCGGCCAGATAGACCTTTCGCCCCAGGCGCGGCTCTTTTAGGGCGTGCGCTTGCAAGAGGGAACGGTAATCTTTTTTCAAAGTTTTACTCGGCATTGGTTGTCCTCCGCTTTGCCTGTTATGCCAGATGACGCTTTTGGTCCTTCGCCTTTCGGGCCGCCCGTGCGGCCTTTAGGGCCGCCCGGCAAGCTTCCGTTTTTGTTCCTGAAGAAAACCGCACCAGGCGTCCAGGCCCTCCCCGGTCCGGGCGGAAAGTTCGAAAATCCGCGCGTGATGGCTGACACGCCGCAAATTTTCCAGGGCCCGCTGCCGGTCAAAAGCGCACGGCGCCGCCAGGTCGGTTTTGGTGACGATGGCCGCCTGCGCCGAATGGAAAATCGGCGGGTATTTGAGCGGCTTGTCTTCGCCCTCGGTGACGGAGAGCAGCACGACCCGCAGATGCTCGCCCAGATCGTAGGAGGCCGGGCAGACCAGGTTGCCCACGTTCTCAATCACCAACAGGTCCAGCTCGTCCACCTTCAGGCGCGCGAGCGCGCGGGCCACCATTTCGGCCTCCAGGTGGCAAACCGTGCCGGTGGTGATTTGCGCCACCGGGATGCCGGCCTGCCGCAGTCGCGCCGCATCGTTGTCCGTGGCCAGGTCGCCAACGATCACCCCCAGGCGGAGGATGCCTCGCAGCGCTTCGGCGGTCTTTTGCACCAGCGTCGTTTTGCCGGAGCCCGGCGAAGACAACAGGTTCAGCGTCAGCAGGCCCTTGGCCTGGAAATAGCCGCGGTTGCGCTCGGCCAGGCGGTCGTTTTTGTCCAACAGCGATTGATGAACGGCCAACGTTCGACGGTCGGGCGCGTCCGCCTCGTCCGGCGCGTGTGAATGGTCGTGCCCCGGGTGATCGGCGTGGTGATGTTGGTGATGGGCGGGCTCGGTCCCGTGGAAGTGGTGATGACCTTCCGCCGCCATTTGGCCGTCAATCCTCACTTCGCCGCCTTGTCCGCAGCCGCAATCCTTGCACATATCACGATATTTCCAGTGAACTTAGTTCCATTTCCCGCCCGCGTCGCAACTCGAAGGCTGGTTCCTGGCAGCCGGGGCATTCCGCCAGGAAATCCTCGCACTCGAACTCCCGCTGGCACCGCGCGCACCAAAAGGCGGCCGGCACCCGTTCGATGTCCAGGATCGCGCCTTCCGCCAAGGTTCCGCGGCCCACCACCTCAAAGGCGAATTCGAGCGATTCCGGCACCACCCCGCTCAATTGCCCAATCCGCAATTTAAGCCGGTGGATCCGTGTCGCTCCGCGCCCCTTGGCCTGCCGTTCCGCCGCCAGAATCGCTTCCTGCATGATGCCTACCTCGTGCATTCGCCGGTCGTCCGCCGTTAAAAGTGCCCGGTTTGCCGCCAATAACAAGCAAAAGTTGGCGTGGAGGGCCGGCTTCCGCTACCTTCCGTCCATGCTAAGTTTGGAAAACCTGGCGGAATTGGCGCAAGCGCATCGGGAGTCCCTGAACGCGCGAGTGAGTGAATTTGAGATTGGCGGCCGGACGTTCGCGTTTAACACGCATAAGGCCATCATGGGGGTGATCAATCTTTCGCCCGGCTCTTGGTATAGGGAGAGTGTCTGCCTGTCGGCGGCGCAGGCTATCGGCCGGGGGTTGGTTCTCCAGGCCCAAGGCGCCGCCATTGTGGACGTCGGGGCGGAATCAACCCTGGCGCATACGGAGCGGGTGTCCGAGGCGGCGCAGAATTCGAAGTTGCTGCCCGTGGTCAAGGCGCTGCGGCAGGCAGGAGTGCTGGTCTCGGTGGAAACGTATCAACCGGCCGTGACGCGCGCGTGTCTTGAGGCGGGCGCCAACATCCTCAACCTGACCGGGACGGAGGGGACGCAGGAACTCTACCGGATGGTGGCCGAACATCGGGCCGGGGTGATCATCTGTTATGTGCAGGGCCGCAACGTGCGCGAAGTGGCGGACTTCAATCTGCAAACCGATCCGATCCCCATGATGCGGGAGTATTTTGCCCGCGAGACCGAGCGGGCCGCCAAGGCGGGGGTGGATCGCATTTTCCTGGATCCGGGCCTCGGTTTTTACTACCGCAACCTGCAGGACAGCGCCGTGCGGGTGCGGCATCAGATGAAGGTTTTCCTCAACACCTTCCGTTTGCGGGAGCTCGGCTGGCCGATTTGCCACGCGCTGCCGCACGCCTTCGAGTATTTTGGCGAGGAGGTGCGCTGCGCGGAGCCGTTTTTCGCCGTGCTGGCGGCGCTGGGGCGCACTGACCTGTTCCGCACGCATGAAGTGCCGCGCCTCCGGGCGGTGCTGGAAACCATGGGCGTTTATTGAACCGCGCGGGCGGGCCGGGCGGACGGCTCATCCTTCATTCGCCGCCTCGAACAGCGCGACGATGTTTTGTGGCGGCACGTTGGCCATGATGTTGTGAACTTGCTGGAAGACATAACCGCCGCCGGGCCGCCAGATGTCCAGCAGGCGCCGGACATGTTCTTTCACCCGCGCCGGACTGCTTTTCGCCAGGACTTCCCGGGTGTCGCAGCCGCCGCCCCAAAAAGCCAGGCGCGCGCCGAATTGGTCCTTGAGTTCCTGGGGGTCCATGCCGCGGCAGGTGATTTGCACCGGGTTGATGGCGTCCAGGCCGGCCTCAATCAGCCCGTCGAGCAATTCCCGCACCCCGCCGCAGCAGTGGAGCATGACCTTGACGTTGGCCAGCTCTTTCACGCGCTGCCATAGCAATTTTTCGCGGGGCTGGAAGAATTCGCGATACATGGCGGGCGAGATTTGCGGGCCGCGTTGCATGCCCAGGTCGTCGCCGAACAGGATGATGTCAATATAAGGCCCGACCGCGCCAAGGAACCGTTCGAGATTGCGGAGATGGAGGGCGACGACTTGGTCGAGGAACCGGTGGGCGCGGTGAGGTTCGCCGGCCAGCAGCAGGAAAAAATTGTCATTGCGGTAGAGGAACTGGCCCATTTCGAGCAGATTGCCGCCAAAGAGCGCGATGATGGCGCGGTCGGTTTGGGCCCGGAGGCGACGGGCCCCTTCAGCCAGCACGGCGGCCCCGTCCGGTCCGGCGGTGAGGGGACCGGGCGGGGATTGAATTCCGGTCCACATGCTTTCGGGGAAGGCGGCTTCGAGATGGTCGAGGTCATCTTGTTCCGCAAAAGGATAGTGGCATTGCTCGAAATAGAGGCAGCCCACGGGCATTCGGGCGATGATGGTTCCGCGAGGGGAGCGGATCACCCATTCACCTTCGTGGCGCTCGGGTTTCACCCAGGCCGGGAGCTGGCAGGGGGTGCCATCCGGCAATTCCCAATCGGTCCACCAGCGGTCTTCGAGCGCGAAGCCCCGGCCCAATTCGATGGTGTCCACCCGGAACAAACTCAGCACGTCCTCGTCCACAATGGCCAGTTGTTGCACGGGATCATAGACGCGGAGAGGTTTGCGGGGCAGGCCCAGGTGCTCGCGCAGGCGCGCGTAGGCGAGAGCGCTGATGCCCGAGGAGCGGTGTCCGCTGAGGTCAATGGGCGTCCGGTCCGGCTCGCGGTGGTTCAAGGCCATCAATACTCTTTCGCGTGGAGTCATGCCGCAAATGGCAGTTGATTTTCCCCCCCGGGTCAAGCTACTTTAACCAAAAATCGCCATGATTAAATTTGTCGAACCCAACCGGAAAGGAATACGCGCATGATGACCATCGGCTTTCATACCGACGCCTTCAATTCCGCCTACTGGTCTTTTGACAAGTGCCTCCAGTGGGCCCAAGCCAACGGTGTGCACTTCATCGAATGCGGCCTGATTGACGGCGTAAGCTGGATTCACGGCCTCGGCTATCAGCCGCACGTCGCGCTCTACGAGGACCCCGCGCTGCTGCGCCAAAAAATGGACGCTCATGGCGTGCGCTTCTCGCAGGTGGACGCCGCCTACCCGCTCTCGAACGAGGACGGCCCGCTGCGCGGCGTGCCGTATGTGATGAAATCCATTGCCTGGGCGGCCCAAATTGGCTGCCCCTGCGTGGACACCACCGACGGCCTCCACCAGCCCGCGGGCCTCGCGGACCAGGACAGCATGGACCTGATGCGCCGCAGTTACCGCCAGATTATGCGGGTCGCCGAGGCCCACAACATCATCGTGAACATCGAACCGCACGGCTATTTCACCACCAACCCCGAGCGCATGGAGGAAATGCTCGGCTTCGTGGACAGCCCGCTGCTGCGGATGAACATGGACACCGGTAACACCTTCATCGCCGGCCAGGACCCGGTCGCTTTTCTCCGGCGGTTTCTTCCCAAGGTCAGCCACGTCCACATCAAGGACGTTTCCGAGTCGCTCGCCAAGGCGGTGCGCGGCGGCCAGACCGGCATCGCCGTCAGCCACTGCCCCCTGGGCGGCGGCGTCAACGCCGACAACATCCGGGAATGCCTCAAGCTGTTGCGCGACCACGGTTTCAACGGCAACCTGAGCATCGAATGCGAAGGCCAGAGCGGCCCGATGATCGAAAAATCCCTCGCCTGGCTGCGGCTCACTCTCGCCGACCTGAACATCGAATACGATGGTTTCAAGGCCCTCCGTCAAGACTGAGCCCGCAAAGAAGAGGATTGACAGCGGCGCTTGAAACAGTGACACCGTGAGGGCGCATGAGCAAAACAGGAAAAATTACCGCTGAACGTCTGGCGGTTTGCAGTTGGTCGCTTCAACCGGCCACGCCCGCCCAATTGATCGAGCAACTTCGGGAGGTTGGCTTGGCCAGGGTGCAATTGGACCTTGATCCGTTGCGCGAGCAGCCCGCCCTATGGCAGGCCGCGCCCGAGATGCTCGCGCAGGCCGGCCTGCAATGCGTGTCCGGCATGTTCCGCACGGTGGGTGAGGATTACACCACCCTGGAAAGCATTCGCCGCACGGGCGGGGTGGTTCCCGACCACACCTGGGAGCAAAACTGGCAAAACCTGCAAATCACCGTCCGGAACGCGCAGGCGCTGAAGCTGCCTTACGTGATGTTTCACGCCGGTTTTTTGCCGCATGATCCGGCTGACCCGGATTTTCGGAAAATGCTCGGCCGCATTCGCCAAATAGCCCGGCTGTTTGCCGACCACGGAATTGGCCTGCTCTTTGAAACCGGCCAGGAAACCGCCGAGTCGCTCAAGAGCTTCCTTGAACACCTGGCCGAGCCCAACGTGGGGGTGAACTTTGATCCCGCGAACATGATTCTTTACAACAACGGCGACCCCCTCCAGGCGCTGCGCGTTATTGGCGGTTATGTCAAATCCTGCCATCTCAAGGATGCCCGGCGCACCCGCACGCCCGGCACTTGGGGCGACGAGGTGGTCATGGGGGAAGGCGAGGTGAATTGGCCGGAGTTCTTCGGCCTCCTGGGCGGCCTCGGTTTTTCCGGTTATTGCTGTTTGGAACGGGAGGCCGGCAACCAGCGTTTGCAAGACCTTCGCGCGGGCCGATTGCTGGCGGAGAAGGTGCTTGGTTCCGGCGTCTGACCGATGCCGCACGGGCCCAACATCCTTGGGCGGACGGGGATGGTGACGGCCGCCTTGCTGGCCGTCGTTTGGCCGTCGGCGGGCGCCGCGCCCGCCCCGAAAGCCAACACCAACTTTATCGCGTCTGCCGCCGATCTCAAGGCGCGCATCCCCGGCCAGTTGCGCGTCACCCGGCCGGATTTCGTGGTGTTTGTGCCGGAAATCACCGACGAGCGGGTGAATGACACCGGCAACGAGCACTTCCTGGTGTTCGACGGGCCGGACGGCTCGCTGATGGCGGTCTGGACCCAGAGTTCGGCCGAATCCCAGCCCGACCAGCACATCGCCTTCTCCCGCAGCGACGACGAGGGCAAAACCTGGACCAAGCCCCGAACCATCGCCGGCCCCCAAAAACCGGGGGACGGGCACATGGCCAGTTGGGGCTACCCCTTGGTGAGCAAGGCGGGGCGGATTTACGTGCTCTACAGCCAGCACATCGGCAAGCATGATAATTTCGTCCATCACACCGGCTGGTTGCACGGCATTTGCAGCGACGACCAGGGCCGCACTTGGTCCGCGCCGCAGAACATCCCGCTGCCCCGCAGCCGCAACGACCACCCGGACACTAATATGCCGCCCAACATGCTTTGCTGGCAGAAGCCGCTGCGGCTCGGCAAGGATGGCCGCTATTTCGCCGGCTTTACCCGCTGGACCAGCTTTGCCGTGCGTCCCAATCCCACCAAATCCTGGATTTCCGCCGACTCGCGGGTTGAATTCATGCGGTTCGAAAACGTGGACGAAAATCCACCGGTCAAAGACCTCCGGATCACCTGGTTTGCCGCCAATGAAAAGGCCTTGGCCGTGCCCTTTCCGGGGCATCCGGAGGTCAGCGCCTGCCAGGAGCCAACCGTGGTGAAATTGCCCGATGGCCGGCTCTTTTGCGTCATGCGCACCGCCGCCGGCAGCCCTTTCTGGAGCGTCAGCGCCGACACCGGGGAAACCTGGAGCCAGCCGCGCCGCCTGCTTCGGCGGGACGGCGGCGAACCGCTTTTGCACCCGCTTTCCCCCTGCCCGATGTATGACGTGGGCGGCAACGAGGCCGGCAGCGGGCGCTACGCTCTTTTCATCCACAACCACGATGGTCATTACCAGGGCTACAAACCCACGGACACCAGTTTTCATCGCCGCCCGATTTACATCGTGCGCGGGCGTTTCCAGGCGGGGGCGGACCAACCGGTTTGGTTTGATGAACCGCAGTTTTTTATGGATCATCATGGGGTTAGCCTCGGCAAACCCGGCACCAATGGCCGCCTGGACCTGGCGCTTTATTCCAGCTTCACTTGCCGGAACGGCCGGCCCGTGTTGTGGTATCCCGATCGCAAGTTCTTTCTGCTCGGACGGATTTTGCCGATTGAACCGTCGGTCGCCCCCGACTCCGCCAGCCGCCCTTAGGGCGGCAGACTCGCCCTACTTTCCCCCCCCCAAACATTAGCCAAGTGCGAAAAAATGTTTGAATTGAAAAGGTTATAGGCGAGGGAAGGCTCAATTTTCAATGATCAATGTTCAAGGAAATTCCAGGTTCCAAGATCCAATACCCCAACGGGCGCACGGGACACCCTTGAGCCTTGATCATTGAATCTTCCTTGCGACTTGAACCTTGGTCCTTGGAACTTCCCTCCGGGCTGACCTCGCGGACTAACAACGACGCTCGTGCGGCGCGCGAGGCTAAACGGTTAAAACCGTTGAGTTGTGTTCCAAGACGCCCATCATCCCGCGGAAGCGGGGTGTTAATGAGAAAGGCGCTTGCGGACGCGCGCCAGCGTCGGCACAAGTTCAGCAGACCAAACGCAAAGACGCAGAGGCGCAAAGTCGCCGAGAAATAAAATTCCCT
>Ga0101944_10001932_pt1 | contig 37461 bp, 28 predicted proteins | sample DewCreD2012metaG_FD_75245 | JGI IMG/M metagenome (GOLD analysis project Ga0101944, IMG submission 75245) | Hot spring sediment bacterial and archeal communities from British Columbia, Canada, to study Microbial Dark Matter (Phase II) - Dewar... ... | reverse complement strand
ACGGGTCTCCCTCTCCCCTAGGAGAGGGACGCCTGCCTGCCGCGCCCGCGGCCTGCCCACCGCTCGGCAGGCGGGCGCAGGCAGGGGGTGAGGGGAAACCGCGCCATCGAAAACCCCAGGCCTGACGTTATACACCGTAATTCGCTTCCGGCAATTCCACCGAAAAAAGCGAAGAACCAAATTGGATTATTGAACTTTGAGGAGACGATGGCGTTTGTGAGAAATCAGCTTGCTAAACTTACAAAAACATACATTTTACATACGTTTATGAGCAAAACACTGATCATGCACATCCGCATTGACGACGTAATGGCGGGCAAATTGAGGCAAACGGCCCAAAAAACCGGCCTGAAGCAAGTTGACGTTGTTCGCCAAGCGATGGATTTAGGCATGGACGAATTGTCGCGCCGCCTGGGGCGCAAACGGCCGCTGGTGGATTACCTTGATCATTTCGTCGGAATCCCGCGCTCACGCCGAGAGGCGGTTAAACGCTCCCGCTTCGCATGAGATACCTCCTTGACACCAATATCATCAGCAGAAGAGACACTTACCAAAAGGCGAGAACTTGGATTAACGGTCACCAGGATCAAATCGTGCTATCCATTTTTACCGTGGCCGAAATTCGCCAAGGCATCCATCTGCTGCCGAAAGGGGAAAAGCGCGCCGGTTTGGAAAAAAATCTTGAGGAAATGCTTGTCGAATACACGGTTTTGCCGTTTGCCCTGGCGGAAGCAAGCGCCTGGGGCGCCTATGTGGCCGAGCAAATCACCCAAGGCCGAACAGTTCCCTTGATGGACAGTTTCATTGCCGCCACTGCCATTGCCAACCATTTGTGGGTGGTTACCGAAAATTCCGGCGATTTTCCAGATGTGGATACGATCAATCCCCTGACCGTACCTTGACCGCCAGAGCGGTGGAAAAACTCTCCCCCAAAGGGGGAGACTTCCCCGAAAACTTGTTTCGCGCCTTGCCACCCCTGAACCGCGTAGGAGCCGACGTAAGGAGGCTCTGATATCGTGGCGATTATGCCCGGGGTCAAATTTGAGCCTCCTTACGTCGGCTCCTACAACCAAGAGGTTCATGGGGGGGGGAAAATGTGTATTGCATCCCGGACACTGTGCAGCAAAACGGGTTGTTCGGCCGGAGAAAATGGTATAGGGTGGTAATAATATCATGCGGAGTTTGCTGCCCATGCTGCTGACCGGGCTGGCCCTGGCCGGTTCCGCGCAGGAGTTCGCAATCAAATGGCAGACGGGGGTTCCATTTGTCGCGGCGGACTCGCGGGCGGGACATTGGTTGGTTTTGGAAAGCAGCGAGGACTTGGTCTTCTGGCAGGAGCGCGCCCGGGTGCGGCATGAATTGCCGCCTTATGGCGACTGGCTGGCGGCAGGCCAGCCGCTGCGGTTCTATCGTCTCGGCTTTGCCCCGTTGCAAACAACGCACGACTGGTCGAACCAATTGAATCCCGAGCGGGACGAGTTGTTCACCACGCCAACCGGCAGCGGGCTAGCGGCAATCCGCTCGGCAAAATTCACCATCCGGCTGGCACAGCCGGACCGGGTTTATTTTCAGGACACCGCGAAGTGGCCTTATCACTACCATTTTGCGGTGGCGCGGCTGCCGGGCTGCGCCGGTTGGAGCGTGCTGGAATACAACGAGCAATCGCTTTACGCCGGGTCGAACCAGCAGATGGTGGTGGGCGCGGTGCTGCGCGCGCCGGACCCGCGGGTGCGGGAAATGGGGATTGAATTGACGGGGGCGGAAGCGTTTCCCCTGGCGCGGCAAATCGAGTGGACCGAGTGGGTAAAGCGCCGGCTGGTATTGCCCGAAGGCTGGCGAGTGTTTTACCTGCCGTCCCTCGAACAGCAAGCGGCAGCCGAGGCAGGGCGGGAGCAATTCGCCGCGCGCGGCCTCCCGTTGGACACCCTGGCACGGTGGGTCTCCGGCAACACCTGCTATTCTCCGGGCTGGGCGCTGGGCCGCCTTGTTTATGTGCCCGGCACGGAAATATCCGCCGCCCTGGCGGACGGACGGCTGGGGCTGGGCGACATCCTGGTAACGGACCGGGTGCCGGCGGAATTGCCGGTGTTGGCGGGGTATCTGGCGTTTGAACCGGCCACGCCCAATTCTCACGTTGCCCTGCTGGCGCGTTCGTTGCTGCTGCCGTTTGCCCACGCCCAAGGGGCGGGATGGCAGGCGGAAATCGCCAGCCTCACCAACCGAGAAGTCCTCCTCGTGGTGGAAGAAACGACCAACGGCTGCCACATCACGCTGACGGATACCACCGGCTTGCTGACGCCCGAGCGCCGGCGGGAAATTCTCGCCAGCAAACAAAGCGGACCGCTGGACCTCACCCCCAAGACGGCGTCCGGCGTGATCAGTGTCGCCACCGATTCCCTGACACCGGACGATCTGGCACGGGTAGGGGGCAAGGCGGCCCATTTCGGCTTGCTGCGAAGCAGCATTCCCGCCCATTCGCCCACGCCAGCCATCGCGTTCACTTTTGACCTGTGGGACGAATACCTGTCCCAAACACTGCCGGGCGGGCAGACCTTGCAACAGTTCATCACCGCGCAACTGGCTGGTTTTGTTTACCCGCCCAACTTGGCCGCCTTGCGGACCAACTTGGCAACGGTCCGCGAAACCGTGCAAAAAATCGCGGATTTCAATGCCGCCCAGCGGATGTCCATTATCAGCGCCCTCCAACAGTCTGGTCTGCAGGGGCGCAAAATCCGTTTCCGCAGCTCGACCAATGTGGAGGACAGCGAGAATTTCAGCGGCGCGGGACTTTATGACAGCTACAGCGGTTGCCTGGCCGATGATTTGGACGGCGACAAAAACGGTCCGAGCCAATGCGATCCCAACGAGCCCGAGGAGCGTGGCGTGTTCCGCGCGATGCGCAAGGTGTACGCCAGTTTCTACAATGAAAACGCCTACCTTGAACGTCTGCGCCTGGGCGTGGACGAGTCCAAGGTCGGCATGGCCTTGTTGGCGCATTTTTCCAGTCCTGATCCCGATGAGATGGCGAACGGTGTGGCAACGGTGGCCATCGAAAAAACCAACGGCGAACGCCAGGCGCGAATAAGGCTGGTGACCCAACTGGGCGCGGAATCCGTCACTAATCCCGATGTCAGCAAGCGCCCGGAAATGGTCACGCTCAGTGCCACCGGCACCAATCTCCTGAACGCCACGATGGTTTTGGCGGAGACTTCTTCGCTGACCACGGGCGGGGCGGCGGTGATGACTTGGGAAAACGATTATCGCGAACTGGCCGGGCTGCTGAATGCCGCGACGCTGGCCTACGAGGCGTTTTATCCCGATAAAACGTCCTTCGAACTCGATTTCGAGTTCAAGCGTTTGCAACCTGGCGTGTTGTCCGTCAAGCAAATGCGGGCGGTGCCGCGGCCGGCGCCCGTGCCGCCCCCCATTATCCCGTGAAAACATTGATGCGCCTGAACATTCCAACCGGGGTCCGTTGGCTGTGGTTGGCCGGCTACCTGGCCTGCCTGGACCTCGAGGCCCAGCCTTTTCGCGCCACGCATATTTTCAAAAGCCCGACGAATATCGCCCTGAAGTGGCAAGGGGGAATGGGGCCGTTCCTGGTGGAAACTTCGCACAACCTGCGCGATTGGAGCGACCAGGGCGACTTGGGGGCGGACACCAACCGGGCTTTGTCCGCGTTTTCCAGTCGCGCCTTCTACCGCCTGCGCGACCTCGATCCCAACAACGAGGTGGGGTCGTTCTTCGGACTCATCCAAACCGAACAAGGCGAGTTTGGCGATCTGATGGCCCGCCACCGGCTCAAATCTCGCTGGTCGTTTTATCTTCCCAAAGGAACACCGGCCACCATCCCCGCCAACTTTTTTCGCAACTTGATCGTCTTTTATCAGTTCCACGAAAATGGCCGGGTGTTCACGCTGGCGGGCACGCTGCCTTCCTTCGCCACGGTGCTGACGCCGGGCAATGCCAAGCAAATCACCGCAACCTGGAGCCGAGGCAGCGGCGCGGGCCGGCGCGATTACACGCTGACGATGGATTTTCCCTATGGCGTCACCACCAACCGCGCCACCCCGCCGCTGCTGAGCGATCCCACGTACGCCTTGGTTTGCGTTTACGCCACCAACCAGCCGCTGCTGAATTGGACCAACCCCTTGGCGAGCACGAACCGGGACGCGATTGGGCTGGTTCAATTGGCGCCGGGAGACGAAGGATCATTGCACGATCATCGCTACACCGTCAGCCAAAAGGGAGTGAGCATTGACCTCGCCTTTCGCGAAGGCAACTTTTTGCGGCAAGGCAACCCCATGTTCATCTTGAAAACCATGATTCTGCACGAGTGGACCGCGCCATCCGTCCTCAGCGGCAGTCCGCTGCCCAATTTCCGCACGGACAGTTATTTCTCGCGGACCTTGAAACCGGGACACCACAATTTCACCGAGGTGGTCCTGATTGAGCCGGCGCTGGACCCGGCGCTGAGCGAAGCGAGCCGGGCCGCGCTGCTGGCCGCGAATATCCGCTTTATTTACGCCTTCAAGGATTTGGCCATTGGGATTTCTCCGGATGACATCCGTTTCATTGGCTTCGACATGACCACCCGGCCACCGTGACGAGTTCTCTGGGCCCGGCTGGCGGAATTGGCCCCGCTCAAGGCTGGTTTAGCTTCAACATGGCGCGGGCATAGCGCTCGCCGAGGATAAGCTGGCTGGCGGCGTCAAAATGCGTGCCGTTGTCCCAGGTTTTGGTCCCTTCCGCTGAAACCAGGCCAAAACGGGCATGGCCGGCGGCAAAAGCGCGCAATGCCTGGTTGATGGAATCGCGCTTGCCGTTGTCGAACACCTCGCCAACGATGACCGGCAAATCCGGCTGGCCGATGTCCTCGCGCAGGCGAGTCACGAAGTTGGTCAACCTTTGTTGATAAACTTTCGCGGTGGAGCCAGCATCGGATTCCCCTTGGTGCCAGAGCAGTCCGCGCCATTGGAAGGTGTGCCCGGCCCGCAGCAGCGCGTTGGTAGCCAGCCGGATAGTTTCCACAAAGTTGCGGTAACAGGGGCCTTGGGAAGCCGCTTCGCCGCGGGCGCCCGGGTTCCAGTCTTTGGCCAGGCTGGTGCCGCCTTTGGAGCCTTTTATGAGGGCTAATTGAACGCCGGGCTTTTCTTTGGTCATGGCGAGGGCAAAACCGATTTCCGGCCCAAAGGTGGTCGAAGGCAGCCCGCCTTTGTAGCCGGGGGCAATGCTGTAGCCCGGCGCCAGCGGCTTCCATTCCTTTGAATCATGCGGCGGATTGCGGTAGAAGATGATGGCCCGCTCGAAGGGCTGTCGCTGGGCCTCCGTCAGATCGGACGCTTTGCCGCGACCATCCATGTTGGATTGTCCCGCCAACAAATAAAGGTCGTAATGGGCCGCGGATATGGAGGCGATGCTCTGCACCATCAACCCCAAGACAAACACGAAAAGCATTCGAACTGGATTTTTCATCGTTTATTGAGGAATCGCAACGTCCACGCGCCAGCCGAGCCCTCGAACCAAGCGGCGCGGGAGTCAGCGGGGACGCTAAGTTTTATGGTCTGGCCGCCATCGGACTGCGCTTGCCATTGGCCGGGCTCCAAATCAGCCACCAGGAACCGGCAGCGCCCCTCGCCGGGGACGGAAAAGTCCACCGGCAGCGCCGCAGGCGCGGAATCCCTCCGCAGCAGCACCACCCATTGCACCTCCGGCAATTCCAGCACACAACCAACGCGGTCAGCGGCCGCCATGCGGCGCACCGGGCGGGTTATGGGAGATGCCTGGTCGCCGACCTGCATCACGGTCAGGAACAAGTCCTCCGCGGCGGGTGTTTTGGGCGAAAGCTCCAGCCGCCAGGCGCCGGTTTCGTAAGAGCCGCGCGCGCGCTGTTCCGGCGGGAGGTCGTTGGCGTAATTGGTTCCGAACACCCAAAATTCCCGGCCCGGGCCGCCAATTTTTTCCAAGCGTGCATTGTCGCCGTCGGGCAGCAGCGTGTCCAGCCGCAGGCGTCCGCGCGAACCGTGCTCGGTGCGGTCCACCGTGGCGGAAGCGCCGGAGATGCGCGGCTCCTCGATGGCGTGCAACAGCCAGAACTTGCGAAAATCCGGCTGGGCGGCCACCACCCGGTCGAGCACCACCAACGCGGCCGGCGTCTGGCGATCGCGCAGATTCAGGAACACGAAAGAGCGGGTGACGTTTTTGACCTTGGCGCTGTAAGCCGCAGTCAGATCCCCTTGGAGCAGCGTCCACGCGGGAGTTTGCGGGTCCGGCCCGAAGCCATGCGCCAGGATGTTGCCGGTGCGATAGCCGTTTTCCGGCGACCGCAGCGCTTCGAGGGTGCGGGGTTCGGAGCGCCCGTTAGGCAGGCGCTGACCGCCATCGTTGCTCCATCCGCTTTTGCGGCCAAACTGCTCTTGGGGATCGTAAATCAACAGCGAATTGTGGGCGATGGTGCGCCAGTAATAGTTGGCGCAATGCGGGCTGCCATATTGTCCGGCGGAACCCGAGTAAAGCCCCGAATCAATCGCCAGGGCGCCGCGGTGATAAATCTGGAACGCGCCGGCGTCCAGGTGCTGGTGATTGGCGAAGTTGTATTCGTTGATTTTCATCTCGACGATGACCGAGTCCTCGCCCCAGCCGGTGCGGGCGACCATCCAGCCGTAGGGCGGGCCAAAGTAGCGGGAAAGCGGCAGTTTTTCGAGCGGCTCCGGCTTAAGCGCGGTGTCGCGCCATAGAAATTCAAAGAGGGCTTCGTTGTCGCCGCTGCCGCCTTGCTTGAGAAATTGGCTGAGCAAAACCCCATCGCCGTAGTAGCTGGCGGTGAATAGCGTGCCCTCGAATTCGCTCCACGGCTGCCCCCGCGGGCGGCTGTGCATGAAAGTGTCTCCCGCGCGCAGCCGCTGGCCGTCCGGCCGCGTGGTATAAACCCAGAGATAGGGAACGTAGCGTTGCTCGGGATTGTAAACATTGCCGGCGCCGAGCCGGTCAAATATGAACAACGGAAAGGTGTCCCAACTATACCGGTGCGCGCCGTAAGAATCGCCCTGGTGATAGGCGTGGCCCTGGTAAAGCCAGTTGCGGGCGGGCAGATGTTCGCGAAAAAAACGCCCGGCGGCCAGGTGATACATCTCCGGAAACTCGTCGTAAATGGCGATGCCGGCGGACATCATGTCGCGCATGATCATGGCCTCCGAGGAATGGCCGGTGACCGAACCTTGGCGGGTAGGCGGGTAGCCGCACTCCTGCGTTTTGGCCAGCCGCACCAGTTCCTTAACGAAGGCCTGCTTTTCGGCGGCGGTCAACAGCCCGTAACACCAGTCATAGACGAGCGCGCCGGTAACCATCATCCGTCCGGTGACGCGGCAGGCGTCCTGGCGGTCGGGCAGCTCGCACTTTTGCAGCAAAGTCAGCGCGGCCTCGACGGTGGCCCGGCCCAGGGCATGGTCGCCGGCGGTCAGGTAATGCAGCGCATCCCATTCAACCTTGAATTGGCGCGACTTGGCGGCCATCCGGCGCAGCCGTTCCGCCACCGGCTTTAACCCCGGGTCCTCCAAGCGCCGCGGCAGTTGCTTCGCCTGTTCGCTTCGCAAATAGAGCCGCGGGTGCTCAGGGGGCGGCACGGGCAGCCTGACGCCGTCCACAGTTTTCCAGGCCAGGTTTGCTGGGGTTGCCGGATGTGCCAAGGCGCCCGCCAGCAGCAAAACCCAGCCCGCCAGACGCGGAGCCCAAGTCCGGCGCGCAATGACCGACTGGACCGTGCCGCCGTGTAATTCCGTTTTCATTCGTGGTTTTGGTTATTTGTCCTTAGCGGCGGAGGACGCCGCCAGCGCCTCCTGCAAGGCAAGGATTTGCCGGGCGACCTGCCAGCGGCGAACGTCAAATTCATCGGGCGCCCAAAGGTTGTCGTGCTTGTATTTCGTTTGCACACGAATGGCATTCCAAACCTCCCGCAACTCTTTTTCGGCGAGAGCGGCGGCGCTTTTTGCGGCGGCCACCGGGCTTTGGCGGGCTTGGGCGACGAGCAGTTCGAGGGTGTGGAGGTACCGGTGGTCATCGTACCCCTCGCGATAGGCCTCCCACAGAACCACGGGCAGCGGCGTGCCATCCGGCTCATGGCGGTTGAAAAAATCCTGGGCCGAGCCATCGAGGTAATTCAACGGGTCGCCGCTGCTCGCGGAGTAAATCCAAGGGATAAGCGTGCGGAAGCCGGAGCGCCAGAAGCCGAAGCCGTAGGTCATGCGCGCGCCGGCCACGGGGGTGTGATCGTTCTCGCCGTTGACGTGATTCGGGTAGCACCAGTATTCGACCCCGCGCGCCTTCGAGTCGGCCAGGACGGCTTCCCGGTCGGGCGCAAACGGCTGGGTGCACCAGACGTCCACCAAGGGCCGCAAGGGCGCGAATTGATCGTGGGTTGGATCGGCTGTCAGGTAGGTGCGAACCCCCGCCGCCTTGCAGGCCGTGAGGACCTGCGCCATGAAGTTGACAGCAGCGGCGTCGGTGCCGGGCTCGTCCACCGGGTAATAAAGGAACTCCGGCCAGTTGCGCGCCTTTCGTTGGTCCTCAATGGCCCGAACCATCGCGGTGATCTCGGCGCCGAAGGCCGGAGGCGCCTCCTTGACGCCGCGCAAATGGGAACCGTAACGCTCCTTTTGGTATTTCTCATACACGCCGTCGGTGTTGATGCTCATCACCACCGGACCGCGAAAGCCGTGTTTGCGCCATAGATCCAGTTTTGCCGCCAGCAGGTCCCAGTTGAATTTGAACTGTCCTTGCGCGTCAGCCGGCGGGCTGTAACAACTGAGAGTGACGTTGCGGGTGCCGTGGGCCGCCATATCGGCGTGCTCCAGCTCGGCGCGACGGCGGAAATGCTCCCGGGAAACTTCGTCGTCCGCGCCGGCCAGCAGGTCGTAAGGATGGCGGTAATAGATGCCGAAAATTTTATCGGGATCCTCGCGCAGACGGATGGGCAGGATGCGAAGCTGCAGCGGAATTACCGCCAGGCCGCCGGCGCAGGAAAACTCCACCTGCCCGCGGTAGAGTCCGGCGGGCGCGTCGTCAGGCACGCGAATGGTCAGCCAGAAGCGCGCGTTTTCGTTGGCCGGCAAATTACCGCCGGCGAATCGTTCGAGGATATCGGGCACAACCCGATACCGATTTTGCACGCGGTAGTTGGGGCGCGCGAGTTGGTAACGGACCTTCCGCACTTCGATATCGCGCGCGCGCACGGGCCCCAAGTCGCTGACGCGCACTTTGGCGTCGGCCAGCTCGCGCAACGGCCGCACGATAAAATTGGCCGGCTCGAACTCGCCGGGACAGGCGAACAGGCGAAGGACAGGGTTCAATTCATGGGGCCGGGGCTGGCTGCCGGGATAGACGCACTCGAGATAATGACGCGAAAAAACGAGAAAACCGCGCTGGCGGTCGGTGGCGGCGGGCATCAGCGGCGGGCCGGGATCGGGTTCCGGCTCCTGTTGCCACCTGGCCCATTCCTCGGGTGGCAGATGGGTCAGCCAATGTTCCAAGGGCGCGATGATTTCCTTTTCGATGCGAGCGCCTTCGTTGACGGGCCAAACGAGCAGCGCGGCGCAAATCCATTTGCTGCGGGGTAGAAATTCAACCGCCAGCGGCTGACTGCCAGCCTGGGTGCGGAATCGCAGCCGCCGGAATTGATAGCCGCCTTCGATTTGCACCCGCTGTTCGTCCGCGCCAACGCGCACCGTGAAGTCGAAGAACTGGCTGCGGAAAGCCTCGCTGCCGCCGCACAGCAGATAGAACTCCACCTCGCCCGGAGGCGTTTTAACGAGAAAAACATTGTTGCTGGCGCCCACCAGGCAATCTTCGGTGAGGGGATTGGTCCAAATCGGCGGCGGCTCCGAGGCGCCGCGGCCGCGGTTTTCGACAAGTCCCCGGTAAACCCGCTCGTAGGCCCGCAGGCCCGCTTTCGTTTGCCAGCCGTGATCTGCGGCCTCGTTGAACAAGTTGGTGGTGGTGATCCGGATGAAGTTCGCCGCCACCGCCGATTGCGGCGCGCCCAAATCGAAAAGCCAGGGCGCGGCGGCGGCGGAGCCGCATAGCGATAATAGCGCAACGAATTCCAGCAGCCAGGCCGCGATGGCGCGGTTCTTGCGGAAGGCGTGAGAAGGAATTGGGGGTTTCATGGGCGCGTGTTCTGTTCCTGCCACGGAGATTCGAGCAGCCGGACGCGCTCGGTTTGGGCCGGGGTGGCCGCGATGCGGGCGCTCACTTCGTATTCGCCTGCTGAAAGCGGCTTTCCGCCAAAATCAAAAACCATTGTTTGCCGGCCGCGCCCCGCCGTAACGGTCCGGCGGGAAATGAGCCGGCCCGCCTGGCGCCATTCGGCCTCCACCGCCGCCGTTTCTCCCGGTTTCAGTCCGGCCACCCGAAACCGCACCGGCAAGCCCGGGGCGTCCGCAAACAAGGCGGTTTGTTCGGCCGCAAAGTCCAGCAGTGTCGGTGACTCATGCCGGGTCAAAGCCAGACCGGCGATGGTAAATTCGACCTGGTCGCCATGCCGGTAATGGGCATCAGAAATCGAAAACATGAGCTGGTTGACGGCGGACGGCTTTGGCAATTCCCACAACGGGATCACGAATTTGCCCCATTGGCCTTTGCGCAATTCGGTGAGCGGCCTGGACCAGCTTGCTTCGCCTTCGGCGCGAATCAGAAGCGCCACAGGCGTGGACGGCAAATTCTCCCGGGAGGTGTCGGCGCGGACCAGCACTTCCAAATAATCCCAGCCTGACCAATCACGCTCGCCCTCCCGCAACGGCCGCCAAAGCCGCGGCCAGCCAATGGGGTATTTGGGCTCTCCAGCCAGGTGATCCACAACGATCCGCCAGCGCAGCCAGGGCATCCCCGGTTGGGCGCGGTTGGTTTCGGCAACGGTCGAGGACTCGGCGGCGCTCCAGATTTTTTCGATCTGGCCGTCGAACAAAGGCCGGGCCTCCATCCCCGGACGCCGGAGGAAATCCAACGGCAGCGAATCCAAGGAGGAAAACCGCGCCGGATCGGCGGCGATGAGCGACACCGCCCAGATGGCTCCGCCGAGGGCGCCGATGATTCGGCCCGCCCCGGGGCGAAGCGGGATGACACAGGAAAAAGTCATCTTCACCTCACCGGTTTGACCTCGTTTTCCCAGTGAGCCAGCCGCTCCTTCAGGCGGAGGACGTCATCCGGTCGCTGGCTCACCAGATCGTTTTTCTCGGAAAGGTCGCGTTCCAGATCAAACAAATGTTCCTCAACTTTGACGCCGGTCTGCTTGCTGACCAGCTTGAGGCTGCCCGCCCGCATGGCGCGCCAGGTCACTTCGCCGCGGCGCGCGCGCCAGAAGAGCGTGCGCGGCTCCGGCGGCTTTCCCGCCACCGCTTTCTCCAGCAGGTCCAGGCCGTCGAACGGTCTCCCCGCCGGCGGCCTGGTCTGCGCCAGGCGCGCGAAGGAAACGGTCCAATCCATCGTTATGCCCACCTGCTCGCTGACGGCCCCCGCCGGCAGAATCCCGGGCCAGCGCGCAATGCACGGCACGCGGATGCCACCCTCGAAAAGGGTTCCCTTGTTACCGGCCAGCGGGCCGTTGTTCGCCATTTTGGTTCCGCCGTTATCGCTGGTGAAAACCACCAGCGCATTGGTAAGTCCCCGGGTTTCGAGCGCGCGCAGGATTTCGCCCACGCCGTCGTCCAGCCGTCGGATCATCGCGGCGTAGGCCTCGGGAGTGCCTTTGTTCCAATCCTCGGGCGTCACGGGCTGGTCGCGCCGGTCGTTTGGCCCCTGAATGGGTGTGTGCGGCGCGGTATAAGCCGCATAGAGGAACAACGGCTCGCTCCGGCGCAAGTGAATCTGGCGAACCGCCTCGGCGGTAATCAGGTCCGTCATGTATCCGTCCCGCTTGACGGGCGCGCCGTTGAGATGGAGCACCGCCAATCCCTCCGGCTCGACGTGATGAAAATAATCCGCCCCGCCGCCAATCGGCCCAAACCAGTGATCAAATCCGTGCGGGCCGGGAAAGAATTTGGGCTCGTAGCCCAGGTGCCATTTGCCGGCGATGACCGTGCGGTAACCCGCGTCTTTCAACAGCCGGGCGAGGCTGGTTTCCTGGACGGGCAGGCCAAGTTCGTTTTTCTCGCGCAGCCGGATGGCATCGTCGTAACGGCCCACATTGCCGTTGCCGATGGCGCATTCGAGGCCGCCCACCCGTTGCTGGTAACGCCCGGTCAGAAAGGCGGTGCGGGTCGGCGAACATTCCGGCCCGTTGGCGTAAAACTGGGTAAAGCGCAGCCCTTCCCTCGCCAGCCGGTCAATGTGCGGGGTGGGCGTCTTTCCACCGTAGCACCCCACATCCGCCCAGCCCAAGTCATCGGCCAGGATGAAGATCAAGTCCGGCCGCGCCGCTTCCGCCAACGCCACGCCGCTCATAACCGACCACCAGGAAACCAGGCCGCCGGCCAGGGCCGCCCATTTAAGCTTTGTTTTTCGCGTCATCGCCATGCTCCAAAACCATTCCCGCGGGAACCATCATCATGCGCGGGTGCTCTGACCCGATAGTGGCGGACAGAGCGGACGGGCGCAAGCCGCATCAACAATCAGGCAAGGCGAGTTGACGCGCCGGCTTGGGCGGGATAGTTTGAGGCCATGATTGCTTCATCGGCGGGGACAAATCAAAACCAACCCCAGGCGGCCTACCGCGTGGGGGACGAGCGGCTGGTCAAGGTGACCGCCAGCGCGGCGCAAAAGGTGCAATCGCTGCTGGCCCGCCAGGGCCGGCCGCAGGGCGTCTTGCGCGTGGCGGTCGTCGGCGGCGGCTGCTCCGGCCTGCAATACAAAATGGACCTGCAGGACGGCCCCGCCAACCGCGACATCCTGGTCGAGTCCGCCGGCATCAAGGTGGTGGTGGACCCCAAAAGCGCCCTTTACGTCACCGGCAGCGAGCTGGATTACATAGACGCCCTCCAAGGCGGCGGGTTCAAGGTGAAAAATCCCAACGCGGCGACTTCCTGTTCCTGCGGCGAAAGTTTTAGCGCGTAGGCGCAAGCCACGCGCCTTTTTCTCCGTCCGACCATGGAAGATTATTTTGCCCTGCTGAACGTGCCGCGCCGCCCCGCCGTGAATGAGGAGGCGCTTAAAGAGCATTTTCTGCAATTGTCCGCGGCGGCGCACCCCGACCGTTTTCACTCCGCGCCGGCGGTCGAGCGCCAGCAGGCCAACGCCCGCTACGCCGAGCTGAATGCGGCCTATAATTGCCTCAAGGAACCCAAGGAACGACTTCTGCACCTCTACACGCTGGAGAGCGGCGCCAAACCGGCGGACATTCAGCGCATCCCGCCCGGCACCATGGACTTGTTTGTCGAAGTCGGTCAGACCTGTCGCGACGTGGACGGCTTCCTGGCCGAGCGCGCCAAAACCGCCAGCCCCCTGCTCAAGGTGCGCCTTTTCCAGCAAGGCATGGACTGGACCGACCGCCTGAATGCCCTCCAGCAAAAGGTCAACGGCAAACGCGCCGAGCTGCTCGCCGAATTGGAAACGCTCAGCGCCGCCTGGGAAAACGCCCCGCCGCCGGGCGCGCCGGGGCGAGCCGCCGCCCTGCCACTCGAACGCCTCGAACAAATCTACCGCGTCTTCAGCTACGCCGCGCGCTGGACCGCCCAAATCCAGGAGCGCGTCGTTCAATTGGCGATTTAATTGGCGTCGCCATTGGTTTGCGGACGCCCGCCTCCCGCCGCGCAAATGGCCGCGGCGCTTGGCGCGAGCCCCTCCCCATGAACCCCCTCGTTGTAGGAGCCGACGTAAGGAGGCTCAAATTGGTCCCCGGGCGAGGCCGCCATGATATCAGAGCCTCCTTACGTCGGCTCCTACGCGGTTCAGGGGCGGCAAGGCGCGAAACCAGTTTTCGGGGAAGTCTCTCCCCGTTGTCGCCCAGGCAGCCCCCGATTTTGTCCAAGCCGCTCGCTTACCAAACTTCCAATTCGGCCAGGGAGGCAAAAGGCTGCTGGTCAAAGCCGCTTAACGCTTCTAATTTAAGGAAACGACCTTTGGCGGGTTGCGGGAAAAGAATCTTTTTGAGCTGTGCATTGGCGGCCAGGGAACCGCAGGCCACCGGCGCGCCCCAGGTTTGACCGTCTTCGCTCAAATAGACGGCGTAATCCTTGATCCAGCCGTTGCGGTTTTTGTCCTGGCGCGGCAGCAGGGTGAGACCCTTGATCTCCAGGGGCGCGTTAAAGCCGACCACCACTTCGTGCGGCCAGCGGGGCGCGTTGTCGCCCCAGGGCGTGTGCCACATCGTCCGCTGGTCGCCATCCAGGATGTTCTCGGCGCCATATTCCGGCTCGGCGCTGCTAACCCGGATGATTTTCGCGCCCGACTTTTGCATCAGGGAAGGCCCTTGCATCAGCGAACGGACATAATCGGCGGCGAGCTCGGCGCGCGGATTAAACCCGGCGCCAGCCATGTAGTTCAACAGGCTGCGGCGCATCTGGCGCGCGACGGGGCGGTGTTCGAGGTCGGTGCTGATGTCCATGGCGCAGGCCAGCAGCCTGCCGCCGGCCACGCGCGCCTCGAAGGCCAGGCCGAGCTTTCGATTGGTCACCCAATCGTCCACCACTTGCACAACGGGCCGAAAACCGGCCGGCGCGTCGTTGAGAATGAACGGATGTGAGCGGCTGACCAGCTCCCACCATTGCCAGTTGCTGTGGAATTCAGTGGGGAACTCCGCCAGGGCCGGATGCGCGGGATCGCAGAGGATGCCGAGCGTGTGCGGCGGCTGGCGACGAGTCCAGGCGGTGTTCCAGAATATGCTGGAGAAGCCGATTTGCACCCGCCCCAGTTCGTCGCCCTTCACGTGTGCGGGCGGGACGGCCAGCAGGACTTTGCCGCCGGCCTTAAGGGTTTCCAGCGCCTGGTCATCCAGGGTGGAGGCTATGAGAATGCCAGCCGGCGCCGGGGCGGGCGCGGCAGCGGGGTAAACCCAGAAATCCCAGTCGTTGGCATAGGCGGTTCCTTCGAGTGATACTTCCAAGTTCAATTTGGCCGCGGTGGTAAAGGCGGCGAGCGACAGTCGGACCTCACCGACCTCCGTCAGTGTGCCGGTGGTCAGCGGGCCGGCTTTGAGCGCGCCGAAGGCCACGGTTTTGCCTCCCGCATCACGCACCCGCCAAGTCGGCTTGGCTGCCGCCCAATCCTGGCCGCCATAGTGCGCAATCTCCACCTTGGCGGAGAAGGTCTCGGTGTTTTCCTGGAGGCGCTTGGGCAGACGGGCGAGCGGCACCGTCTCGCAGGAAAACCGATGGTATTCCTCGGCGGTGATGTAACCTTTGGATTCCCAGAACGGGTCCAGCACGCCGACCAGCGCGGTGCCCTGGCCGGGGAAATCGTGAAGGTCGAGCAGCTCGAAGCCCGCCATGCCGGGAGTGCGCAGCGCCGATTCAATATCCTCCTTGTAGCAGAGCGCCTGCAATTTGCCCGAGGCCAGCAGGAAATCGCGCGCCTGGTCGAGCATCCCCCGCGCCTTGAGACTGTCCCGGAAAATCTCGAAATTGCGCGGCTTCAGCCAGCCCTTGTATTTGGGAATCTCGTCAAAGTTCGGATAGGCGCACCACTGGCCGATCTCGTGGCTGACGACCGGCGCGCCGGCCTTTTGAATAAAGTCGCGGTAATCGGTGACGGTTTCCGGCGGCTTGGCGTTGATGCGCGAGTTCAGCCCCTGGCCCCAGGCTTGGATGCGAGGCGCGGGGGTGACATGGAAATCGTTCTCGGCGATCATCGGCCAGCCCGCGCCGCTGGTGTAAAGCCGACGGGTATCCAGGCTCTTCCAGTGCTTGATCAAATTGCCCAGGAATTCCTTTTGGTTTTTTCCCCCCGGCTCGTTGCCGTAGGAGAGCATGATAAACGAGGGATGGTTGCCAAGCTCCCGCAAAATGCGGTCGCCTTCCGCGTAAATCCATCGGTCCACTGGCTTGCCGTCGCCCACGCTGCTGCCCCCGTTGGCCCAAGAGGGGCATTCGACATAATAGAAAAAACCAAGCTCGTCCGCCGCCTCGAAGGCCGCCTGCGGCGGGGTCCAGGAATGGAACCGGATGTGATTGAGCCCGTGCGCCTGGCAGATTTTGATGATGCGTTTCCAAGACACGGGGTCCGTGGGCGGGTAGCCGGTGAGCGGGAAGATGCAGCACTCAAGCGTGCCGCGCAGGAAAATTTTCCGGCCGTTGATGGCGATCTGCGTGCCGTCGCGTTTGACTTCGCGCAAGCCGAAGGTCACCTGCTTTTCATCCTGGCAGCGGTTTTCCCGATCGCGGCCCTCCAGTTCCACCTTCAGGCGGTAAAGCGCGGGTGAAAACTCATCCCAAAGCTGCGCGCCCGCGCCCAGTTCGTATTCAAATTCCACCTTTTGCCCATCGGTTCCCCATTTGACGGGGACTTCGCGGAAAGCCGGGCGATGCGGGGCGCCGGCATTGTAGGATTCGGCGGAAACCTTTAGCACTCCGCTCCCCGCGCCGCGCGTCAGGTTGCCAATCGTAGCAACCGCTTTCACTTTGCGATTGGCCACATCGGGATACACCTGGAGGTCGTCCAGCCAGACGCGGTCGGTGGCGATAAGTTTCAACGCGCCCACCAGGCCATTCCAGTTGCCTTGCGTATGATCGGAGACGCTGTGGGAGTTAGCCCCGATGTTAATGATCATGCGGTTGTCCACGCGAACGGTGAGGCGATGTTTGCCGGGGGTGAGGGCGGCGGTGGCGTCGTATTCGTGCGGGGTGGCCAGGCTGATATTGGTGCCTAGCAGGCGGTCATCCACCCAAACGGTGGTGCCCCAGTGCGGACGCTCGAGGTGAATCACCACCCGGCGGCCGGCCCAGGCGGCGGGGATTTCCACCTCGCGCTGATACCAAGCCGCCCCGGCGTAATGCTTTTCCGGCTGAAGCCAGAACGGCACCTTGATGTTGCCGGGTTGCCGGTAAGGCGCGTATTGGGGCGCTTCGAACCACGAACGGTCCACGATGCCGCCAATCCAGGCGGTGTTCACGGTGACTTCGTCGCCAAACCCTTGTTCCTGCAAGGAACCGGGCAGCTTTAGTTCCTGGTCGAGTCGTTTGGCAAACCACTGCTCGGTTGCGCCTTTATCCTCGCGATCCAGCGCGAAACGCCAGGGGCCGGCGAGGTCGAGCGTCGTCGTCGCTGCCCAGGTGTTGCCGCTGGCCAGCGCTATCAGCGCGGCTGCCGTCAGAATATTGATGTTTTTGCTCATGCAATGCCGCAAGCATGAAGGGAAAAACACTGGATCGTCAACGCCAGACCTGAAGACGCATGACAAAATCAAAGCGCCTCTTATATCGCTGGCGGCGCTCGACGACACTGCGGCTCCCGATAGGTTCGAGCGTCAGTGTGCTGCCGCGAAGCACAAGCCCCGTCCGAACGCCGCGAGGTCGTGGAGTGCGGTAGTCCTCTACCGCTTTGCCCCCGGCGCGCGCGAGCGATTGAAAGTGGGAGGATTGGTTGCGGGCGTTGGGTAAATCGACACGCGCCCCCTCACCCTGCCCTCTCCCCCCAAGGGGGGAGAGGGAGAACGTCGCCCGCGGTGACAAGATGTGCATTGCATCCCGAAGACCATACAGTAAGTTTTGCTGTTGCGCGTTTGGCGGGTAACAGGCAGGTTTTTCTCTGGTCGTTTGGCGGCAAGTTTAAGATTTCAATCCCTTCAGATTCACTTCCAGCCGCTGGTTTTCCTTCAGCAGTTGTTCCATCGTGAGCTTCGTCCGGCGTCGGCCGGCCTCGCGGCCCAGGATGGTCGCCAGCGCGCCGTCCACCGACCGCGCCACGGTGTCGTTGCTGAAATCGCCCCCAGTTACCGCCTGGTGGAATTTCGCGATGTTGCGCGTTGCGCCGGGTTCGTAAGGATTGGGCACCTCGGCGTTAATGATGTTTTCCCGCCCCTTGAGCATGGCTTTGCCGCCGTAGCAGGTCTGGGCGTAGCCGGTCTGCCCCACGATCTGGCAAACCACGTCGAAACCCAGGTAATTGTTTAGATGCTCCCCGCGATGGCTGTGAATGATCCCATTTTCATACTCGAAGAGCAGCTCGAAGACATCGTGGCTGTCGCCGTGCGGATTGGCCCGGCCGATGCGGGAAAGCCCCTGGCAACTGACCGGACGCTGGCCGGCGGCCCACAGCGCCGCGTCCACCCCATGAATGCAGGCGTTGACATGGTAGCCGCCGCCGAGCGCGACGTCGTTGCACCAGATCAATCCACGGAACCGGCTTTCGAGGTTTTCAGTGAAAGGCGGATCGGGAAACGGCCCGGCATAATAATGGCTGTGCAGCGCGTTGATAGGCCCAATATCCCCGTCCCGCACGGCATTCATTACCTGTTGATTGGCGGGTTCGGTCGGCAATTGATAGTCCACCAGGAACACCCTCTGGCCAGCGGTGGCTTTCTCCGCCGCCGCCTTGATTTCCAGGCAGCCCGGGACATCCACCGCCACCGGCTTGGCCATATAGACATGCAACCCGGCCGCGACCGCCGCGCGAGCGTGCTCGGGGAAGAAATAGGGCGGCGTTTCCAGAGCAATGGCCTCCACCCCGCTTTCGATGACCCGCTGGAAGCCGCTCAAGCCCGAGTAACAGCGGCCTGGCTCCGCGCCCAGTTCCTTGCCGGCTTTGTCGGCGACGGATGGGAAATAATCGGCGACGGCGTGAATCTGGTAGCCGCCGTGCTTGTTGAACAGGCGCGCAATCCAAAGGCCGCGCCCGCCCAAGCCGACGACGCCCAGCTTGATTTTACGCCTGGGCGCCTCGTCGGCCGCGCGGGTCACGGACGGCAGCGCCAGCGGCGCAGCAGCGGCCAAGGCAAGAGTGCCACCGAGAAATTGGCGGCGGTTCAAAGGATCATTGGTTGGAGTTTTCATATAATGGTGCGTTTGTTCCGTGCTTTATCGTCTCAGAATTTTCCGCCGCGCCAGTTCGGCGATGACTTCCCCGCGGTCGTTTTCCAGCAGCAGCGCGACCTCCTCGGCATTGGGCGGCAAAGTCTCCTTCGCATCAAGCCCGACCCCCTCGAAGGGCGTCACTTTTTTGCGGGTTTTGCCGGGCATGAGATGTTGTCGTTTGTCCAGGAAACACACCCGCAACCAGCCCTCGCGGAGGACTCCCAGTTGCGTCGTCACCCGCACTTGGTTCTCGATGATCCGGGCGCGCAACGGTTCGGCAATCACCGCTTCATCGTTGCAATCCACCACCGGGTAATTCCCGCCGAGGTTGGAGGCGCACCATTCGTAGCGCCATTCGTATTGTTCGCCGGGCTGCAAGCTGGCGAAGGGGCTGAGCAACTCGCACTCAATCAGATACGGGGTCTCCCGGGGATCTTTGCTCATTTCCATCTCCTGGCCGTAGGCGTGGATTTTTCCGAGACCGCTCGACCAGAATTCCACCGAGGCCCCGTCGGGATACTCCTTTTTGGGCTCCCAGCGAAAGCGCTGCACAAAAACAGCGCCATCGCTGCCGTCCACCGTCGCCGACCAACCGGCGTGGCTGTCGAGCGCCACCTTGCCCACCTGATATTGGTATTTCAGCTGGAAGAGGCAACGGTCACCCAAGGTTTGGAAGGTGGGATTATTGGTGGCGCCGAACAAGACCTGGTAGCCTTCAACGTAGCGGCTCTTCGGATTGATGGGGCAGTAAGCGTTAATTTCGGGATTAAAACCTCGGCCGTCGGCGCGCGCGCCGTCGATCTGGGTCACGGTCCAGATTCCCCAGCGCCTCGGCTTATGGCTGATGTTTTTCATCGTGGCGTCAATGACCACGCGCGTGATCCCCGCCTGCAGGCGCACCGTGCGGCTGAATTGCACGCCGGTGCGCGGGTCGGGTTTGCTCGTCAACCGCACCGCCACCTCGCCGGGCCGGGCCTCGGGAATTTCCAATACATGAGGAGAGCCATCCAGGATGGCGTCGGGCGGGCCAGGCCATTGGTCCTCGTTGACCCAGCCCTGTGGCGCCGGCCAAAGTTTGTCGCCCCCATAATTCAGCCATTCGCCCCGGGGCCCGAGACCCGAAGCAGGGGGAATTTTGCCGGCCAGTTGGGGATTCACCCAAAACAACTCCCGATTCCCCAGCCGATATTGAATGACCCGTCCGCCGATTTCGGGAACGACCTCGATGCCGACAAACTCATTGGCCAGTTTGTGCGAATTCCAGCCTTTATAACGGCTGCGCTCGGAAATGATGCTCATGGACGCCGCGGCTTGGATGGATGACGCCCCAACGGTCGCCAAAATAATGATCCCGAGTCCGGCGCAGGCATGAGGCCCAAGCATGATGCCAGGCCGCCGATTAATCCGCGCTGCGGCCCGTATCCGGATCGCCCAGTTTGTCAATCAGGGTGATCAGCGGCAGGAACAGCGCGATAACGATGCTGCCGACGACGACCGCCAGGAAAACAATCATGATCGGCTCGAGCAGCGAGGTCATCGCCGCCACCGCGTTGTCCACCTCGTCGTCGTAGTTATCCGCGATTTTCATGAGCATCTCCGGCAGGGCGCCGGTTTGCTCGCCGACATCCACCATGCTGATGACCATGGGCGGAAAGACCCCGGAGGTTTCCAGCGGGGCGGTGATCGTTTCGCCTTCCTTGACGCTTTCATGGACCGCCGAGACGGCGTCGGCGACGATGACATTGCCGGACGTCTCCTTGACGATGGTCAAGGCCTGGAGAATCGGCACGCCGCTGCTAACCAAGGTGCCCAAGGTGCGGGTGAAACGGGAGATGGCCACCTTGCGGATCACCGGCCCCACCACCGGGATGTTCAGTTTGAACCGGTCGAAAATTTTGCGGCCGGCTTTGGTGCGGATAAAAACCTGCAGCAGGATGAACAAGGCGATCAGGATGCTCATGGTCACCAGGAAGTTGTTGGCGATGGCGTCGCTAATGCCCAGCACAAAACGGGTGAAAGCCGGCAGTTGCTCACCCGGTCCCAGCAAGTCCACAAAGATCGTTTTGAACTTGGGCACCACATACACCATCAGGATGCCCAGGATGACAACGGCCACCGTGATGACGGCCACGGGGTAAAACATGGCGGAAATGACCTTGCCCTTGATCTTTTGGGCTTTTTCCATGAACTCGGCCAGGCGGTTGAGCACGACTTCAAGCACGCCGCCCAACTCACCAGCCTTGACCATGTTCACGAACAGGCGGTTAAAAACCTTGGGATGCTGCGCCAGCGCCTCCGAAAAGGTGCTGCCCCCTTCGATGGAGACCGACAGATCGAAAATCACCTTCTTGAGCAGCGGGTGACGCTCCTGTTTTTCCAAGACGCGCAGGCCGCGCAACAGCGGCAGGCCGGCGTCCACCAGGGTGGCCAACTGGCGGGTGAAGGTGGTCAGCACCTTGGATTTGACCCGGTCGGTCAACCCCGGGATTTTAATGACGAGGTTGAAATTGGGCCCCTTGCCTTTGGCGGGGGCCGTCCCCGGCTTGGCGCCGGGTTTGGCCTTGGCGTCTTTGGGCTTGTCCACCTCGACGATGCGGGTGGGGTGCAACCCCATGTCTTTGATGCGGGTAATGGCCTCGTTCTGGCTGGCGACCTCGAGTGTCCCCTTGGTCTCCTTCCCCCGCGAATCCATGGCCACGTAGCTGAATTTAGGCATATCAGGTCAAATGCTCACGTGTATTTGACGACTTCCTCAATCGTTGTATCACCTTCAAAGATACTGCGCAAGCCGTCGTCGCGCAACGTAATCATACCCAGTTCAACCGCCTTCTGGCGGATGACCACCGTCGGCGCCCGCTCGTTGATCAGCAGGCGGATGGCCTCCGAAACGGTCAGCAATTCAAAGATGCCCTTCCGGCCCCGGTAGCCGGTGTCGTTGCAACCGGAGCATCCCCGGCCATAATAAAAAACCTTCTCCCCGATGTCATGCGGGGACAAATTGAGCAAGGCCAACTGGCTTTCGGTTGGCTCGAAGGGGGTTCGGCATTTTTTGCAGATGGTGCGGACCAGGCGCTGGGCGAGCACGGCCATCAGGGAGGAGGAAATGAGGAACGGCTCCACCCCCATGTCAATGAGACGGGTAACCGCCCCGGGAGCGTCGTTGGTGTGCAAAGTGCTCAGCACCAAGTGGCCGGTGAGCGAGGCCTGGATGGCAATTTGCGCCGTTTCCAGGTCGCGCATTTCCCCCACCATGATGATGTCGGGATCCTGCCGCAGGAAAGCCCGCAGGGCCTTGCCGAAAGTCATGCCCACCGCCTCGTTGACCGGCACCTGCATGATGCCTTCAATGTCATACTCGACCGGGTCCTCGACGGTCAGCAGTTTGGAGTCAATGGTGTTGACCTTGCGCAGGCAGGAATAGAGGGTGGTCGTCTTGCCGGAACCGGTGGGGCCGGTCACCACCAGAATGCCATTGGGCTGCTGAATGGCCTCCAGCATGTAATCGTAAATGTATTTCGGGAAGCCGAGCACCTCGACGTCCAGATTCACCGACGCCCGGTCCAGCACGCGCAGCACCACCGATTCGCCAAACTGGGTGGGGAGCGTGGAGACACGCATGTCCACCTGGCGGTTGCCCATGGGAAAATTGATGCGCCCGTCCTGCGGCAACCGGCGCTCGGAGATGTTCAGGTTGGCCATGACCTTGATGCGCGAGATCACCGGCAAAGCCAGGTGCTTGGGCGGGGGCGACATTTCGTAAAGCGCGCCGTCCACACGGTAGCGAATCTTGAACTCGTCCTCGAACGGCTCGAAATGAATGTCGCTCGCGCGGTCCTTGACCGCCTGGTAAAGCACGAGGTTGACGAATTTGATGATGGGCGTCTCGTTCGCCAGGTCCATCAACTCGCCGATATCTTCCGGGGTGACCTCGGAAACCTCCTTGGCAATCTCTTCGTCTTCGCCCAGTTCCTTGATGATGTTGCTGACGTCGCCGGATTCCTCGGCGTAATACTTGGCAACGGCCTTTTCGACCTGTTGGGGGTCGGCGACCAGCACCTGGACCTCGCGGCCAATGGCGACGCCCAAGTCGTCCACCGCCGTCAGGTTCAACGGGTCGGCCATCGCCACCTGCAAGGTGGAGCCATAGGCGGCCACCGGGACGCATTGATACATGCGCGCAATGGCGGCCGGCATGGCCGACAGCACTTCGGACGGTATTTCGCGGTTGCTCAGATCGCAAACCTCGGTGCCCAGTTCCTCGGCGATGATTTGCATCTGCACTTCAATGTCGAGGAACCCAAAATCCTGGAGAATTTGATAAATGGGCCGGCCGCTGCGCTGGTGTTCTTGCAGCACTTCCTCAAGCTGCAGGTCATCCAGGAGGTTGCGCTCGCGGATGATGGTCAGCAGGGGATGACTGGAGGGGGGTTCTGCCATGGGAAAGCCTTATGCGGTGGGCGGCGGAGGGGGCACCGCGCCGGGGGCTGCCAAGCCGCCGCTGCGCGCGGCTTCCGCCGCCTTGGCAATGTCGTATTCCTGCAGTTTGGCCAGCATGGTGACGGGGTCCTGGCATTTGTTGATGCATTCCTCGCGGGCAATCACGCCGGCGGCGTATTTCTCCATGAGGTAGCCGTCGAGAGTGACCATGCCGAATTTGGCGCCGGTTTGGATGTCCGAGGAAATGCGGAAAGTCTTGTTATCGCGAATCAGGGCGGCGATGGAGGGCGTGTTGATCATGATTTCATAAACCGCGACGCGCCCCGGCTTGTCGCAGCGCGGCAGCAGCAGTTGCGAAATCACCGCCTGCAAGACCGTGGAAAGCTGGATGCGGATCATTTCCTGCTGGTTCATGGGGAAGGCGTTCACAATACGGTCAATGGTCTTGGCGGCGCCGGTGGTGTGCAGGGTGCCGAAAACCAAGTGGCCCGTTTCCGCCGCGGTGATGGCGGCCTCGATGGTTTCAAGGTCGCGCATTTCGCCGACCAGAATGATGTCCGGGTCCTGCCGCAGCACCCGCCGCAAGGCCTCCGCAAAGCTGGGGGTGTCCACGTGAATCTCGCGCTGGGTGATGATGCTTTTCTTGTGGTAGTGGTAGTATTCGATCGGGTCCTCGATGGTGACGATGTGCGCGTCGTCGCGCTCCTGATTGATAATGTCAATCATGGAGGCCAGGGTGGTGGATTTGCCGGAACCAGTGGGCCCGGTCACCAGCACCAGCCCTCTGGGCTTGTAGAGCAGGGTCATGATCGTCTGGCGCGGCAGCCCGATCGTCTCCAAGGTCAAAAACTTGTTGGGAATCTGGCGCAGCACCATGGCAAATTGGCCGCGTTCCTTGAAGATGCTGACACGGAAGCGCGCCAGTTCGCCGAACGCAAAACCAAAGTCCGCCGTGCCGCGCTCGCGCACCTGTTGGATATGGTCGTCCGAGGAAATGCTGCGCATCAGCTCCTCGGTGTCCTCGTTGGTGCAATCCGGCCCCTCGACCCGGTGCAGGATGCCGTGCAACCGGATGACCGGCGGCACCCCAACCCTGATGTGCAAGTCGGAGGCCCCTTCGGAAACCACCAACTGCAACAAATCCGACATTTGGTATGACATATTGGCTGTCTTGTTTCTGCTTGGTTCGTTAATCCACGTCCGCCAAAGTCGCCCGGATGACCTCGTCCGCGGTGGTCTGTCCGGCCAGCACTTTGCGCGCGCCGTCCTCGCGCAGGGTGCGCATGCCCATTTCGCGGGCGCGTGTGCGCAGGACCGACGCCGGCGCTTTGTCGTAAATCAGCTTGCGGGTTTCATCGTCCACCAGAAAAATTTCAAAAATGCCCATGCGCCCGCGGTAACCGGTCTTGGCGCAGTCCCCGCAGCCGCGCCCCTTCATCAGGGAAGCCGCGCCGGCGGTGGCGGCGTCAATATTTAAAATTCGCAGCTCGCTGGGCAGCGCCTCGGCGGGAGCGGCGCAGCGCTTGCAGATGCGGCGCACCAGGCGCTGAGCCATGATGGCGCGCGTCGAGGAGGCCACCAGGAAGGGCTTGACCCCAATGTCAATGAGCCGGGTAACCGCGCTGGGCGCGTCGTTGGTGTGCAAGGTGGAAAAAACCAGATGGCCGGTCAGGGAGGCGTTGATGGCGATGCTGGCGGTTTCCAAGTCGCGAATCTCACCGATCATGATGATGTTGGGCGCCTGGCGCAGCATCGAGCGCAAAGCGGCGGCAAAGGTCAGCCCCACCAGCTCGTTCACCTGCACCTGGTTAATGCCGGCCAGCAGGTATTCCACCGGGTCTTCGACGGTGATGATTTTGCGGTCCGGCCGGTTGATGAAATGCAGGCAGGAATAAAGGGTGGTGGTCTTGCCGGAACCGGTCGGCCCCGTGACCAGCAAAATCCCGTCCGGCAGACCAATCAGCCGCTCGAACGTCTGCTGGTCATCCGTGAAAAATCCCAGTTCCGGCAGCCCCAGGCGCAAACCTTCCTTGTCCAATATGCGCATGACGATGCTTTCGCCATGGTTGGTGGGGATGCAGGAGACGCGCAGGTCGAGCAGTTTGCCCGCCACCTGGGTCTGGATGCGCCCGTCCTGCGGAATGCGCCGTTCCGCAATGGACATGTTGGACATGATCTTAATGCGGCTGATGATGGCGGCTTGCAGTCGTTTGGGGGGGCTTTTGACCTCATGCAATACACCGTCAATGCGGTAGCGCACCCGGAAGGCCTTGGCCAGCGGCTCCAGATGAATGTCCGAGGCCCGCGATTTATAGGCCTCCACAATCATGCCGTTGACCAGTTTGATAATCGGCGCGTCGGCCTCGACCACCGAGCCGTCGTCCTCGGCCGGCTTGTTCAGCACGGCGACCTCGACTTCCCCTTCGGTGATGGTTTGGATCATCCGCCCGACGTCGTCGTCGGCCACCCCGTAATACTTGCTCAGGGCCGATTCGATCTCCTGCTCGGTGGCGACCTTGACCTCGATCTCGGCCTTCAGCGCGTGATGCAAGGCGTCAATGGTGTCCAGGTCGGAAGGATCGGCCATCGCGATGCCCAGCGTGTTGCCGTGCTTGTAAACGGGCACGACCCGATACCGCTTCGCCAGGTCGCGACGCACGCTGGAGATCACTTCGTCTTCGATGCGCAGGTCCGCCAGTTGAACCACTTCGGCGCCGAAATGGGCCGCCTTGGCGTTGGTAACATCCAGCGGCGAAATAATCTTCCGCGCCACCAGCAGGTCCAACACCCCTTCTCCGGACGCTTCGGCTTCCGGACGGATTTGGTTTACCTGGTCACTGTCCACCAGGCCCATATCCACCAGCGTATCCAGCAAATAGTCGTCTTTGGCTGCCACAAAATCTCTTTCGGCGCCGCCGCCCTTGCCCGGGCCGTCCGCGGCATCCTTTGGACTTTTCGGCCATTGTAGGGGCGGCCCCGACGCAAAGTCAATGCGCGAACCCCAGCCTCGCCAAAGTTTTTTCCGCCCGCTTCCCGGCGGCCGGCGCGGCCACGATTTTCCGGGAAAATCGCGGCCCAAAAAAGGCGAAAGATTTTTGTGGAATATTGTGTTTATTCTGCTAAATTTTCGCCCCTTTGCGGAACATGGCCCGGCTGAAGGAATGGCTGGCCGGGCGCAAAAACAAGCAAACTTGGTTGGGATTATTGCAGTGACAGCTAAGAAAAAAATCGTGAAGAAAGCTCCGGCGAAAGCCAAGGCGAAGGCGGAGGCCGGGGCGAAGGGAAAAACCGCGCCGGCAAAAAGTCAGAAGGCGTCCGCCAAAACCGCGGCCAAGCCCGCGCGGCCAGGATTGGCCACCGCCGCCGCCATTTTGGGGCGTCCGGTGGTGACTCAACGGCAGGTGCCGGCCAAAATCAAGCCCGAGTGGGTCAAGTATTACCAAATCCTGCTGGACTTGCGGGAGCGCCTGCTCAACCAAATGAGCGGGCTGGCCAAGGAATCCGCGGAAGAACTGCCCGGCTACAGCCTCCACATGGCGGATTCGGGCACGGATAATTTTGACCGGGATTTCGCCTTGAGCCTGCTGTCAGCCGACCAGGATTCGGTTTATGAAATCGAGGAGGCGCTGAAAAGGATCGAGCGCAACACCTACGGGATTTGCGAGATGACGGGCAAACCCATTCCGCGCGCCCGTTTGGACGCGATTCCCTGGACCCGCTTCACCGTTGAAGCCCAGGCGCAACTGGAGCGCGACGGCGCGCTGCGCCAGCGCCGGTTGGGCAGCCTGGGAAGCGTGGATGCCAGCGCCGTCGTTGAGGTCGAGGAAGCCGAAACCGAAGAGGAAGAACGCCCCGCCAAGGAACGCGAGTAACCCATTTATGCCGAGAGAAATTATCACCATCGAATGCACGGAAGCCCGCAAGGAGGGCAAATCCCCGTCGCGCTACCTGACAACGCGGAACAAAAAGCTCCAGACCGAAAAGCTGGAACTCAAGAAATACAACCCCGCCCTGCGGCGGCATACCCTGCACAAGGAGATTAAATAGCTTTTATGCCTCGCAAAACCAACACGGACAAGCGCAAGGAGCGCGGCGCGCGCCCCCATCGTGCGGAATCGCGGACGCCCCGGCCCAAGCCGAAGGTGGACTTCACGGTGGACGCGTTGTTGTATCACAACAATGCCTTGTTGCGGAATTACGTAACCGACCAGGGACGCATTTTGCCCCGCAAATACACCGGGTTGCCCGCTCATTATCAGCGGCGCCTGACGCTCGCCATCAAACGCGCCCGGCAGATGCTGCTGATGAAGTAGTCTGTTCCCCTCGCTGGCGCAGCCATCCCCGCCTTCCGGCGGGGATTTGCCTTGTATCCCTTATGGCGAGGCCGCCGGTTTGCCAGGCGCCTTTTCCTTGGCGACCGCGCCCGTTGGCGAAGCTGCGGTTTTGGCGCGGAATTTTTCCATCTGCCGCGCCAGTTTTTCCATCACCGGCAGCGCGTCAGGTTTGACCGCCAGGTTTTCGTTTTCCGCCGGGTCGGTCTGATGGTCATAAAGCTCCCGCTCCTCCGCCCGCCCTTGCTTGTTCAGCCACTCGACGTAACGGTAGCGATCGGTGCGCATGGCGACTCCCAGGCGACCGCCCTTGGGATACCAGCTAAAAGCGGGCTTGTCCCACTCCCGCTCCGGCTCCTCCAGCAACGGCTTGAAACTCAGTCCTTCCGCGCCCGCCGGCTTGGGCAAGCCGCAGACCTCGGCCAAAGTCGGGTAAATATCCACAAATTCCACCAGCCGCCGGCAATGACGGCCGGCGGTTTTGAGACCGGGAACCGAAAACAAGAGCGGGGCGCGGGTCGCCCCCTCGTAGTTGTTGTGCTTGCCGCCCCACCAGCCATGCTCGCCCATGTAGTAACCGTGATCGCCCCATAGCACCACCACCGTGCGGTCCCGCAATTGAAGGCGGTCCAATTCGGCCAGGATGCGCCCGACCTGCGCGTCCACATAGCTGATGGCCGCCAGGTAACCGTGCAGGCACTGCCGGCCGAAATCAGGCGTGATTTTTCGATCCTTGGGCACCAGCCCATACCAGTAAAAGTCATCGCCCGATTTGGCGGCAAAGGCCGGGGCGTTGCGGGGCGGATAAGGGTTGTCCGGCAGGCGGAGTTCCTCCGCTCGGTAAAGGTCCCAGTATTTCTTGGGCGCCACCCAAGGCACATGCGGATTGCTAAAGCCCACCGCCAGGAAAAAGGGCTGATCCCGGCCTGCCAGTTGCCGCAGCGCCTCGACCGCCTCGCGTCCGGTGTCCCCATCCAGCAAATCATCGTCCTCCACCGACGGCGCTTCGAAGGCCGGGCCGGCATAAAACGGATTCTCCGGGCCTTTGCTGGCGATTTCCTTTCCGGACGCCTTGATTTCCTGGCGCCGCTTCTCCACCAGCAGGGTGCCGGCCGGACCGTAACGGGGCTTCGTGGAATGCCACGGCGGCTGGCTCCAGGAAGCCGGGTCATCAATGCCGACATGGTAAATCTTGCCCAGGCTGCGCGCAAAATATCCGTGGTTGCGAAAATGCTGCGGCAGGGTGGTGACGTCCGGCAAGTGCTCCCGCAGAAACGGCCCGATGCTGTAGATCCCGCTGGTGGGCGGGTAACGACCGGAAAGCAGGGAAATGCGGGAGGGACTGCAAAGCGCCTGCTGGCAGAAGGCGCGCTCGAAGAGCACGCCGCTGGCCGCCAATTTGTCCATGTTTGGAGACTTGGCATAAGGATCGCCATAGCAGCCCAATTGGGGGCGCATGTCATCCACGGCGAGGAACAGGACGTTCAGCCGTGGCGCCGCGCCGGCGCGCCAACTGGCGGCCAGCAGCGTGACCGTCAACAACAGCCGCCACCGGGACTTCACGCCGCCCCGGTTCGTTCGAGAGTCATTCATTTGCATAGGATTACTTTGTTCGCGGCACCATACGCCGCGAAGGCCGGCCCTTGCCAGCCCAAAATCCGCGACGGCAAAACAACGGACGCCGGGCGGCCTTTAAGGAGACGGCGGGACCTTTTTCCATAGGAATCCGAGCAGTTGGCTCACCAGATGTCCGCGCGCGACGTCATCGGTTCCGCGCAGGTAAAAAGTTTGGGACTCCCAACGATCCCCGGGCGCCCGCAGCACCGCGATGATCTCGTCCGCGCCGTTGGCGGCCTGGCGAACCGCCGGACCAACCACCAGGGCATGGGTGGCCTCGGTTTGGGCCGCAATCAGGCGGGCGGTTTCCTTAAGCCGCGGCAGACCGTCCGGCCATTGACGCCATTGCTCGGGCGGGCATTTGAGAGTCCGGTAGAGCACGGCCTCGGCGGGCGCCACCCAGTCGCCCGCCAAAATTTGCTCTTTGGCGGCCACTTTGCCAAGCGCGGCGGAAAGCGCGCCGGCGCTGCCAATTTCCGCCAAAGCCAGCGTGCCTTTGTTTTGCTGAAGAATGGCCGCCACGGTTTCCTCAAGGGTGGTGGAATCATCCGCGTATATGTGGCCGCCCAAATGCTTGTACAACTCGTTTCTGAGGGCGGTTAATTTTGCCCGCGCGTCCGGTGAATCATCGGGGAGGGAGAAAGTGAAGTCCACGCGTCCGTTTTCAAATTGGGAGGAAGTGCGGATGCCCGGCGCCATCGGCAAATGTTCCTTGATGGTCTGGTCAATCTGCGATTGGCCGAGGCCCAGAAAACGCAAGGTGACCGAAGCGCCGTTGGAGCGAAGTCCGAAGCGGCGGGAGAGATAAGGCGCCAGCTCTTCCCGCACCATCGGCTGCAGTTCCCGCGGCGGACCGGGCAGGGCAATGATGGTGGCGGTGTCCATGTCGAAAACCAAGCCGGCGGCCGTGCCCTGCCGGTTTTTCAAAAAGGCGCCGCGCGTTGGCGTTTCGGTCTGGCGGCGCAGATTGGCTCGCAATTGTTCCACGGGAGTGTTGAGACGGCGGCTCATTTCCTTCAGCAGCTCGGGCTCCTCGCGCACCGGTATGCCGCTGAATTTGGCCAGGGTTTGTCGGGTGATGTCGTTATCGGTGGGGCCCAGCCCGCCGGTGGTCAAGACCAGGTCCGCCTTGTTGGTGGCGTAGCGAAGGCCGCTGCGGAGGTCTTCGTCCAAGTCGTCCACAATCATCATGCCCACGCAGCGGAGGCCCAGCGGTCGCAGAGTCTTGGTGATGAAAAGGGTGTGGCTGTCGGCAAAAGCGCCCTCGAGGATTTCGCCGCCGGTGACGATGATAAAATAATCCACCGGACGGTCGGGATTATTGGTGGCGCCGGGCCCTGGCACGGGCGCGATCATGGCCAGCAGCAAGACGACCGCAAGTCGCAACATTTGCGTCATGCCCTGTAATCTGGCACCGGCGGGAACATTTGGCAATGGCCGCGCGGTCCCCGGACCCTTGGCGGGGCGGCCAGCATGGCGCTACCGGGGTTCCGCCAGCAGGTATTCGACCCGGCTTTCCGCGGTCAGCGCCAGCCGGCCCATGGAGGCGGGCGCCAGGCAGAATTGGCCAGCGGCCAAATGGACGGATTCACCGCCGCCGGCAATGGTCAGTTGGCCCCTGATTACACCGATGATTTGCGGGGTTTGGATGCGCAAATAAAACCTTTGCCCGCGACGCGCCTGGCAGGCGTTGACCATAAACAAGGGATCATCCACCAGGTATCTGACCTTGATGGCGGGGTTTCGCGAGTATTGGGCGCGGATGAGCGATGGCTCGTAATCACTGAAGTCAATGCTGGCCAGCGATTCAGCCAGGTGCAAAGCCCGCGGTTTTCCGTCCAAGCCCGGCCGGTTCCAATCAAATACCCGGTAGGTGGTATCGGAGTTCTGTTGAATTTCAAACAGCACGCAGCCGGCGCCCAAGGCATGAACCCGGCCGCTGGGCAGGAATATGGCGTCGCCTTCGCGCACCGGACAGCGATGCAAGCACTGTTCCACGTTGCCTTGGGCGAGGGCCTGTTCAAACTGAGCGCGCGTCACGCCTCGGCGCAAGCCGGCGTAAAGGCAGGCCTGCGGGGCGCAGTCGGTAAATAACCACATCTCCGTTTTTGGTTCGCCGCCCAAAACGGCGGCCTTGGCTGGCGGCGGATGCACCTGCACGGAGAGCACCTGCTGGGCGTCAAGTATTTTGACCAGCAACGGGAAACGGCCCTGAGGCGCGCGAATCGCGCCCATAACGGCGCCGCCATGGTTTTCCATGAGCCAGCGCAGGTCCTGGCCGGCCAACGGGCCATTGAGGATGCGGCTGGCCTCGCCAGGCCGGTCGCAGATTTCCCATGATTCACCCACCGGCACGCGCGGCGGCAGGGCCTTGCCGTAGAGGGTTTCCAGCTTGCGGCCGCCCCAGACCCGCTCTTTGAAAATCGGTTGGAAGAGGAAAGGATAGAGCGTCATTGGGTCAGGAGGATTTATTCATAACGCAAGGCCTGGATGGGGTCCAGGCGGCTCGCCTTGAAAGCGGGGATGAGGCCGGCCAGGACCCCCACGCAGGCACTGAACGCGAAGGCCAGCAGCATGGCTTCGATGGTGATCACGGGAGCGTTGGCGGCGGGCGTCAGACGTTCCAGCAGATGCACCAAGCCGTAGGACGAAGCCAGGCCCGCCAGCCCCCCCACCAAGGCCACCACCACGCTTTCCACCAGAATTTGGCAGAACACCGAAAAGGTGGTCGCGCCAATGGCCTTTCGCAGGCCAATTTCCCGCACCCGCTCGGTAATGCTGGCCAGCATGATGTTCATGATGCCTATGCCGCCCACCAGCAGGCTGATGGCCGCGATGAAACCACCGCTCCAGCGCGCGTTGCGTATCGTTTGGTTGATGCTATCCACCGAGTTTTCCTGGGTCTGAAACGAGAAATCCTCGAGGCCCCGGTGCGTCAGCATCAGCACGTTGCGCGCCTGCTGCAAAGCCGGCTCCATTTTCTCCAGGCCGGCCACTTTGATGTCAATGTCCGTCAACCGCGGATCGGGGATGTTGTTGGTGCCCATGGCCGCCCGGAAGCGCAGCCACATGGTGTTGAGCGGGATGTAGGCGGTCTCGTTTTTTCGCCGAAAAGCCCAGTTGCCGCTCCGGCCAAAGCCGCGCTTGCGCTGCAGGCCTTCTTTGGGTTGATCCGCCAGGCGGCCCTGCTCCCGCAGCTCGCGCTGTTTCCTTTCCATTTCCCCCTCGTAGTGTCGCAGCAGCCCGACGATGACGAATGGCTGGCCGTTGATGTGAACAATTTCCCCCAGCGGAATGATTTCGCGCCCGGTCTCGGCCGGCGAGCCGAAAAGCTCGTCGCGAATGGCCGTGCCGATGACGCAGACATTGGCCGCCAATTCCTCGTCCAGCGCGGTGAAAAAACGGCCGTGTTGGACCTCGTGCAGGTTCATTTCCAGGACCGCCGGCCATACGCCGCAGAGTTCGCTCGGGGTCACCGAGCGATTGCCGCGGGTAAGGACGGCGTTGCGCAAGGCCATTTCCGGGGAGACGACTTTGAGCAGCGAGGCGCTCCGCCGCAGCGCCTCAACATCCTGGATGGTCCGACCGGGCGCTTCATCGGCCAGATGCTGCTGACGCGGCGGCAAGTCCTGCTCGCGGGTGAGCACTTTGTCCAAGCCGCCCATGGCGATCAGCGATTCCTTCATCCCGTTCTCCATGCCCTTCACCAGCGCCGACATGGCCACCAGGCTGCTGACCCCGAGGATGATCCCCAGCATCGTCAGCAGCGAGCGGAATTTGTGGGCCCAGATTTCCTTCAGGCCCACCGCCATCGCATTCCATAAAAACATCATTGTCGGCCGCCCTCTTTATTCAGCAAGTCGCCGCTCCGGGGAAAGCATAATTTGGCTTCCCCGGCGTTGCCAGTGGATAAAACGGCGCAACAACGGTTCGCCAAGAAATTTTGGCTGGCGCCCCCTGGCCGCCGTCCTGTTTTTGGCGATTGTGCGTCTTGGTCGGCGCGGCTACCTTTTCGCCATGTCGAAAAGCGATTGGCGGACGAATATAAGTTGGGCGGCGGGCCTGGCGGCGCTGGTGTGCCTGGCGGGCGCGCCCCGCGCCGCGGCCCAAAAGGTGCCGGTGATTGAAAAGACGCTCTCGAACGGCATGCGCCTGCTGATGGTGGAGCGGCGCGACGAGCCAAGCGTGTCCGGCGGGTGGGTGGCGCACGTGGGCAGCGCCAACGAGCGCACCGGCATCACCGGCACCACGCACCTGTTCGAGCACATGATGTTCAAGGGCACGCCAACGCTGGGCACGAAGGATTACCAGAAGGACCTGCGGATCATCGCCGAACAGGAACAAGTGCGCGAGGAGATGCGGGCGGAGGAGGCCAAAATGCGCGCGGCCTACCGGCGGGGAGAGATAGACGACCTGCAAAAGCCGGAGAACAAGACGGCGCGCTGGCGGGAATTGGAGAAACGCTACCACGAGCTGGTCAAGGAGCAGCGCGAAGTGCTGGTGAAAAACGAGTTTGACCGGGTCTATACCGCGGGCGGGGGCTCGGGCATGAACGCCTTCACCAGCCAGGACATGACGGCCTACTTCATCACCGTGCCGGCCAACAAGCTGGAGCTGTGGATGTGGATGGAAAGCGAGCGGCTTCTGAGGCCGGTGTTCCGCGAGTTTTACGCCGAGCGGGAGGTCGTTTACGAAGAGCGCCGGATGAGAACCGAATCCACGCCGCTGGGAAAATTCGAGGAAACTTTCATGTCGCTGATCTGGGAGGCGCACCCCTACCATTGGCCGGTGATCGGCTGGGCCTCGGATGTGGCGTCCATTTCCAAGGCGCAGGCGGACGAATTCTATGCGACCTATTACGGCCCCCAAAACATCACCGCCATCCTGGTGGGCGATTTCGAGAGCGACAAGGCGCTGGCGCTGGCTGAGAAGTATTTTGGCCGCATCCCCCGCGGCACCAAAACGCCGCCGGACTTGATCACCATCGAGCCGAAGCAGCCGGCGGAAAAGCGGATGCATGCCGAGGCGGACACCAACCCGCAGGTGGACATTGTCTGGCACAGTGTGCCGTTCGGGCACCGCGACGGGTATGCGCTGCAAGTGCTGGCGCAGGTGCTTAATGGACGCACCGGCCGCCTCTACAAAGGACTGGTGTTGCAACGGCAGGTCGCCACCAGCGCGCAGGCGGCCCAGCACTCCATGAAATGGGCCGGCCTCTTCAACGTCAGCGGCGAGGCCCGCGATGGCCGCACCCCGCTGGAGGTCGAGCAGGCCATCTACGAGGAGATCGAGCGGCTCAAACAGGAGGCCGTGCCCGAGGCGGAACTGCAAAAGGTGAAAAACAACTTCGCCGCCTCCGAGTATCGCAAGTTGACCTCAAACATGGCGATCCTGTTCCAGTTGATCTTTGCCGACGGCATGGGCGATTGGCGGGAAATCAACGAGGCCGGGCCGAAATATCAGGCGGTCACCGCCGCGGAGGTCCGCCGCGTCGCGGAAAAGTATTTGACCAGGGAAACCCGAACCGTGGCCGTTTATACGCGCAAAGCCGGCGCCGCGGAAGACCCGGACTTGGCGGCGCTCGCTCCGGAGCAAAAAGCCGCCGCCGCCAAAATGCTGGCGGCCATTGGCCAGGAAAAAGACGCGGCCAAATTGACGAAACGTCTGGAGGACCTCGATGCCCAGGCCGGCAAGGTGGATGAAAAAAACCGCCCGTTCTATGAGTTGATGAAGAAAAAACTGGCGGCCCGCCTGGCGGAGCTGGCGCAAACCGTGAAACCCTGAACCCGAACCCATTCCCCCATGAAACCGACTTTGTTCTTGGTTGCCTTGATGATGGCCCTGGCCTTGCCGGCGGCCGCCGCCGATATCCCCGACCGGCCGGAGAAACTTGTCTTTGCGCCGTTGCAATATGAACCGCCAAAAGCCGCTGATTACCGGGCGGAACTCCTGGGCGGCACGGTCGCCTACCTGGTGCCGGATCGCGCGCTGCCCCTGGTGAACATCGTGGTCTATGCGCGGGTGGGCCACCACGTCGTGCCCGCCGGCAAGGAAGGACTGGCTGAACTCGCGGGCCACCTGTTGACCCGCGGCGGCACCAAAACCAAAACCGCCGAAGAATTGGAAGAGCGCCTCGATTTTCTGGCCGCCCGCCTCGGCAGCAGCATTGGGGAAGTTTCGGCCCAAGTCAGCCTCAACTTGTTGACCAAGGATTTGGACGAGGGCCTGGCGATTCTGCGCGAGGTGCTGACGCAACCCCGGTTCCAGGACGACAAACTCGAATTGCGCCGCCAGCAAATCCACCAATCGCTCAAGGAACGCAATGACGATTCCGCCAATATCGAGGAGCGCGAGCGCAAGTTGCTGGCTTACGGCGAGTCCTTCTTTGGCAACCGTCATATCACCGAGGCCTCGCTGAAGTCCATTACCCGCGCCGACCTCGAGACTTTTCATCGCGAATGGTTTCACCCGGCCAACTTCTTGATCGCCGCCAGCGGCGATTTTGCGCCAGCGGAAATGAAAGCGAAGCTGGAGCGTCTCCTGGCGGATTGGCCTTTCAAGGGACGAACCGCGCCCGCAGTGCCTTCCGCTGCCACCCTGGCCCCCGCCGGAGTTTACCTGGTGGACAAAGATGTGAACCAAGGGCGGGTAAGCATCCTGCTGCCGGGCTTAATGCGGCAGGATCCCGATTACGTCGCCGCGCAAGTGATGAACCACATCCTCGGCGGCGGCGGGTTCACCTCGCGCCTGGTCAATCGCGTGCGGAGCGACGAGGGCCTCGCCTATGCGACCGGCTCCGGCCTGGCGCCCGGCATTTATTACCCCGGCGTCTTCCGCGCCGCGTTCCAGACCAAATCCCGCACAGTCGCCTACGCCACCAGCATCGTGATCGAGGAAATGGGCCGCATCGCCCGCGCGGACGTCACCGACGAGGAGTTGGAGACCGCCAAAAAGTCATTCATTGAAACATTCCCGCGCGCCTTTGCCACCAAAGCCCAGGTGGCGGCGGCCTTCGCCGACGAGGAATTGACCGGACGTTACCAGAGCAATCCGGATTGGTTCAAAAACTACCGCCGCTATTTCTCGGCGGTGACCCGCGAGGATGTCCGGCGCGTGGCCGGGCGATTGATGGACACCAACCGGGTGGTCATTTTGGTCGTCGGCCAAAAACGCGAAATTCTCAAAGGCGACGCCGCGCATCCCATCGCGCTCACCAACTTTGCCGGCGGCAACCTGGTGGATGTGCCAATGCGCGACCCGCTCACCATGAGGCCGTTGACCCCATAATCCAAGTCCGCTGTCGCCTCGTCCCGGCGCGGCCTCCTGGCAGCGCCGTGCGTAGTCGGGCATTTATGCCGTCCCAGTGCTTGACGAAGGGGCGGGCGTGGTTTGTTGTCCCGCCTTTAGGCGGAAAGGGGGGCATGGGGTTTTCGAGAGCCTCACGTTCCGGCTAAAGCCGGGACAACAAGCAAAGCCGGGACAACCAGCGGCGTGGTTCGTTGTCCCGCCTTTAGGCGGAAAGAGGGACGTGGGGTTATCGGAAGCCTTTCGTTCCGGCTAAAGCCGGGACAACAAGCAACGTGGTTCGTTGTCCCGCCTTTAGGCGGAAAAGGGGGCGCGGGGGTTTTCGCAAGCCTCACGTTCCGGCTAAAGCCGGGACAACAAACAAAGCGGGACAACAAGCAGCGTGGTTCGTTGTCCCGCCTTTAGGCGGAAAAGGGGGCGCGGGGGTTTTCGGGAGCCTCACGTTCCGGCTAAAGCCGGGACAACAAACAAAGCCAGGACAACAAGCAACGCGGTTCGTTGTCCCGCCTTTAGGCGGAAAGGTGGGCGTGGGGTTATCGGGAGCCTCACATTCCGGCTAAAGCCGGGACAACAAACAAGGCCGGGACAACAAGCAACGCGGTTCGTTGTCCCGCCTTCAGGCGGAAAGGTGGGCGTGGGGTTTTCGGAAGCCTTGCGTTCCGGCTGAAGCCGGGACAACAAACAAAGCCAGGACAACAAGCAACGTGGTTCGTTGTCCCGCCTTTAGGCGGAAAGAGGGACGTGGGGTTATCGGAAGCCTTTCGTTCCGGCTAAAGCCGGGACAACAAACAAGGCCGGGACAACAAACAGCGCGGTTCGTTGTCCCGCCTTTAGGCGGA
>Ga0101944_10001930_pt1 | contig 37496 bp, 25 predicted proteins | sample DewCreD2012metaG_FD_75245 | JGI IMG/M metagenome (GOLD analysis project Ga0101944, IMG submission 75245) | Hot spring sediment bacterial and archeal communities from British Columbia, Canada, to study Microbial Dark Matter (Phase II) - Dewar... ... | reverse complement strand
ACGTTGGCTATTTCTTCCCCGACCGCGACCCGCGAGGCTTTGTACACATCCGTCGAGAAGAACGTGGCGTTGGACCTCAACTACGCCGTCCTGGTGGTCCTCTCGACGGTCGTGGCCGCCATCGGCTTGATGGAGAACAACGTCGCCGTGGTGATCGGCGCCATGGTGATCGCTCCCCTGCTCAGCCCCAACCTCGCCCTGGGCCTGGGTACGGCCCTGGGTGACCTGCACCTGATGAAGAAGTCCCTTCTTGCGACCTTCGCCGGAATCGGGCTGGCCATCCTCCTTTCCATCGCCATGGGGATGTCATTGCCTTTCAACCAGTCAAGCCCCGAGCTGATGGCCCGCACGGTGGTCGGGCTCGACTCGGTGGTTCTTGCCCTGGCGTCGGGCGCGGCCGCGGCCCTTTCGCTGACCACCGGGCTCTCCAGTGTTCTCGTGGGTGTGATGGTGGCCGTTGCGCTCCTTCCGCCGGCAGTGGCCCTGGGTCTCATGCTGGGCGTCCGTGAAACCACACTGGCCATGGGCGCCGGCCTGCTTCTGGCCGTGAACCTGGTCTGCGTCAACCTGGCCGCCAAGCTGGTTTTCCTCTTCAAAGGCGTTCGGCCCCGTCGGGAGCCGGAAAGGCGGATGGCGCGGCGCGCCATGATGACCTACATCTCCGTCTGGTTGATCACCCTCCTGCTCCTGGTGGCCGCCATCTACGCACGCCGGGCTCTGCCTCACTGACTCACCGCGGGAACTCGTTCGGCCTGCGCCCAGGGAGTGGAATGGGGAGCCTTCGCCACCTGGAAAGCCATGGCTCCGGCCTGCGTTCATCGAGCCCGCCCGGCGCCATCGGGAGGATCGTGGCCGGTCAGCTTCCTGAGAATCAGCTTGAAGGTTCTCACGAAAAGAGCGACGGACAGCCAGGCGCAGAAAAGGCTGAGTGGTGCAATCAGCCACAGGGGCCGCAGCAACCCCGCCAAGGCCATGCAAAGGAAAAGCAGCCCGGCCGCGGCGGTGACTCGGGCCTCCGCATGACCGAGATCCCGATGCTCCGTCAGAGCCGCTCCGACACTGTACCCGATGCGGAGGGTGCCCGCGCCGGCGCGACCCAGCCTGCCGGCATGGACCGGCGGCTCGCCGTGCCGTCTTCTTGGCCGGCTCTCAGCCAGCGAGACCCGGTTGCGTCGCCCAAGGACCACCTCCGTGCTGTTTTCCAGGTCCCTCAGGAACATTGCCTCCATAGAGCGGGCGAAGTCTGCGTTTTCCACCGCCACGTCCAGCTCGTAATTGCCCATCCAGCTCGCGATGTTCAAATTGGTGGAGCCCACCCGTGCCCACATGCCGTCGGCGACGGCTGTCTTGGCGTGCATCATGGACCCGTTCCATTCAAAGACCCTGACCCCGGCTTCGAGCAGAGGCTGGTAGCCGGCCCTGGAGATGGCCCGAAGCAGGGGGAGGTCCGTCGAGCCCGGCACCAGCAGCCGCACGTCCACGCCGTCCAGAGCCGCCGACCGCAGGGCCTGGACGTACGAGCTCATGCCGACGAAGTAGGCGTCGCTCAGCCAAAGGCTGCGCCTGGCAAGAGCCGCCACCAGGTTGTCCAGCCGATACAGCCCCGCCGTGTTGGGCGCGGTGGCGATCACTCGCAAATCGATGTCTCCCGCCGTTTCCGTGTTTTCACGGTCCGGAATTTCGTCTTCGGGAAGCGGCGCACCCGCGACCGCCCAGACATCGGAAAATGCCGTCTCGATGTCGGCGACGGCCGGACCGCGGATTTCGACGCCAGTGTCCCTCCACGGGTCGATACCGCGATCCGGGAAACCGCGCCAGACCTGCCCGATGCAGAGCCCCGTGACGAACGCTGTGCGTCCGTCCACCACGATGACCTTGCGATGATTGCGGGAAATCCAGCCGAGGGGGCCGTCCCATCGAGGGGAATTGAAACAGCGCACATCCACCCCCGCCTCCCGCAGCGCTCCCCAGAACCGGCCGGAGGTCTTGAATAGTCCTCCCATCCAGTCGTGGAGCAACCGGACCCGCACGCCCTCGCGGGCCTTGCGCATCAGGACATCCGCAAACTCCCTTCCCGTCTCATCTTCATGGATGATGTACATTTCCATGTGAATGGTCCGGCGCGCCCCTTCGAGGCGGTCCAGCCACGCGGCGTAGTTCTCCCGCGCGTCGATGAGCAGCCGTATGCTGTTTCCTCCATGCAGAGGCGCACCCGCCGCCCGCGAGAGCACCTGCTCGGCCAGAGTACGGCTCGACAGCCACGTGCGCCGCCGCGAATCCCGGAAATCGCAGGATGCCATCATATCGCTCCCCGCTCAAAACCTGTTCAACCTATTCCATCCTCATCTGAGCTACTGGACATTAGAAACCAGCTTTTAGCAAGAAAATTCAAAGATTTGCAGTCTAGAGCTTTTCACCCGTCAGGTCATATCATCGGTCTGAAGCAGGTCCGGCAAGGTCCACTCATCGGCGGACTGCGTCAGTGTGATGAAGGAAGAGGAGACGGGCATGATACCTTGGCAGCCAGGAAGGGGCGGTCGATCACCCGAACACGAGTCGAATCAGACGGCACCGCGGCCGACACTCAACTTCGGTACCGGTTTTCAGCCGGCAGGTTTTTGATCAACCGGATGTTCCTGCGGGAAGGATTGACCAGGAGCTCATGAGGACGCCGTACAATCCGCCGCCTCGCCGTCCGCGGCGGGCCGCATCTCCACCCGGAACCGGGGGAGACTGGAGAGGTGATTCCTTTGCAGGAAGAGCACCAGCTTCTCCCGGACCTCGCAGCGCAGGTCCCAGGCCATGGAGGCGTCGGCGGCGCTCATGAGGGCCCGCAGCTCGAGCCCGCTCTCCCTCGCGTTGGTCACCTGCAGTCCCCACACCTTTCCGTCCCACAGTGCCGACCGCTGGAGGATGTTCAGCAGTTCCCGGCGCACGGCTTCCACATCCACGCCGTAATCCGTGTAGAGGAAAACCGTTCCCAGGATTTCCGCCGAGGTTCGCGTCCAGTTCTGGAAGGGCTTTTCGATGAAATAGGTGAGGGGCACCACCAGGCGCCGCAAATCCCAAAGCCTCACCGCCACGTAGGTCGAGGTGATCTCCTCGATCCTCCCCCACTCGTTTTCGATGATCACCACGTCATCGATGCGGATGGGCTGCGTCACGGCGATCTGCAGGCCTACCAGCAGGTTGGCGATCGATCTCTGTGCCGCGAGACCCACAACGATTCCCAGGACGCCCGCCGAGGTCAGGATGCCCGTCCCCAGCTGCCGCACCTTGTCCGAGAGCATGAGCATGGATGCGGCCGCTAACACCACGACCACGAAAACGAAGAACTTCCGGACCAGTCGAACCTGGGTCTGCACCCTCCTGGCCGACAGGTTGTCCTGCTGATCGATCCGGTACTGGATCTTGATGAGGTCCTCCATTGCCGAAAGACCACCGATGGCCAGCCAGGCCACGGAACCGATGACGAGAACGCTCAGGACGTCGATGAAAGGGAGGTAGAGGACGGGAAAGGTGGTCTCGATGAGAGGAAGGACAATCCTCACGAGAACGAGAATGAGCAGCATCCTGAGGGGTTTTCGACAGTGTGTCCAAAGGACTCCCGCCGGGCTCGTCGGGGATACCCCGGCTCCCGTGAAGACCTGGCCGCCCAGGCGAAAAAGGACGTACAGGAGCCAGACCAGGGCAAGGAGTCCGCCCACCTCGATGACTTTCCTCATGACATCATGGAAGGGGTTGGTGCCATCCGCCCTTTCGAAGTGCGCGTAAAGCGGGGAGAGAGCCGCGTAGGCTCCGAAAACCCAGACCAGGAGCGAAAAGGGTTTTGAAAGGGGTTTTACGGAAACGCCGGACAACTGCAATGGCTTCCAGCTGGTCCGGAAACCGCGAAGGACGGAGCGCACCCAGAGCGTGAAGACACGCTCGGCGATCAACACACCGATGAAAATGGCGGCGCAGGCCATCAGCTTGAGCCAGCTGATCCCGAGGAAGACCTCATCCTCCACCCAGCGCATGCTTGGCCTGCGCGAAGCAAGGTGGCCCATTTCGTCGATTTGCCTGCCGAGCTGCTCTCCCACCTTGTCGAGCTTCTGGGTTTCCAGGGAGATGGGCTTCTCTCCCGCCTTGGGAAGGATCGACACCGACGGCCTGTCATTCTCTTCCCTGGACGGTGTTTCTGTGTAAGCCCGGGGGACTGTGATCAAGGCCGCGCAGCCGATCAGCACAAGGAACACAATGACGTGATGGGTCCTCAAAACCTTCAAAAGCCCTCCCTTTCGGCAATGTGGCACTGGTGACGGGTGGCGTGAAAGCTCACCGGTTCAAGAGCAAAGCGACGGGGAACCGTGCGAAGACGACGGAACAGGCCAGGGTGTCGACGGATTCGAGGGTCTCCCCCGTGAGCACGTTGGTCCAGGCGGTGCTCATTCGGCGGTCGAGCTTCACGGCGGTATCCCGCCAGACCGATTCTCCCAGCGGATAGACTCCCGAAGGGACCAGATCGGTCAGAAATCGCGGAATCACGGTGACGGCGGCGGAATCCCCATGTCGCCTGGCAAAGGCCACCACGTGATGCCCATGCGGACCGACCACCCGCAGGGGAACGTAGGAGCCCTCCTGAAAGAGCCCCTCACAGGCCCTTCGAGCTTCCAGTCCGCGCCAGGTCACGTAGAGCTTGATGCGGCCGTCGGCCCGCTCATCCAGGAGCTCTTTCAGACCCCTGCCGCCATCGTCCTCCGCAAGCTCCCGGACCTCCGCAAGCAACCGGCGCCGGGTCTCGAAATCCACAGGTCGCCGATTGTCCGGATCCACGAGGCTCAGGTCCCAGAGCTCGCTTCCCTGGTAAAAATCCGGCACTCCCGGGCAGGTGAGCTTGAGCAGCACCTGGGCGAGGGAGTTGAACACTCCGTAGAAGGCGATGTCTTTCTGGAAAGCCAGCAAGGAATCGAGAAACTGGTTCTCGACGGAAGGGGTCAGAACAGCCCTGACGAAGGAGAAAACGGCCTCCTCGTATGCCAGGTCAGGCTTGAGCCAGCTCGAATGCTCCTTGGCCTCGCGGACCGACTTGAGCATGCAGACCTGGATCCGTTCCACGTAATCGCTCATCTCATCCTGCCTGAACGGAAAAGACCCCACCAGAGTCTGGTAGAGGAAGTATTCGTCATTGGGATGGGGCGCGGGATGACGAGCCAGGATCCTTCGGTGCTTTCGGTTGAGCTTTCTCCACGCGCTTACCGCCCTCTCCCATCGCAGCGGAATCTCCGACAGCACATTGAGCCGTGCCCGCACGTCCTCGCCCCGCTTGGTGTCGTGGGTCGAGGTGCCCAGCATGGAATGTCGGAGATCCCTTGCCCGTCGCTTCATCTCGCGATGAAAGACCGATCGGGAGATTCCGAAGTGATCGGGGTGCCCTCCCACCTCGTTCAGCGACAAGAGCCTGTTGTAAACATAGAGGACGCTGTCCTCGAATCCCTTGGCCATGATGGGTCCGGTGAGCTGCTGGAATTTCATGACCGCCCGCAGCCACTCCGGGGCCTCGTCTCCAGACAGCCTGTCGCCAAACTCCGGAAAGAGCATCTCCCCGATGAACCGGAGCTCATGGTCCAGGTCCGGATTCATCTCCCGTGCGCGTCGGATCGCCTCGCCAATGACCCGCCGGTCGGATTCGCGAAAATGGGAGCGGCTCAAATAGGTCCTGTAGACTGGAAAGGTGACCAGGAGCTGTGCAATGGCCCGCCGGATCCCGTTCAAGGTGAAATCGCTTCCCGCCGGGAAGCGGGCGGCGATATTCTTCATCAGGAACGCCACATTGTCGATGTCGCCGGCCATGTGCTTTTCGGCGATGAACTGCTTCTTGCGGTGAACGAGATCCTCGCAGGAAATGGAAATCCCCGTAAACTTCCGCCAGATGCGCTCGAAGCTCTTTCCGTTTCGGGTGTCGCAGAAGAGCCCATTGACCAGGCTCATGAAATCGTAACCGGTGGTCCCGTGGACCGGCCAGAACTTGGGCAGCTCTTCTCCACAGCCGAGAATCTTCTCCACCACCACGTAAAGGTCCCCGACTTTCTTCCTCAAACCCTGCAAATACAGGGTCGGATCCCACAGGCCGTCCACGTGATCGACGCGCAATCCAGATATTGTTCCCGATCGAGCCCATTCGAAGACCAGCGAGTGAACGTGCTCGAAAACACCCTGTTCCTCGGTGCGCAGCGATATGAGACCGTTGATGTTGAAGAACCTGCGGTAATTGATCTCTTCGACGGCCACCTTCCAGAAGGAGAGCCGGTAGAATTGATCCCGCAGCAGTCCCTCCAGGAGGCTTCGTCCGCCCGCTCCTTCGGTGACCTCGTTGAACACGCGGAGGTTCTCATCGAGGAAAGCGTGCACATCGGGATTGGAGTGGTAGAGCTCCCACAGCAGGACCTTGATGAATCGAATCTGGTCGTATCGTTCGATGGTGGTCTCGGTCGGAGGAAGGTTCTTCATGACGTAGAGGAGACCCAGGATTCCGAGGAGCTTCACGTAATCCGGGTGACTCCGTCCGGTTTTGCCCCGGAGCGTCCGCAGATTGTGGGTGAGCAGATTCGCATAGGATTCGATCCTGAGGGGAAACGCCATGTCATGGTAATGAAAGGCGAAGCCATCGGGACCGTAACCGAGGCGAATCTCCCCCTTTTCAAGACACTCGCCCAGAAAGCCGCCCAGGAACGGCGCCAGCAGACGACCCTTGATGCCTTCGTACGGATGCTCCCATTCCACGTCGAAAAAATGAAAGTATTGCGATCGCGGCCCGTTTTCGAGGACATCGAACAGGAGTGGGTTCTGAGTATCGAAGGCCATGTGGTTCGGGACGATGTCCTGCATCCAGGTCATGCCGCAACGGTGCACCTCCCCGATCAGCTCCTCGAAATCATCCATGCTCCCAAGCTCCGGATTCAATCGGGTGGGGTCGGTGACGTCATACCCATGGCTGCTCCCGCGCCGGGACATGAATATGGGAGAGGCGTACACGCAGGTGATTCCAAGGTCCCTGAGGTATTCCGTCCACCTGACGGCCTCGAGGAATCCGAAAACAGGACCGAACTGAAGCCGGTACGTGGCCAGCGGAACCCCGTTCATAGCACCTTGACCTTGAGATACGCGCCGATACTCTCAAACAGCGTGGCCCACTCCAGCGAATGCGATTCACCGTCCATGACCGAAGCCTTGATTTCCGCGTAAGTGGATCGCCCCAGTGCGAAATAGATGTTCTGAGACTTCCAGAGGTCCAGTTCGAGATGCAACGATGAGAGAATCTGGAGGATGTTCTCAACCTGCCTCAGGAGCACGATATCCATGGGACTCGACTGGATTCGCTTCAAGGCTCCGGCCATCCACGAGCTCGCTCTTAAGCTCAGCATTTCCTTGTCCAGCGAAAGCCGCCAGCGGCTGCTCTCGTCGATGAGCTTCTCCAGGAGCCCCGGATCCACATCCGCCGTATCCCAGATCCCGCTGAGGTCGCTGTTGATGACCTGCTCGGCCGCGACGCTGAATGCCCTGGGGAGCGGAATGGAGAGGCTGTGCAGGAAGTTCATGACCGTCTGAGTGTTCCGGTAGATCTGACGGTAAGAGCTCTCCGCCTCCAGATAGGCCGGCTCCAGCACCTGATTGATGACCTTCCTCTGCTCATCCCTGAAAAGATGCCAGATGGAGAAGTGATTCATCCCGAAGTGCCGGTCCGTCAACCTGAAGACCTCCGGCACGTCTCCCCGGTTGAAGGCGCCGGTGATCTCGCTCTCCATTTCCGAGAACGTCTCTTCGGTCCGATGCTCCCGGACTCCCCCGGATATGTTGTGGTCCCCAAGATGGAGCACCGCAAAGCTCAGGGTCATGGCCTCGCGCGTGATCCGCGATGTGATCCGAGCTCTGCCCACTGCGAGCTTCATGCTGCCGGCCGAGCTCAAACGGAAGACCTCCCTTTGCACTGCGTAGCAGAATAGGTCCGCCTCGTCGGCATAATCCTCGAACAGCGACGAAACCGCATAGTGGACCCCAACCCGCACCAGATCAAGCTGGGCCGGTTTGACAAACCTCTCGTACACCCTGGCCCCGGTCCCGTGCACATTGCTTGGAGCCTGCTCGAGGCGCACGAGAAATTGCTCCTCGATCCCCCCGCCGTTGAACTGTTCGACATACTGGACGACACGGCTGGCGTACTGCAAAACCTGCACAGTCTCAATGCCGGAGATCTCGTCAAAGAACCAGCCGCAGCTGGTATACATGAGCATGGCGTGGCGCTGCATTTCGAGGAGACCGAGCCACTGCTGGTGATCCAGGTCGTCGATCTCCTCCAGGCGGTGCTTCCTGAGGAAAGCATCCAGGTTTTCGGTGGAGCGGTCCGCAATCACGCGGATATAGTCGTCGCGAGCTTCCCAGGGCGAACTGAAAACCAGTGCGGCCCATTCCTCGTAAACCTCGGACGCCATGTCCCGGAGCCAGTCCAGAGCCTCTCTCAGGGGCTTTCGCCAGGTCTGAGTCCAATCGGGGTATCCCCCCGTCCGACAACCGCAATCCTCCCTCCAGCGCTCGACGCCATGGATGCAGCTCCAGGAGGAATTCTCGAAGATCTCCACGTAATGCGTGGGGGGATGTCGGGCCAGAAACTCGCCGTAGTTGGTCAGCATGGCATGGTCCCCGTTCTCGATGAGATAGAGCGAATAGGCAAGAGTCCGGTCTCCGTAACGGGAGTGATGGCCGAAGGTTTCCCCATCCACGGCCACATGGACGAGCTGCGGCCAGTCCCTCTGATCGTTGAAGGCGTCCCTCAGTCTGCGGACCAGGGCCTCACTGCTCCTCACCAGGTCTCCGAAGGCGATATCCTGTGCAATGGGACCGTCATAAAAGAAGAGGCAGATGGATCTGCCCGAGGGCAAGGGGCAGAGATAAGCTGTGGACGGGTCGATTCTGCCATGCCGCACTTCCCTCCAGTGGGCTCGCCGCGCCATCCGGCGGACCCGCCTCCCCTGGCGGGGTGACAGGATGGTGAACTGGATCCCCAGGCTCGCCAGCACTTCGAGGGTCTCGATATCCACGGCGGTCTCGGGGAGCCACATTCCCTCGGGGTCACGCCCGAAGCGGTTCCTGAAATCCTCCATTCCCCAGATGACCTGGGTGACCTTGTCCCTTTTGTTGGCAAGGGGCATGATCATGTGATTGTATGCCTGGGCGATGGCCGAGCCATGCCCCCCGAACCGCTCGCGGCTCAGCCGGTCCGCCTCGAGGATGGCCCCATAGGTCTCCGACTGGTGACATTCGAGCCAGGCCAGCAGTGTGGGGCCGAAATTGAAACTGATTTTCGAGTAGTTGTTGACGATATCGATGATCCTCTGCTCGGAATCCAGTATGCGGGATGCGCCGTTGGGGGCGTAGCACTGGGCCGTTATTCTTTCGTTCCAGTCATGATAGGGGTACGCGGAATCCTGGACCTCGATTTCCTCCAGCCATGGGTTCTCCCGGGGCGGCTGGTAAAAGTGCCCGTGCAGGCAAATGTAGCGATCCAAATCGGCACCTCCTTCAGGCTGCCTCGACGATGACCGTGCTCAACCCATTGAGCCGAAACGAAGCGGAAACCTCGCTCTCCCGTTGAAAAGCACCCACCGGCCCGCCCCATCGCGATTCCGAGGAGTCCAGCCGTTTTCTCCATCGCCGGCACTCCGAAACCTCGCCCGTGGGAATCCGTGCTTCCTGGCGTCCAAAGTTGAAGAGGCACAGCACACGACCGAGTCCTTCACCGGCCCGGCGCTCCATCCAGACCACCGGCATCTCACGCCATCGTCCGGCCTTCAACCGGTCCCTTTCCGGCTCCGCCAGGGCCGGGAGGGTCGTCCTCAACTCGATCAGCGCGGTGTAATAATCCAGAAGAATTCTGTGGATGCCCGAATCCCTCGATTCCCAGCGCACTTTCGAGTCCAGAAATGTTTTGACCGCCTGGGGGTCGGGGACATCACCTCGCCAAGCGAAGCGTGCAAACTCCCTGGTCCTGCCCTTCCGAACCGCCTCCACGAGGTCCGGGTCCGAGTGGCTGACGAAGTAATGAAAAGGCGCGGTCTCGCCGTATTCCTCCCCCATGAAAATCAGAGGGACATAAGGCGAGAGCAGCACCACGGCCGCAGCCACCTTGAGGGTCTCGAAGTCCACGAGTTGAGTCAGCCTTTCGCCGAGCATCCGGTTGCCCACCTGGTCGTGGTTCTGGGAAAATACGATGAACTGACGGGCCGGCCTCCCGGCCGACGACCTGCCATGCCGCCGCTTGCGAAACTCCGAGTATTGTCCGGAGTAAACGAAGCCTTCCCGCAGCGCCTTCACGAGCTGCTCGAACCTTCCAAAATCAACGTAATAGCCGTCCTTTTCGCCGGTCAGAAGCCCATGGAGGGCGTGATGGAAATCGTCGCACCAGACGGCGTCCAGGCCGTATCCACCCTGGGAGCGCGGCGTGATCAGGCGGGGATCGTTGAGGTCGCTCTCTCCGATGAGCCACAACTTGCGTCCAAGCTGCTCGGCCAGCTCGCATACAGACTCCGAGAGCTCTTCCAGGAAATGGCGGGCGCTCATGTCGACGATGGCGTGCAGCGCGTCCAGCCGGAGCCCGTCCATGTGAAATTCCCGCAGCCAGAACCGCGCATTCTCGATGAAATAGCGTCTCACTTCATCGCTGCAGGGACCGTCGAAATTCACCGCCGCCCCCCACGGGGTCCTGTAGCGGTCCGTGAAATACGGGCCGAAATCCCCGAGATAGTTGCCCTCGGGGCCCAGGTGGTTGTAAACGACGTCCAGAATGACCGCCATGCCCCTGCGATGGCAGGCGTCCACCAGTCGCTTCAGACCCTCGGGTCCGCCGTAGGAGGTCTGGACCGCGTACGGGTAGACCCCGTCGTAGCCCCAGTTGCGCTCACCGGAAAACTGGCATGCCGGCATGAGCTCGATGGCATTGATGCCGATACGCCGGAGCTCCTCCAGGCGCGGGATCACGGCGTCGAAAGTCCCGTCGGGGGTGAAGGCGCCGACATGGAGCTCGTAGATGACCATGCGGGCCAGGTCCAGCCCGTCCCATTCCGCGTCCCCCCAGTGAAAGCTGTCCGCATCCACCACCGCCGAGGGTCCGTGAACCCCCTGGGGCTGCAGACGCGACGCCGGGTCCGGCCGGTCTACCTCTTCGTCCAGCGTATAGAAATAGAGCGACCCCGGACCCGTTTCAGGCAGCCGCGCCGTCCAATATCCCCTTTCCTGCCGTCCCATGGGGAACAGGCCTTCCACCGGCGAAACAAGATGCAGCTGGACGCGTCTCCGCCGGGGAGCCCACACGGTGAAGGTACATCCACCGTCGGCATCGGGTCGGGCTCCCGGGAGGAGCCGCTCTTCAGGAAGATTTTCGTGCTCCAGCATGGCTAAAGCTCGATACGGTCCATGGTCTGGTGCACCACGGCCAGCATCAGGGTGAGATACTCCCTCAGGTGGCGGGTCAACAGGAAGTTCTCGAGCACGAATTGCCGTGCCTTCCTTCCCATGATTTCCAGCTGGTCCCGGTGCTTGAGCAGGTAGCGGATACGCAGGGCCGCTCCCTCGGGCGTGTTGACCAGGAAGCCGGTGTGATGGTTGATCACCTGAAGCCGGATTCCGCCCGTGTCCCCGCCGATGACCGCCCTCCCCTTCCACATGGCTTCCGTCACCGTGAGCCCGAAGCCCTCGCGCACCGACTTCTGGACCGCGATGTCCGTCAGCCGCTGCAGGGCGTTGACGGTGCGGTGTGCATCGTTGGGGAGCAGCAGCACATGAATGTCGGAATCATTGCCGGAAGCCTCCCGGACCTCCGTGTATACCTTCGCTCCCTCGGGATCGTCCGTGGCGCCGCCGCCCGCCAGCACCAGCTGGAGCGGGGTGAACTTCCGGGCCAGCTTGTAGGCGCGGATGACGCCCACGGGATCCTTGAACCGGTCGAACCTTGAAATCTGCACGATCATGGGTCGCTGCGGATCCAGCCCGAACTGGTTGCGCACCGCCTCCAACTCATATTGCGGCAGATCGCGGTTCTTCTCCGCCAGAGGATCGATGCTCGGCGGAATGAGGTAGATGGGATGCGGCATGGGCTGCGCGAACTCCGCAAGCGACCAGATGCTGGCGTCATACCCCTGCACATGTTCCCTCAAGTATTTCCATACGGGGCGATAGGGGCGGCTCACGTCCACGTGACAGCGCCAGATCCATTTCCCCTTGCGATTGGGACAGAAATTCAACAGGGGAGCCGGCTGCGGATCGTGGATGACGACAAAGTCGGCTGATTCGAGCTGCTCCCGAAGGTGCTCGGCATTCTTGCGGTTGCAGTCCTCGTAGCCCCGAAGCAGGGACTCGGATATGGACACCGACTTCCCCTGCAAGGCGTTATGGAAGCTCTTGGTGCACTGGAAGAACGGCTCATCCCCCATGATCACTTCCCAGGAGGCGTCCAATCCAAGCTCCCGCTTGAGAGGAATCAGCCAGTGCAGGATCTCCGCCACACCACCGCCTTCGCGGGTCGAGTTGACATGCACCACTTTACATCCCTCCAGCCCTCGGGCCAGCTGGCGCAGGTGACCGATCACGTCCTCTCCCACAATGGCTGCATATTCGTTCAGAGTACCCGGCATGCTTCTCCCTCCCCCAGGGCAAAGCGCTTGAAAGCCCTGTCGATCTCCGAGCGGAGCTCAGTCAACGTGCTGAAATATGGATCGATTTCCCCAAGTGCATCCACCAGCGGCTGACAGACCCGATCCAGGCCCAGGAGCCATTCGCTGAAGTCGTCCCGTCGGCTGCTGGTCCGGCGACGGGCATCGATGAAATGGTAGAAAACGCTTCCCACCGAAAGCTTCGGGATGAGGGCCTGAAGCGCCGACGGCTCGCGGGGACGAAGGTCCGTGTCCAGGACCACGATTTGAGATCGCGTGAAATAAAACTGCTGGTCCGCCCGGGCCCAGGGCACGAACTCGCTCTCCGCAAGCCGCTCCTCGATGACCTCCACCAGCTCGCGCCTGAGATCCTCGATTTCCGAGAACTCGCACGGATCGATGAGAGCCAACCGCTCGGCCAGCCTGGCCTCCCGAAGACCGTGGTAGCTCCAGGCGGCGAAATCGTTCTGAAACTCCGGCTCATCGAAGCGAGGCTTGAGGAGTCCTCCCCAAAAGTGGTGGTAGATGCAGCCCGGGTGCACCGTCAGAATGCGGTCCCTGAGCTCCCGAAGGTTCTGAGCCCTCTCGCCGGTCCCCATGGCGATGAGCGCGCAGTCTTTCACCGCGAAAGGGTCTGCCATGTTTTGTCCTTTCCTGTCCCCTCACGCTGGGATCCCCATCTTCAACCCAGTCACCGCACGGCCGATAGCGAGCCAAGAATGAATGAACAAACCCAACGGAAGGTCCAAATCTCATTGAATCTCAAAATGCCTCTTAACTTGATGTCTTGGTCATCCAATCACGGTTTGTCAACTTCAAACGGCGACACCCTGCCCGGGTTACGCCCATCAGGCATGCCCCCTGCATATGCTGGTTTCTACAGCGGAAAGGAGGTGACACCATGGAACCAAAGAGAATCGTCTGCGCAGTTACGGCATCGACACGTTCACAGCGGGCGGTACTGGACGCCGCCCGCCTGGCCCAACGGACCGGAGCCCGACTGTTCTGTGTCCACGTGGTCGACGCATCGTTCTTCCAGGAAAAGATTGCGGACCCCCTGAGCCGCGCGTTTGTCGAGAACTCCCTGGTCCACCTGGGGATGCAGATCGTGGATCACGCATCCCAGATCGCAAAGACCGAGGGAGTCATGGTGGAGAAGCACCTGGTGAAAGGCTGCGTGCGAAAGAGCCTCCACAAAGTGGCCAGGGATCTCGGGGCCGATCTTCTGGTCCTGGGAGGCGATGACGGCCGAACCGTATACCGCGACGTGCTGAAACCGGCCGGGGTCGAGGATCTTTGTCTCGAAACCGAGCCGCCGGGGTTGTGCCGGAGCTCTGACCGCCAGGCCTCGTGAGCATGAGGCCTGGGGCGGCATACCCAATGCTAGAAGGTTCCGGTTTTCCAGCCCCAACTCCATTTGATCATTTTAACGATATTTAGTCTTTTTGCCTCTATTCATGGGGTCTCACGCCCTCCGCATCGCCATCACGTCACAGGCTCCTATGAAGCTTCCTGGGGCGCGGGCACAAAGAACTCGAGGTGAGGAAAGCTCCTCAGGTCCTTTGCGATGCCGGCCCGAAGGAAGGAGTTCACCCAGTCGAAGATATCATGCTTCCGGATGGATCGGCGCAAGGCCTTCATCCGGAACTTCCTCTCCCGAAGGTCCATCCGATAGCCTTCATATATGGCGTTGGCGACGCCCTCCACATCATAGGGATTGACCATAAGCGCCCCGTGATGCAGCTGGACTGCGGCTCCCGCGAACTCGCTCAAAATGAGCACCCCGTCCTCCGCCGTGCTGCTGGCGCAGTATTCCTTGGCCACGAGGTTCATGCCGTCCTTGAGGGGCGTCACGAGGGCCATGTCGCATGCCCGATAGTAGGCGGCCAGCTGGCTGCGATCGAGAGACCTGAAAAGGTAGGTGATGGGCGTCCATCCCACCTCGGTGTACTCACCGTTGATCTCGCCCACAAGCCTCTCGATTTCCTGTTTGAGCAGAGCATATTCCTTGATGGTCTTTCGGCTGGGCACCACCACCTGGATCAGGGTGATGCGCCTTCGCAGCTCGGGGTAGCGCTCGAGGGCGTTCCTGAGGGCGAGCAGCTTGTTGGGAATCCCCTTGGTGTAATCCAGGCGGTCCACTCCCAGGATCAGTTGCCGGTTCGGAAGCTTGTGACGGATCATCTGGGCCTGCCAGTTCACCGCAGCACTGGAAGCCATGTGAGAAAACTCCATGAAATCGATGCTGATGGGGAAGGCGCCCACCAGCAGCTCCCGGTCGGGCGTCACCAGTCGGCTGACGGACCCTCGTCCCGTGATGCGCGTTCCGGGCTTGAGGGCTTTGACGCATCCGAGAAAGTTTCGTCGATCCCGGGCCGTCTGGAACCCGACCAGGTCGTATTCCATCAGGCCATCCAGGATTTCGAAGCGCCAGGGCAGCTTCAGGAAGACGTCCAACGGCGGAAAGGGAATATGGAGGAAGAAGCCCGTGTGCCGCGAGACTCCCAGCTGCTTCAACGCTCTCGCCACCATGATGAGCTGATAGTCATGTATCCAGACGTAGTCCTCCTCGTCCGTATGCTCCACCACGGCCTGGGCGTACTTCCCGTTCACCTCCCGGTAGGTTTTCCAGTAAACGGGATCGAAATTGCAGCGGGTGGGGAGGTCGTGAAACAGGGGCCAGAGGATCTCGTTGGAGAAGCCGTAATAGAACTTCTTCACGTCTCCGTCGGTGAGGCTCACGGGCTTGAGGGAATATCCCGTTTCGGCCGCTCCTTTGTTCAACAGGCCCGCAGGAAGCGGCGAATGGTGCAGCTCCTCGACCGTATTTCCCATCCATCCGATCCAGAGACCTCCGCGGTCCCTGAGCACCGGTCCCAGGGCCGTAACCAGTCCACCTGAACCGGGGCTGATACTCCAGTCCCCGTTCTCCCGGGTCAGCACGACGGGCAGACGATTGGAGACAACGGCAAGTCTTCGTGTTTCCATGCTTTGTTCCTTTCATTGCTCAAGTCATTGCTGAAGAGGGACAGCCAGTATTCCAGGAATGCCACGACCGCTTCGCAGTCGGGAAGGAATCCCCCAGCCGCCGTTACCGTGGATGCCCTTCCGACCTTGACGCCGAAACCGCGCGTTTGAACGACGCGAAAGGCGTCCTCGTCAGTGGTGTCGTCTCCGATGTAGACTGGAAAAGTCCCTTCGGGCCGCGCTCTGAGCAGGGCCTGCAGCGAATCCCCCTTGTTCCATCCACCGCAGTGGACCTCGACTCCGCCGTTGAAACGCCGGCAGCCGATTCCGAAGGGTCGCAGTCGACTCCATTCCCGGAAGATGAGGTCCCCGGTCCTCGATGCGGCTCTCTCGGGCATCCCACGGGTGTGGAGTGCAAGGCTCCCCACCTTCACCTCGACCTTGTGCCACAAACCCAGCTGGCGAGCTGCTTCCGCCGCCAGATCGAGGCCCTCCAGCTGCAGGGCATCGGGACTCCTCACGGTGAGGCCGTATTCGGGCTCGAACGTTTCATATCCATGGCTTCCGACGATGGGGAGCTCAATCTCCCCAAGCAGCGAATAGACCTCGTACACGGGACGCCCCGAAAAGATCGCGACGCAGGTGTGATCGCTTTCAACGAGAAGATCGATAGCCTCCATCGCGCCGGAGGCGGGATAAGCCCGCATGGGATCCACATGCAAGGGAGCCAGGGTACCGTCATAATCCAGGGCGAGGAGTCTGTGGGGGGCTCTCCGAATCCTCCGCCAGAAGCACGCCGTGCTGGAAAATGAAGTCACGGGGAGCCTCCTGTTCCAATAGTGACAAGAATCCGCGCTCCCATCCGACAACGCGGGGGCTGAGTCAAACTTACGAGATCATGAATGCCTTTGGTTTGGGGCAGGGGAGCAATGGCCTACCACGCATTCAACTTTGAACGCTGCCCCACTTAAAGGCAAGAATTGTGCCTGAGAAGACTTCAGACTCCGCGCCTTCCTGTCCGTCGGTGCGCGGATCGCCATTGAAAACAGGAGTCGTATAAGTTTGTCATGGGCGAGAGCGTCTGGTAACTTGATTGAATTCAGAGCGATGAAATCCCGGGGAGCGGGTATGGCGCGAGGGCCTTGTGCCGAGACGCTTTCCCGAAAACAAACTGTCGGACCGGACTGCATGCCCAGTATATTAATCATCGACACCAACGAGCCGTTCGTCAATACGCTTCGGGGCGAAATCGACCAGATGGGGCATCGGTCGGAGGTGGCTTCGACCCTGGCGGAAGGACTCGCCCTGGCCGAGAGTAAACCCTTCGATGTGATCTTTCTGAATGCGGACATGCCCGACGGCCGCGGGGTGGAAATATTGCCAAGGCTGGTCGCGACCGCGGATTCTCCCGAAGTCATTCTGCTGGTGGATTCAGGCCATCCGGACGAAGCGGAGCTGGCCATCAAAATGGGGGCGTGGGACTACCTGGAAAGACCTTCCACGGCCATGGCCATAGATCTCTCGCTGGTTCGCGCCCTGCAGTACCGGGCCAAGAGGATACCCAGGGAGCCGGACGCCCTCCTCAAAAAGGAGACCTTTGAAGACATCGTGGGAAGCAGCCCCCAGATGAAGCAGTGCCTCCACGTGCTGGCCCTGGCCGCCAACAGTGACGCCAATGTGCTCATCACGGGCGAAACCGGGACGGGCAAGGAACTCTTCGCCTGGGCCATCCATCACAACAGCAAGCGCGCCAATCGGAGGTTCGTGGTGGTGGACTGCGCGGCACTGCCAGAGACCCTCGTGGAAAGCACGCTGTTCGGCTACGAAAAAGGGGCTTTCACGGGGGCCGACAAGGCCCAGAGCGGGCTCATCAAAAGGGCGGACGGAGGGACCCTCTTCCTGGACGAAGTCGGCGAAATGCCCCCTTCGGTTCAGAAGTCCTTCCTGCGCGTCCTTCAGGAACGGCGGTTCAGACAGTTGGGTGGTGGTTCAGAAATACGCAGTGATTTCAGGTTGATCGCAGCATCCAACCGAAACCTCGACCGCATGGTCCAGCGGCGGCAGTTCCGCAAGGACCTGCTTTTCCGCCTGAGGTCCTTCACCATGGAATTGCCTCCGCTCCGGGAACGGATCGAGGACATTCAGGAGATCGTTGACCATCATGCCGCCAAGCTTTGCGAGAGCTACGGGTTTTCCAGGAAAGGGTTCTCCCCGGATTTCTTCGAGGTCCTCCACCGGTACGACTGGCCGGGAAACGTCAGAGAGCTGGTGAACGCCCTCGAGCGTGCCATATCAGCCGCAGGCGATGAGCCCGTCCTCTATCCCAAGCACCTGCCGACCTATGTGCGGGCTCGCCTCGCCCGCGCCACCTTCGACCAGGAGCAATCTCCCCGGAGTCCAAGGGGTAACGTCGATGCGAGACCGGGCAAGACCATGCCCAGCCTGGAGGTCATTCGCGAAGCCGTCCTCGCCGACGCGGAACAGAGCTACCTCAAGGAATTGATGAACGCCGTGGGAAGCATGGAAGAGGCCTGCATCATCTCGGGACTCTCCCGATCCCGGTTGTATGCGCTTTTGAAGAAATATCAGCTCCCTTCGTGCTTCCGGAGGATGTGATCCCTTGAGACGCGCCTTTTGTACTGCAGCACAGGACCTAATCCCGTAGAGTAGGATTCAGTCCTGTCAGGCAGCACCGGACGCGGAACAGCCGGATCGGCTTGCGCTCTAGAAAACGCTGCACGAGGGGTTGCCGGATGTGGATTCCCTCCGGAGTGCTTTTGACCGGTGCTCGCCAGTTGCCAGCCCCTCGCTGCGGGTCTCACCCCGGAGACCCCGCTGCGCTGATGACTGGGTGATCCGCCGGCAGTTGAGGGGTCGCACTGCGGACCGAGAACTGGCATTGCTCTTGTATCGCCTCCAGCTGGCTGGGGAGTCCGTCCGATCGTTTTCGAAGACTCCAGAATCCCAGAAAGAACGGAAGGAGGATACGTGAAACATTTCTTCGGCTTTATCGCTGTCTGCATGGCCTTGGCGGCATCGCCCCTGTGGGCGGCAACCAAGAGCATCGCCAAGGAGGAGGTGAATATACGCTCCGGCCCGAGCCTCAAGCACGAGATCGTCCTCAAGGCGCCCCTGGGCTACCCCGTCAAGGTGGAGAGGGAACAGGGGGAATGGGTCCATGTTCGGGATTGGGTCAACAACCGTGGATGGGTGCACAAGACCCTGGTTTCCAGCATTCGAACCGCCGTCGTCACCGTGAAGAAGGCCAACGTCCGGTCAGGTCCCGGAATCGACAAGGGCGTGGTGGCCGAGGCCCATGAAGGGGAGATCTACCGGATTCTCGAGCGCAACGGCAGGTGGCTCCGCATCGGCTACTACCACGGCTCGGAGCCCCTGGGTTGGGTTCGCAATGACATGGTTTTCGGGGAATAACACTCACCCGGTGCCGAGACTCCCTGCCTTCGTCGACCTTTCTTCTTGAAAGTCGACTTGGGATTCTTTAGTGTGGCCGTCCAGATGGCCGGGGTCTTGCCGCCATCGCATGCCGTCGGCCGATCACGGAGAATGGAGCGGACGAATCACAGGCGAGGGAATCTCAGGAAGTGTCGACATCGGTCACGGAAATGAATCCCAGGCTCTATCGCCTGGAGGAAGGCGGTCTCCTGGTGGAGGCCATGCTGCAGCGACTGGGAAGCGACTTCCTGCTGTCCATATGGGGAGGCGCGGCTCACATCGGCGCCGTGGCGATGGCTCAACCCCGCCCCAGCATTGCGGACCCCTCCCGCCGCTCAGCCACGGCTTCGGTGTTCTGCTACGTCGGGCACAAGGAGGACGAGGTGGTCAAGGAGGTTTCGGAGCAGTTGGCCGCGGAGCTGGGAGGCCGGGTCGTGGTGGTCGCGGGGCTCCACTGGGACCGCCTGGCCCCTTCCGGAATCGAGCAGGTCATGCGCAATGTCCGCGCCCTGGTGCGAGACATCGTTGTCCAGGAGAGGAATCGGACCGCCCATGAGTGATCCGGCCAAGCGCATGGTCATCGGAATCACCGGGGCGAGCGGCGTGATTTATGGCATCGAACTGCTCAGGGCACTCCGGGACCTGGACTACGAAACCCACCTGATCGTCACCGAAGCCGCGCGCAGGAACATCCTCATCGAGACTGACTTTCCCGCGGCGGAAATCGAGCGACTGGCCACCCGGGTCCATCGGGATGACGATCTGGCCGCCCCCGTGGCCAGCGGCTCCTTTCTGACGGGCGGCATGGTGGTGATCCCCTGCACCATCAAGTCCCTTTCGGCCATCGCGAATTCCTACACGGCCGGCCTTCTCGTGCGCGCCGCCGATGTATGCCTCAAGGAGCGCCGTCCCCTGGTCCTTGTGGTGCGTGAAACCCCGCTCCATCAGGGACATCTCGAGCTCATGACCAGGGCGGCCTCTCTGGGAGCCGTGATCCTTCCTCCCGTTCCCGCCTTCTATCACCGCCCGAAAACCATTCTGGACATCGTGCACCAGACCGTGGGCAAGGTGCTCGACTGCTTCAAAATTCCCCATGACCTGTTTCAGCGCTGGAATTGAGGCCCCTGGCTCTTATGCGACTCACGCTGCCATTGAGCGCCAGACGACCGTCCTCACCTCGACACCACCCTGCACATCCAATGATTCGCGATCCCTATGCTGTGAGGGTGCATTCCATTGATCGATCTATCCCCGCAAAGCACCAGACATAGGTATTTCCTATTTGAAGCAATGGAATCATTCCGTTATCAAAGACACGTCATCCCGTAATTCTCGATTCGCACGGAGCAACAGGTCATGCCTTGGTCTTTTGGCTTCACTTGAGGCTTTTTTCACGACACTACCCGTGTTTGGTAGGCAACGGGCCAGGCCGAAAGACGTCCTTTCATACCTCCGACGTGATTCCATCTAATCCCTTTCAGTCCGGTCCATGGGCCTTTCGCGCTCACCGGGTGAAGTCTGGCGTATGTAGTCGTCGACGTTTTGCCGGCTCCGATTCACTGGGCTTTCACGGTGCGTTTTGACCTCTGCGTCTGTTTCGCTTCATCCACAACGAGGGAGGGTGGACAGGTATGGAAAAGGATTTTGAGCCCATCATTGTTTGCTACTGTTGTCAGTGGTGCTCCTATGCCGCGGCCGACCTGGCCGGGTCCATGAGGCTGCAGTACCCCACCAATGTCCGCATCGTCAAGGTGCCCTGCACCGGTCGCGTGGATGCCATCTTTCTCATGAAGGCGCTGGAGCAGGGTGCTGACGGAGTCTTCGTGTCCGGGTGTCTGCTTGGAGACTGCCATTACCTTTCCGGCAATTACAGGGCTCAGAAGCGGGTCGCCTACGTCAAGGAAATCCTCGGGAAGATCGGCATCAACCCGGACCGGGTCGAAATGTACTTCAATTCGTCGGCCATGGGACCGCAGTTTGCCCAGTGCTGCAGGGATTTCACCGACCGCATCCGCGAACTGGGGCCGGGACTGCGGAAGGGAAAGAAGCTTCAGGATCGCGAGCGGATGGCGGCGAGGGTTGCTGCTGGTTAGCTCCTTGGTTCCTGGTTTCGGGTTCCTGGTTTCTGGTTGCCGGTTTGGGCCGTCAGGGCTCGATTTTGGTACCTGAACCGGAAGCCATGAGCGTTTCAGGGCTTGCTTGACCTGGAGGTGGGGTAATGGGAGGGGTGGTTTCGCTTCAATCGCACAGGATCAAGAGAGTCGCCGAGAGAGGTTTTCGCGAGTGGCGGCGCCTGTTTCAGTCGGTGACCGCGTTCGATGAGAACACCCGCTGGGCCGATCTCCCCGATGAGGTGATCCTCTTCTTCTGCGAGGAGAGCCCCGAGAGTCGCAACGGCTTCTACGATCTGCTCATGAGCGTTCATCACGGTGGAGATGCTCACGAGTTTGAATCACAGCCGTTCGATCGTCTGACCACGCTGCTCAACGCGTACTTCTTCATCACGGACCAGGCCCGGTTTGAGTGCATGCGGCGTCTGGGATGGATCGAAAGCATCCCCAGGGGAGACTGGTCGATCATCGAGGTGGTCATGGATTCGCAGACCTACGAGTACACCAGTCTGATGGAGACTCCGGCGCCCACGCCGCGGCATCCGGCTTACGAGGAGGACCTGCGGAACCGGGGAACGGACCGGGCCGCGCTGGTCCGGAAGTACACGTCGGAAGCGCTTGGGCTGTTCAGGGAAAAAGCCGGGCGGGGCTGTCTCCCCGCCATGTGATGATAGAGGGTTTGGGGGCCGCTGCACGGTCCCGAGGGATTCACATGCCGATTCAGCGATTTGACGTTTTTCATCACGGCGAGCACTCGAGGTGAGGATGCAATCGATCAGACTTCGTATCAACGGTCAAGCAGTGGAAGCGGAGCCAGAGCAGACCATCATGGATGTGGCGGACAAATCCGGTGTGATCATCCCCAGGCTTTGCCACCATCCGTCTCTAAAACCCAGCGGATCCTGCCGCCTTTGCGCCGTGGAGATCGAGGGGCACCGGGGACTGCCGGCGGCCTGCTCGACGCCGGTCGCCGACGGCATGGAGATCTGGACCAGAACCCCCAAGGTCCTGGATTTTCGGCGGGAGATGCTGCGGCTGATCCTTCAGGACCATCCCAGGGAGTGCCTGGGATGTCCCCGAAACGGCACCTGTGAGCTTCAACGTCTGGTGGAGACGGTCGGAATCGACTTCCCCTATGCGCCTCCCTCCACAAAGCGACCGCCCGCCGAGACCGTGGGGGCCTGTTTCGAGAGGGACATGACGCTTTGCGTCCGGTGCGGTCGATGCGTGCGGGTCTGCCACGAGGTGCGCGGGGCCCGGGTCATTGTCTTCCGCGAGAAGGGCGGTCGCCAGGAGGTCGCCACCCCTCTGGGGCGCAGTCTCGTGGATTCCGGCTGTCAGCTTTGCGGGGCGTGCGTGGATGTCTGTCCCGTTGGCGCCCTGAGAGACAGGACGGAAGCCGCGACGGCGCGGGCCGGAGAACGAATGGTGGAGGTCTGCGAGAACCTGAGCCGCTTGGTGATGGACCTTTACCGAAAGGAATCCTCCCGAGCCCGGAAGCAGTCCATCTGTACCCTCTGCAGCTCCCTTTGCACCATGTCCTTCGAGCTGGCCCAATCGGGCCGCATCCTTCAGGTGCGCCCCGTCCCCAATGGCTCTCGAAACAGCGGACAGGCGTGCGTCCAGGGACGATACTTTCTAAAAGACTATCTGCAGCGCGAGGATCGGCTGGCCGCGCCTCTCATCTTCGAAAACGGAGGGTATCGGGAGACGGACTGGGATTCCGTGCTTTCGCATCTGGCTCAAAAGCTCTCGACCTTTGGCGCGTGGGAGACGGCGGTGCTGACGGACGCGGGCCTCACCGGCGAGGAGCTCTTCGGCCTTCAAAAGTTCGCCCGCACGGTCCTGAAGACGAACCTCATCGGATGTCTCACCCCGGCTGGAGAAGCCGCCATGGAGGAGACCCTGTGGAGACTCCCGGCGGTCAGCAGTTTCAGGGGAAGTCTCTCGGAGCTGCACCGGGCCGGCTGTATCCTCGCACTGGGCGTCAACCCGCCGGCGAGCCAGCCTGTTGCCGGAACCATTCTCCGCAGGGCCGTCCTCGATGGAACGAGGTTCGTTTCGGCCAGTCCCCTCTCGGTTGGCATCGGCAGGTACGCCGACCTGCATCTCAGCTATTATCCCGGAACGGAGCCCATCCTCCTGGCGGGACTCGCCCACCTCATGCTTCTGCAACTGGGTGAAGCCGGGAGCCCCAATATCCCACCGGGAGTGGATATCGAAACACTGCGAAGCCATCTGGCCCCCTTTGGGCCCGAGGAGGTTTCCGGCCTCACGGGTGTACATTCGGAGCACCTGATTGAAGCGGCCTGCTTGCTCAGGGCTCAAGGGCCCCTCGCCATCCTGGTTGGACCTGGTGCCGCCGAATCGGCTGAAGCCCGGGAAACTATCCAGGGAATGGTCACCCTGCTTCAGATCACGGGGAGCAGGCCCGAATCCGGCGGAGGCTTGATCCCGCTCTACGGAAAGGCCAACGTGAGGGGCGCGACGGATCTCGGCCTCGTCTCTCCCCTTTTCGGGACCCGTCCCCATGGGATCGATGGGCTTTACCGGCCCTCGACGCATATCGGAGAGGTTTTCGCCTCCGGCCAGATCAAGGCGCTCTTCCTGGTGTTCGATACCCTGAACAGCGGTCTTTTTGAGCACATTCGACCTTATGTGGACGGCATGGATCTCGTGGTGCTCCACGATACGGTCCTGCAGCGCGGCCGGGGCGAAATCGCCGCTCCGACGGTTCATGTGGCGCTGCCCATGGCCTCAGCCCTGGAAAAGGAGGGGTCTTTCACAACGGCCGACGGAACGGCCGTGACGGTAACGCCGGTCATTACGCCGCCTGGGAATGCGCGATCGGTTCTTTGGGTGCTGCGGGAGATCGCCCTCCATATGAAGGCGCCCGGATTCTCCGTGGAGAGCGAAGACGCGCTGCGTCTGGAGATTCGAAAAGAGATGGTTGCCGGCATTCCCCAGGGCAGGAGCCATTCCAGGGCAGCAGCGACCGGCTGCTCCTGCGCCGAAGGCTCCAATGCCGGGTCGGTCGGACCATGCGGAGATGGGCTCCCGGCGTGGAAGCCGACCCCTCCTGCCCCTTCGGCTGCTCCCAACGACGAGTACCCCTTTCAGTTCGTTCCCAAGGAGGCTTTGGAGCCTTACTTTCTCGGACCACTCCAGGCGCCGGAGTCCCGCTCGGTCTTCTTTCACGACGGAGAAATCGAGCTCTGCCCTGCCGATGCCTTTCGCCTCGAATTATCGCCGGGGGACCTGGTCCAGGTCATCAGCGCCTCCGGATCCTGCGAAGGACGACTGGCTCAGAACCCCCTCCTGCCCCTCGGGATGGCAGCGCTCCCCATGAGCCTGTACGGAGCCCTGGTCCAGGCGTCGGGACCGGAAAACAGAATGACAGTCGGCAGGGTGGAGAAGAAGACCTGAGAAACCCTGAACCGCTCATGGGGCATGACCCGACGGAGGATTCCGATTGTTGTCCCATTTCCTCGATCGCGCCGCGCGCGAGGATCTTATTCACGTGAAAGAGGATATCTCCATGTTTTCCATCAGTTCCAACGAAGAAGTGTCGCCCGGCGTCCGGCTCATGTCGGTCAAGGCGCCTGTGATCGCGGAAAAGGCCCAGCCGGGCCAGTTCGTGATCCTCATCATCGATGAAAAAGGGGAGCGGGTGCCATTCACCATCAGCGGGTGGGACCAGGAGGCCGGCACGGTGGACTTCGTCTACATCCAGGTGGGCAAGACCACTCAGCAGCTGGCTCTTCTGAAACCAGGAGACTCCCTGGCCCATCTCGTCGGCCCCCTGGGCAAGCCGGCGCAGATCGACCACTACGGAAACGTCGTCGCAGTGGTGAGCGGCTACGGGATCGCCGCCATGGTTCCGGTTCTCAAGGCTCTCAAAGAACGGGGCAACCGGGTCGCCACGATCCTCCAGGCGCCGGACCGTGCGCGGGTTTTCGGCCTGGCCGAACTCGAAGCCGTGAGTGAGCAGGTGATCCTCGCCATCGGTGAGAAGGGCGAGGACATGGCCGCCAGCACGACCCGCCCCTTGAGAAAGATGCTGGCCAACCACCACCGGACTCCCGTCGACCGGGTCGTCGTGATGGGCTCCATCTGCCTCATGCGGGTGATCAGTGAGATGACCCGCCCGTACGGCATCAAGACCATGGTTCACCTCACGCCCCTCATGGTGGACGGCACCGGAATGTGCGGCGCATGCCGCCTGAGCGTCAATGGGAGCAATCGCTTCGCCTGCGTGCACGGCCCCGAGTTCGACGGCCACGAGGTGGACGGCTGGGACGTGCTGATGGCCAGGCGCTGCACCTACGCCGACGAGAGCATCCTCCAGCAGGGATTTCAATGCCGCGGCTGCTCCCAGTGGTAGCGGCCGTTCATCGAAACGATGATTCACCGCAGAAACTCAGAGGACACAGAGGAAAACAAAGAACCCCAAGAATGCTCTGCGTTCTCTGCGCCTCTGCGGTGAGTGGTTTTGGCAGTTCGACCTAGGAGTGGATTCCATGACCGAATCAAAGGAAACGAAGGCCACGGCGGAGGAGGGTTCCGCGAAAAAGCCCAAGATCAACCTGAACCGGGTGGAGATGCCCAAGCAGGAGCCTGAGGACCGCAGGCACAACTTCGATGAAGTGGCGACGGGCTATACTTACGAGATGGCCATGGAGGAGGCCGGCCGCTGCATTCAATGCAAGAAGCGCAACTGCCAGGCCGGCTGTCCGGTGAACATCGACATCCCCGATTTCATCCGGCTGCTGCAGCAGGGGGACATGGAGGGAGCCTCACGCGTTCTCAAGGCCAAGACGTCGCTACCCGGCATCTGCGGACGTGTCTGTCCCCAGGAGCTCCAGTGCGAGCACCAGTGCACGCTGAACAAGAAGAATGCGCCCGTGGCCATCGGACGACTGGAGCGGTTCATCGCCGACTGGGAGCGCATGGAGGGGGCCGTGACCATGCCGGAAATGTCACCCTCAACGGGAAAGCGGGTGGCCGTGGTGGGCACGGGTCCTTCGGGTCTCACGGTGGCTTCGGATCTGGCCATTCGCGGCCACGAGGTCACCATGTTCGAGGCGCTGCATGTGGCGGGGGGGGTTCTCATGTACGGCATCCCTGAATTCCGGCTCCCCAAGGACATCGTGCAGCGGGAGGTGCAGTATGTCGCATCCCTGGGCGTGGACATCCGCCTCGATACGGTCATCGGGATCAACTACAGCCTCGACGAGCTCCTCAACGGACGCTACCACGCGGTGTATCTCGCCACCGGAGCCGGACTTCCCCAGTTTCTGCGGGTTCCGGGGGAGAACCTCAACATGGTCTACTCGGCCAACGAGTTCCTGACCCGAACGAATCTCATGAAGGCTTACCTCTACCCCGACTACGCCACACCCATAAAGATGGGAAAGCGAGTCGCCGTCATTGGCGGCGGCAACGTCGCCATGGATTCGGCCCGCTGCGCCGTGCGCCTGGGAGCGAGGGAAGTTTACGTCATCTATCGGCGCACGCGGCAGGAGATGCCGGCCCGCCTCGAGGAAGTCGAAAACGCGGAGGAGGAGGGCATCCAGTTCCATTTCCTGTGCAATCCCACCGGGTTCATCAGTGACGGTCGCAACAACGTGGCCGCCATGGAGCTGATCCGCATGCGCCTCGGCGAGCCCGATGCCAGCGGGCGAAGGCGCCCCGTGGCCTGTCCCGGCAGCGAATACATCATGGACGTGGACACCGTCGTCGTCTCCCTCGGCACCTCTCCCAATCCGCTCATCGCCTCGACAACCCCGGATCTCGAAACCAGCCGGTGGGGAACGGTGGTGGTCGACGAGAAAGGCAAGACTTCGAAGGCTCGAGTGTGGGCCGGGGGCGACATCGTATCGGGCGGCGCCACGGTCATCAGCGCCATGGGAGAGGGCCGGCTTGCGGCATCCGCCATGCATGAGTTTCTGACACAGTAATGAGGTGACAGCATGTCCAAGACAGCGCAGGATCTCGTCGGTTCTGCCATGGTGGTGGGAGGCGGCATCGCCGGAGTGCAGGCCGCCCTGGACCTGGCCGACGGCGGCTATTTCGTCTATCTCGTGGAAAAGAGTCCGGCCATCGGCGGCATCATGGCCCAGCTGGACAAGACCTTCCCCACCAACGACTGCTCCATGTGCATCCTTTCTCCGAAGCTGGTGGACGCGGGCAGGCACCCCAACATCGAGCTCCTCACCGAGTCCAGGATCGAGAAGGTGGAAGGACAGGCCGGGCGGTTCCGGGTCCAGGTCCGAAAGAAGCCCCGCTACATCGACCTTGAGAAATGTACCGCTTGCGGCGACTGCGCCAAGGTGTGCCCGGTATCGCTCGGCAACGAGTTCGAGCAGGGTCTGTCAGACCGAAAGGCTGCGTACAAACCTTACGCTCAGGCCATTCCGAGCGCGTACACCATAGACAAGCGGGACCGCTCCCCCTGCACCAATGCCTGTCCCAACGAGGTGAATGCCCACGGCTACGTGGCCATGATCGCTCAGGGTCAGTACCGGGAGGCCATGGAAGTCATTCTGCGGAATCTCCCGCTCCCCGGGGTCATCGGCCGCATCTGCCCCCACCCTTGTGAAACCGCATGCCGGCGGGGTGAGGTCGACAAGCCGCTTTCCATCTGCGCGCTCAAACGGTTCGTGGCCGACCAGGTGGACATCCACAGCATTCCCCTGCCGGAGATCACCAGGCGGGACGAGAAGGTCGCCGTCATCGGGTCGGGCCCCGCGGGATTGACCGCTGCCTATTTCCTGGCCCTCCAGGGATTCGGAGTCACCATATTCGAGGCGTTGCCCGTGGCGGGCGGCATGCTTCGGGTGGGCATTCCGGACTACCGTCTGCCCCCCGAAGTGCTCGACAGGGAGATTCATTTCATCACGCGACTGGGCGTGGAGATCAAGCTCAACACAGCCCTCGGAAAGGACTTCGGCCTCGATGACCTCATGGCCCGGGGCTACAAGGCCGTCTACCTCTCTATCGGCGCCCATGCCAGCCTCAAGCTCAACATCCCCGGTGAGGACGCCAGGGGTGTGATGCCGGGAGTGGAGTTTCTCAGGGAGGCGAACCTTGGCGGAATCAAGAAGGTCGCCGGGCGCGTGATCATAGTCGGCGGCGGCGACGTGGCCATCGACGCGGCGCGCTGCGCCCGGCGGCTGGGAGCCGACCAGGTGAGCATCTTCTATCGCAGATCGCGGCACGAGATGCCCGCCCGCGAAAACGAGGTGGAGGATGCCATTGCCGAGGGCATCGACGTGCAGTTCCTGACGGCCCCCCAGCAGATCCTGACCCGGGACAACCAGGTGATCGGCCTCCAATGCGTCCGCATGGAGCTGGGGGCTCCCGACTCCTCGGGTCGCCGCCGCCCCATCCCGACTCCGGGCAGCGAATTCACGGTGGAAGCGGAGATGATCATTCCCGCCATCGGCCAGACCCCGGCATCGGCGTTCCTCTCGACGCAGGGGATCAGCCTCACCCGATGGGGAACCATCGAGACCGACGAGATCACCTTCGCCACCAGCCGTGAGGGCGTGTTCGCGGGCGGCGACGCCCAGTCGGGTCCCTGGGTGGCCATCGGCGCCGTGGCCGCGGGCCGCGAGGCCGCCGTTTCCATTTCGCGGTACATCGACGGCGAGGACTTGGCCTTCGGGCGTGAGAAGATTGCGCGACCCCAGGAGAATTTCCTGCCCATTCCCAAGGACATCCAGACCGCTCCCCGCGCCGAAATGCCCACGGTAAGCCTGCAGGCGAGACAGGCCGGATTCGCCGAAGTTGAGCTTGGACTCACCGAGGAGCAGGCGCTGGCGGAGGCGCGGAAGTGCCTCAACTGCATGGCCTGCAGCGAATGTCTCCAGTGCGTCACGGCCTGCCAGGCCGGGGCCGTGGACCACGGCATGAAGGAGGAGATCCTGACGCTGGAAGTGGGCTCCATCATCGCCGCCCCCGGCGTTGCGACTTACGACCCTTCGCTCCAGGACACCTTCGGTTACGGCGCCTATCCCAACGTGGTGACGTCCATCGAGCTCGAGCGCATCCTCTCGGCCTCGGGGCCTTTCCAGGGTCACCTGGTGCGGCCCTCGGACCACAAGGAGCCCAGGCGGATCGCATGGCTCCAGTGCATCGGCTCCCGCGACGTGAATCACTGCAACAATGGATACTGCTCCGCCGTCTGCTGCATGTACGCCATCAAGGAGGCGGTCATCGCCAAGGAGCACAGCCGGGAGCCTCTTGAAACCTCCATCTTTTTCATGGTCATGCGGACCAGTGGCAAGGATTTCGAGAAGTATTACAACCGCGCCGAGGAGGAGCACGGCATCCGCTTCGTCCGCTCCCGCATCCACTCCATCGAGCGCGTCCCGGAAAATGAGAACCTCCTATTGCGGTATGTGAAGGATGACGGCCTGATGCACGAGGAGGACTTCGACATGGTGGTCCTCTCGGTGGGGCTCGAGGCGTCGTCCGAAGTCGTGGACCTGGCCGCGCGCCTGGGAATCGATACGGGTGCCGACCGCTTCGCCTCCACCTCGCCGTTCACGCCGGTTTCCACCTCGCGCCCCGGAGTCTTTGTCTGTGGTTCCTTCCAGGGTCCCAAGGACATTCCTCAGTCCGTCATGGAAGCCTCGGCGGCGGCAGCGGAGACGGCGGCCATCCTCTCGCCCGTCCGCGGCACGGCCACGCGCAAGGTCGAGGAGATCCTCGAGACCGATGTGATGGGACAGGAGCCCCGTGTGGGGGTTTTCGTCTGCCATTGCGGCATCAACATCGGCTCCGTGGTGGATGTTCCCGCCGTCAAGGAGTACGCGAGAACGCTCCCTCACGTGGCCTACGTCGACGAGAACCTCTTCACCTGCTCGCAGGACACCCAGGTCAGGATGAAGGAGGTGATCCGCGAGCACCGGCTCAACCGGATCGTGGTGGCATCGTGCTCCCCGCGCACCCACGAGCCCCTGTTCCAGCAGACCATCCGCGAGGCGGGGCTGAACAAGTACCTTTTCGAGCTGGCCAACATCCGCGACCAGAATTCCTGGGTCCACCAGGCCTTCCCCGAGGCCGCCACGGCCAAGGCCAAGGATCTCGTGCGCATGGCGGTGGTCAAGGTGGCGCTGCAGGAACCGCTGCACGAGGTCCGGTTGCCCGTGACCAGAAGCGCCCTGGTCATCGGCGGAGGTGTTGCCGGCATGGAAGCCGCCCTGGCCCTGGCCGCCATGGGGTATCCCGTGGACCTGGTCGAAAAGAAGGACGAACTGGGAGGCCATGCGCAAAAGCTCCTCACCACCTGGAGCGGTGAGCCCGTCCGGCCGTATCTGGACGCACTCGTCCGGAAGATCGAAACACATCCCCAGGTGACCGTGCATAAGGGAACCACGGTGGCGGAGACCAAGGGGTTCGTCGGCAATTTTTGTACGACCCTGGATCGTGGCGGCGTCAGGAACGACGTGCACCACGGTGTGGTCGTCATCGCCACTGGGGCCCATTCCATCAAGCCGACGGAATATGGCTACGGGACGAGCACCCACGTTTACCTCAATCTGGACCTGGATGTGGCCCTCCGCAATCGGGACGCGGATATCGCCAATGCTCAGTCGGCCGTATTCATCCAGTGCGTGGGATCGCGGGAACCTGAGCGCCCTTACTGCAGCCGGGTTTGCTGCAGCCATTCCATCGAGAATGCCATCCGCTTGAAGGAGATCAATCCCGACATGGACGTCTGGATCCTGTACAGGGACATCCGCACCTACGGCCTGCGGGAGAACCTGTACAAGGAAGCGCGCTCCAGGGGGATTGTCTTCGTGCGGTTCGACCTTCACCGCAAGCCCCGGGTGGAGATAAACGGCGGCAGGCCGCGGGTGGTGGTCTTCGACCCCATCCTTCAGCGGGAGCTTTCCCTTCAGCCCGACATCCTGACCCTCGCCAGCGCCATCGAGACTCGCGACGCCGAGCATCTGGCCAAGCTGTTCAAGATCCCCTTGAACCCGGAGGGCTTTTATCTCGAGGCGCATATGAAGCTCAGGCCGGTGGATTTCGCCACGGAAGGCGTATTCCTGGCCGGGCTAGCCCACTGGCCCAAGCCCACCGAGGAGTGCATCGCCCAGGCCAAGGCCGCGGCCTCCCGGGCGGCCACGGTCCTGACCAGGGAATACATTTCCGCCGGCGGCGTCGCGGCGCTGATCAACAAGGCCATGTGCTCAGGCTGCCGCGCCTGTCTTGAATGCTGTCCCTTCGGGGCCATCACCGCTCTCGAGCAGGAAGCCCGGTGCGAAGTGAACCAGGCGCTGTGCAAGGGTTGCGGCACCTGCGCGGCCACCTGTCCCTCGGAGGCCATCTCGCTCCTCGGATTCAGCGCCCTGCAGCTGTACCGGCAGATCGATGAGGCGCTGTCGGCTTGAAAAGGGTCAAGACGCCATGAAGAACCCTGAGATTACACTGAGGACATACCATGAAGCCTGACGATTTCGAACCGCGCATTCTGGCATTCCTGTGCAACTGGTGCAGCTACGCCGGCGCCGACCTGGCCGGAGTCAGTCGACTCCAGTACCCGCCCAACGTTCGCGTGATCCGCGTCATGTGCTCGGGCAGTGTTTCACCGCATCACCTGCTCCATGCCCTCCAGAAGGGCGCCGACGGCATCCTGGTGGCCGGCTGCCACATCGGCGACTGCCACTATCTGAAGGGCAACTACATGACCATCAAGCGAATGAAATTCATGGAAGGCCTCCTGGAGTTCGTAGGTTACGACCCGGAGCGCCTCCGCCTCGAATGGATTTCGGCCGCCGAGGGCATCCGATTCGCCGAGGTCATCCGGGACTTCACGGAAAAGATACGCGGTCTTGGACCTGCCGTGCCGCTGGAGGCCGTGCCCCTCGAGGCCCTGGCAGGCTGAAGGTCCCTTGCTCCCGACAGTTCTCAACCACCGAGGATCAGCTCTCATGAACACGAAAGTCAAACAACTCCTGGAGGAAGGCCGCGCCGACGGGGTTTTCGCCTATAGAAGCCTCCACGGCTTTCTCTTTCCCTGGCTCTTCACGGGGGATGACCTGAATGACCTTGAACCGTGGCAACCCGGCAAGGCCCGCTATCCGATTTTGAAGCTGCTTCTTCAGCAGGCTCGCAAGAACCCGGACAAGACCTACGGCGTTCTCCTCCGTGGGTGTGAAGAGCGGGGATTGACGGAACTCTTCAAATGGAATCAGCTCAACCCTGAAAGCGTTGTCGTGCTGGGGCAGGCCTGCAGCAGTGAGCTGGCGGCATATTGCGAGTGCTCCAAGCCCTATCCCGATCAACTGGACTACGGGGAGCCCGTCGCTCCCGTGACCGAAAGCCGGCGACTGGGGGACCTCAAGGCCATGAAGGGGGAAGACCGCCTGGCCTGGTGGCTCAAGCACCTCAATCGCTGCATCCGATGCTATGGATGCCGCGACGTTTGCCCCGTCTGTTTTTGCACCGAGTGCAGCCTCGAGCACACGGAATTCATTCCCGGGCAGAAGCTCCCGCCGGATAATTCGTTCCACATGGGACGGGCTATCCACATGGGAGGGCGCTGCATCGACTGCGGTCTGTGCGAGGAGGTCTGTCCGGCGCGCATCCCGCTGAGATCTCTGTACAAGGAGGTGAACAGCCTTGTCGAGGAGGTCTTCGGCTACAGGCCCGGGTTCGATACCGGCAAATCGCCCTTCACGTTTCTCGGAGACGAGATGTTCCTGCCGGAAGGCCCGCGATGACGAGATCCATGGAGGATGGCCAATGTCTATGGAAGCGGATTCGTTCATCGGTATTCCCGATTTGCCCAATGGAAGTCATTCCATTAATAAGTGGCGTGAGCAGGTGAATGGCAAGTGATCCGACAAAGCGCTGTTGATCCGGGAGGCGGTTTTCCCTTCATGAATGAGCCTCAGCTGGCGATGTGCAACTTCATACCTGACGTGGAGCAACTGCGCCGGACGGCTCTTGATCGCGGATTCGACGGGATCGACTGGACCTTGAAACTGGACGACCTTCCCGCCGACCGCGTTGGCGAAGAGGGGCTTCGCCGGACCATCTCCCGGCTCCATCCTCTCAAGGTCCGCTACCACTGTGCCTTCAATGGCGTTGATCTCGGCAATGCCGACCCCCTCAGGGCCGCAGAGGCGGTGAGCATTTTTCGGAAGGCCTGCCGGCTGATTTCGAGGCTGGACGGCGAGTTCATGACGATCCACCTGGGGCTGGGGCGGGACTCCTACGATGACATGGTTTGGGACCAGAGTCTCATTGCCCTGGGTGAGCTGGTCTGTTACGCCGCCGGCTTTGGGGTCCGGGTCTGCCTGGAAAACCTGGCATCGGGATGGTCGAGCCGACCCGAGCTCTTTGAGAAGTTGGTCCGCATGACTGGAGCCGGTGTCACTTTCGACATCGGCCATGCGCGCATGAGTCCATCGGTGCAGAGCCAGTTCTATTCCGTCGAGGACTTCGTTTCACCGCACCCTGAATGCGTTTGCAGCGCCCACATTTACCACGAGGAGATCGACGACGGACACGTTGCCCCCGCTTCCCTCGAGGACCTGCGGGAGCGTCTGCAGCTTCTCAGCTCAATCCCCTGCGACTGGTGGGTCTTGGAACTGAGGGAGGAAACCGCCCTGCTGGCCACCCTTGATATCGTCCGGGAGTTCCTGACGACTTCCTTCCCGGCGCCCGACCTGGGGACCGCAGAGCAGTGGAGGGCGCAGCTCGGCTGAGGTGGATCCACAACCCGCCAGAGGGGTCGATCCTCGATCCGCCGATCAGAAAAACACAGACCGGCATCAGGCCCAGGTTCTTCAATGTGAATGTTTATACGAAAGGAGAGCACCTTGGAACAGGCCATCCTCAATCCGAATTTGAAAGACCCCATCAAGCAGTACCTCAGCAAGTTCAACCTGAACCTTTGCCTGACCTGCGGTACCTGTACCAACGGGTGCCCCATTACGGGCACCCCGGGCATGGAAGGCTGGGATACCCGAAAAGTCCTTCGCATGCTCTCGTTCGGTCTGGTTCAGGAAGTGGTGGACTCCAAGTTCCCCTGGCTCTGCACCGGCTGCGGTCGCTGTGTCCACGGGTGCCCCATGGGGATCGACATCGTCGCCATCAACGGCCACATGAAAACATTGCGGCCCCGCGACCAGGTTCCGGGCATTCTCCACAAGGGTGTGGAAAATGTTTTGAATACGGGCAACAACATGGCGATCCCCAAGGAGGACTACTTCTTTCTCATGGCCGACATGGGCAAGGAGCTTGCCGAATCCGAACTGCCTGGATTCTATGTGCCCATCGACCGCGACAACGCCAAGATCCTCTTCTTCCCCAACTCCAAGGAAGTTTTCGCCGACAACGACGACATGATCTGGTGGTGGAAGATTTTCTATGCCGCCAGGGAGAACTGGACCATCCCGTCGGAGAACTGGGAGGCGGTGGACTGGGGGCTGTTCACGGGAAACCATGAAGCTACCCGGATTCTGGCCCAGCGCAAGATCGATTTCATGAAGCTGCACAATGTTTCCCGCATGATCATGCCCGACTGCGGCGGCGGCTCCTACGGCTGCCGCAAGGGCATGAAGGAATGCGTTCTGGAGGATCCCAACAACAAGATCGATCATATCTATCTGTACGATTACCTGAAGGAGCTCCTCGAGAGCGGGCGCATCAAGGTCGACAAGAGCGTCAACGCCGGCAAGGTTTTCACGTGGCATGACTCCTGTAAGCACGGCCGCGAGCTCGAGCGCAATTTCGGCAGGGGCTACTTCGAGGAGCCCCGCTGGATCATCCAGCAATGCGTGGATCAGTTCGTGGACATGGAGCCCAACCGCATGAACAACTACTGCTGCGGCGCGGGTGGCGGCAACTGGCCCATGCCTTACGAAGCCGAATCCGCCTATCACGGTCGATTCAAATTCAAGCAGATCAAGGACAGCGGCGCCAATGTGGTGGTGGTGGGGTGCTCCAACTGCCATGATCAGATGATGAAGCGGTTGCCCAAGTATTACACCGACTACAAGTACGAAGTGAAATACATCTGGGAGCTCATCGCCGACTCTCTGGTCATCGATCCCTGGACCGACGAGGAGATAGCTCAGGCCGAAGCCGAGGCCAAGGCCCAATGGGAGCGCCTCGGAGTCGAGATCGAGGAAGACGAGGAATAGTCCTCATCCGCTCCTCGGGTCTTCGGGCTCGACGGGGTGGGTATGGAGACCCCGGGGGATGCCGTGAAAGGCTCCCTCACGAGCGTGGCTTGACCCCGCCTTCCCCCAAAGGCGGGCTAGGGCAATGGGTGCAGGGCCGACGTACGGACGGCATGGGTTCAGATATTGGAGGCATTGATTTGCGGCACGGCTCCGCCGCATTCTCTTCCCTCCATGCCCGAAGGCGTTCGGTCCTTCCCCCTCCCCTTCACCAGGAGATGTGGCATGAGCGAGACCTTTGAACCGAAGATTCTGGCATTTCTGTGCAACTGGTGCTCCTACGCCGGCGCGGACCTGGCCGGCGTTTCCCGTTTTCAGTACCCCCCCAATATCCGTGTCATCCGCACCATGTGCTCGGGACGCGTGGATCCGACCTTCATCATTGAGGGACTCCAAAACGGGTTTGATGCGGTGCTGGTTTTCGGCTGCCACATCGGCGACTGCCACTACATCGACGGCAACCATTACACCGTAAAGCGCATGAAGGCCCTCGAGGAGCTCCTGGACCTGGCGGGCATCGGGCGTCAGCGCACGGCTCTGCGCTGGGTGAGCGCCGCCGAGGGGCAGATTTTCGCGGACACGGTGGCCGATCTCACACAGGTCGTCCGGAGCCTGGGACCGTTCGATGCCCGGCGTTACGCCATGCAGCTTGCCGCCATGAAGACGGTCCTTACGGGGCAGCGGCATCGATGGCTCACGGGCATGGACATTCATGTGACCGAGCACAATAACGTCTACGGTGAGAAGACCGATCCGGCCTTTTATGAGCAGGTGCTGAAGCAGGCTGATCGCGACGAGTACCATAAGGCCCTCATCCTGGAGTCGCTCAAATCCGGGCCCCGATCAGTCCGCGAGATGGCTGCCGACACCGGGCTGCCGGTTTACACCGTTTCACTGCGGTTGAACGACCTGGAGCGCAGGGGCCTGGCCGATCTACAGGGTTTTGACGGCACCACGCCACGCTTTGTTCGACTCAACGCCTGATGTGTTGAAATCGCTTGAGGTCGATTTCCACTGAGGTGTCGCGCAGGCACAGACGGCCACACCCTGAAGAGCGGGATGGTGGCCGGTTTCATTTTGCGTCCACGATAGTGAATTTTTTCTTACTATCGGGTATTCCGCCAACACAGGGAGGAATGGCATGCAGTCGACACGAAATGTTTTCGCCACCCGGTGGGGTATTATCGCCGTGGGGGCAGTCATCGGAGTCCTCGCGGCGCTGCTGCAGAAATTGGGCAACCCGGGGAACATGGGCATCTGTGTGGCCTGTTTCGACCGGGATATCACGGGTGCCGTGGGCATGCACCGGGCTGAAGTCGTGCAGTACCTGCGACCGGAGATCCTTGGATTTGTCCTGGGGTCATTCGCGGCGGCCCTCGCGTTCAAGGAGTTCAAGCCCCGGGGAGGCTCTGCCCCGCTGGCTCGATTCGTCCTCGGCATGACGGCCATGATCGGGGCGCTGGTCTTCCTCGGCTGTCCGTGGCGCACCCTGCTGCGGCTGGGCGGAGGCGACGGCAATGCCATTTTCGGTTTGATCGGTCTGGTCACCGGCATCTGGATCGGGACGCTCTTTTTCAAACAGGGCTACAACTTGGGCCGCAACACGAAACAGAGCGTCGGAACTGGACTGCTGATGCCGCTCCTCATCGCAGGTCTTCTGGCCTTGCGCTTGATTTACGGCCCCGTTGAGGGCCAGGCCCAGAGCGGGGTTCTGTTCTACAGCCTCAAGGGGCCGGGTGCGGCTTACGCGCCCCTGGCAATCTCTCTCGCCGTAGGACTTTTCGTTGGCGTCCTGGCGCAGCGGAGCCGGTTCTGCACCATGGGTGCCGTCCGAGACCTGATCCTCTTCAAGGAATGGCATCTCTTCTCAGGCTTCCTCACCTTGCTCGTTGCAGCATTTCTCACCAATCTGGCGCTTGGGCAGTTCAACCCGGGTTTTGAAAAGCAGCCGGTGGCCCACAGTATGGCATTCTGGAACTTCGCGGGCATGGTCGTTGCCGGACTCTCCTTTGCCCTGGCGGGAGGATGCCCGGGACGTCAGCTGTTCATGTCGGGCGAAGGCGATTCAGACGCCGGGG
>Ga0101944_10001929_pt1 | contig 37520 bp, 29 predicted proteins | sample DewCreD2012metaG_FD_75245 | JGI IMG/M metagenome (GOLD analysis project Ga0101944, IMG submission 75245) | Hot spring sediment bacterial and archeal communities from British Columbia, Canada, to study Microbial Dark Matter (Phase II) - Dewar... ... | reverse complement strand
ATCTGGGAGCTAAGGGGTAATAAAGGCGGCCCTCTGACCTGGCCAGCAGCCCCTAGGAAACCAAATTCACCCCCAAACCCCCTCACACCCCTCCCTCTGCAAGGTAGGCGGTGGATTTGGGGCGCCACCAAAAGTTGACAGACCCCCTGTTGCCGTGGTATCCAGAAAACTCACGCTTTTCGCGTGCAGATCCGGATGCGGGGTGATGAAAGGGATAGGGCCAAGACTCAGGCAACGGGCGCTCCTTAGAATGGTTTGTTTATGGCTTGTTGCCTGTGCCTGGACTGGGTGCGCGGCCAAAGGCGGTGCCAAGCCGTGGGAGGGGATTTTTTCATCCAGAAGCTTGAAGGGGCACGAGCCTGGAGGCCAGGGGACTTCAGAGGAAATTACCCAAGGGGGTGAAGAGCTCTGGGAGACCGAAAGCCGTTGGGAAGAGATCTCCCAGGAGTTTTGGCAGGAGCCCCTCCAAGCAGGTGTTGGGCCCGAATCTGATTTGGATCCTCCATGGCGAAAGGCGCTTAAGAGAATCCCCGCCTTGGAAATAGAGGGCCTTGATCACCCGTTGGTGCAAGGCTTTGCGAGAGAGTACAGGCTGAAAGCTGATTCCTATGGCGGCCGACCTATAAGTCAATCCAGTCAATACATCCCGCGCATGAAGGAGATCTTCAGGGAGGAGGGTCTTCCTGAAGAACTGGTTTATCTGGCCTTTGTGGAAAGCGGCTTCAATCCATGGTCCTCCTCCCCAGGCAGATGTGTGGGGATGTGGCAATTCACAGAGGCCACAGGCCGCAGATACGGGCTCCGCATAGATAGCTGGGTGGATGAGCGAAGGGATCCAGAGAAATCCACAAGGGCCGCAGCCAGACATCTAAGGGATCTATACCAAACGTTCCGCTCCTGGGATTTGGCCATTGCAGCCTACAACGCGGGTGAGAAGGCCATCTCGGACGCTCTCTCCAGGAAGGGGGCCAACGACTTTTGGGAGCTTTATCCCTCGGGGGGACTTAGCAAAGCCACTCGAGAGTTTGTGCCCAAGGTCATGGCGGCCATCCTGGTGGCCCAAGAGGAGCAGACCGGCATTCAGGAGGCCGATCAGGAAGAGCAGCTTTGGCGTTTTGACAAGATCAGGATCCAGGAACACTTAGATTTGGCCACAGTGGCCAGGCTGGCCGGCTGTACCGAAAAGGAACTCAGGGCACTCAATCCTCATATCAAAACTACGACCGTGCATCCCGGGACCTCAGGCCTGGAGATCAGGGTTCCCAAGGGGAAAGGGGACGAGATCAAAAGCCTTCTCTCGGAGACGGGGCGGATGGTAAAAGCCCCTAGACCTGATGAGATCGGGCCTTCGGGTTTTCGCACACACAAGGTAAGAGCAGGGGACACCCTGGCAGGGATTGCCAAGCAATATGGGACAACAGAGCAGGAACTGAGAGCTTGGAATACCTTGAAGCCAGGGGCCAGGCTTCGGGCCGGAACAGATCTCTTGGTGCCTGAAAGCAAGTCCCAATCTCCCCGCCCTCAAAAGAGCTCTGAGGCCAAAGCCCAACCAGGAAAATCAGCCGGCTTTGACTCCCAAAAGCTTTACCGTGTCCAGAAAGGGGAAACCCTCTGGAGCATCGCCCGTCGTTACGGTGTCTCGGTGGAGGATCTCATGAGATGGAACGATCTGCGAGGCTCTCTGTTGCAGCCAGGGACCACACTTCGTGTGACTCCATGAAGAACCCCTAGGGATGTCAAGCCTCCTTGAGCTGAAAACTAACCCGCAATAGTCTCCAAGGCCCGTAATTTTGGGAGCCAAGCCCCCAAGCCCCCGGCACACTTCCAGATGTTCTGACTCAAAGCGCGACCAAAGCTGAAACCGAAAGGCAGGGTGCTTTTGGGTATAGACCAGTTTGTCCAAATATATCATAAAGATAGCCCACATTATCCACTGATCGTGAATAATGCGGGTCAAGATACCCATGAGATAGCCCGCATGATGCAGTGCTTGTTAAGAATGCGGGCTAAGCTTTGCCATCGCCCGGGCTTCTGATATGATTTCCACATGTCCTGCTCATCGAGAAAATCTCTTTCCCGTGCAAGCTCAAGGCAGGAAAAAGAATCCCCTATGACCGCCCTGGAGTTGCGCTGATCATGCTCTTGGTGGACCCTCTAAAGGCCTGGGAGATGCTGGGCCCGTACCTGCCTTTTACAGGGGCGCAAAGGGTTCCCCTGGATCAGGGGCTAGGCAGGATCTTGGCCGAAGAAATGGTTTCACCACGGGATATCCCGGCCGAAGACCGAGCCCTGAGAGACGGCTATGCCCTTGGGAAACTTTGCAACCCGAAAGAGCCCATTCAGGTCTTGGGGGAAAGCATGGCAGGCAGAGCCTGGGACAGGGAGTTGCCCGAGGGAGGAGCTGTGGGGGTGAGGACAGGGGCTGTGGTGCCCAAAGGCACCTTGTGGATAGTGCCCAAGGAGGAGGTGGAGGAGTCCCAGGACAGGTTTTGGGTGAAGCTGAAAGGGGAACCTCTTTCTGAGGGCTCTTACGTGGGGCGCAGGGGGTATCTGTTTCGGGCAGGCTCCAAACTTCTAGGCCCTGGGACGAGGCTGGGTCCGGGTGAGCTTTCCCTTTTGGCAGCAGCTGGATTCCAACGGGTGTGGGTTGGGAAGCGGCCCAGGGTGCTCTTGCTGCCCACCGGAAGCGAGCTTGCAGGCCCACAGACAGGCCTCGGATCAGGACAGTCCTTTGTTTCCCACGCCAGGTATCTGGCCTGGAGAATCCAGGAGGAGGGGGGGGTGGCGGAGGTCTCCAGACCGGTGCCTGACTCGGAAGAGGAAATATGGAGAGGCATTGAGGAGGCTGTGGGGAGGGCCAGCTTAGTTGTGACAACAGGAGGCACCGGCCCTTCGGACAGGGATCTTGTTTGCCGGGCCCTCATTGCCAAGGGAGCCCAAACCCTATGGAGGCATCTGCACATGAGACCGGGATCCACCATCTCGGCCTTTCTGGTGAGATCCACCCCGGTCATAGCGCTCCCTGGGGGTGCAGGAGGTGTAGGGCTTGGCTGCGAACTGCTCCTGGCTCCCTCGGTGCGGGCTCTCCAGAGGCAAGAAAATCCGGGGCCCCGCTGGATTGAGTGCAGAGTAACAGAGGAGATCCTTCGAGACCCGGTCTGCCACAGATTCATAGAAGCCCGGCTGGTAATGCGAGGGGGGCTGCTGGGTGCTGGTCCTCTCCCCAGGGATTTTCCTGGGGGTGGGCTTGTGCCTTTGCGAGGGACGGGCTGGATTCATGTGAGGCCAGGGGAGGGGAGCCTGGGAAGGGGGGAAATAGCACCCATGCTCCTTGGAAGGTGTGTAGAGCCAGACCCAAACACCAATTTGGGCAAGCCTCCAGGCCTTGAGCTGTTTGATGGGTAGGAGCGGAAAGGAGGAGATTTTGCACGAGTTCAGCCTGGCTCAATCCATAGTTGAGACCGTACTTCGGGCTGCTTCCCAGCACGGGGCCTCAGCCGTTGAGGAAGTGAACCTGGAGGTGGGTGAGGTGGCCCTGGTGAACATGGAGCAGCTGGAGTGGCACATTCGGATGCTTACCCAGGCCACCCTGGCTGATGGAGTGCGCATCAGATGGAGAACTTTGCCAGCCAGCATCCTTTGTCTGGAATGCGGATACCAAGGTCTCGTGGGTCACAAGGTGTTGGATCCCTCATCCCATTTTGAGATTCCCATGTTTCAATGTCCTGCCTGTGAGAGCCCCAACACCAAGATCCTTTCAGGCAGGGAGCTTCGGGTGGTGGATATCCATGCCAGATTCCAGGAGCATCCCTCGGGGGAGGTGCAAGATGCATGATGTGTCTAAGATATATTTGGGACATGATGTGATAGAGGCCAACAGGGCCCTGGGGAATCAGAACCGGGCATGGCTGGAGCAAAGAGGAGTCAAGGCCATAAACGTCATGGGAGCCATCGGATCCGGCAAGACTTCTTTGATCGAGCTTGCCATAGAGGAGCTGAAAAAAGATATTGGTATAGCCGTGATGGCCGGAGATGTGATAGCAGAGTTTGACTCGGAGAGATTCAGAAGACACGGGGTGAAGGTAGTACCCCTTAACACAGGGAAGGAATGCCACTTGGACGCCCACTTGGTGCAACACGGACTCGAGCAACTGGACCTGCAAGGGGTGGAACTCCTGTTCGTTGAGAATGTGGGCAACCTTATATGTCCAAGCGATTTCTATTTGGGAGAGCATCTAAGGGTCATAGTAGTGAGCGTGACCGAAGGGGACGATATTGTGGCAAAACATCCGGTCATCTTCAAAGATGCGGATGCAGCCATTGTGAACAAGGTGGACTTGGCCCATTTGGTTGGCGCCGATCCTGACAAGATGGTGCAAGATGCTCTGGCAGGGGTCAGTATGGCTTTTAAGACCAGTGTCCGCACCGGGGAGGGCATAGAGGAATGGATACGTCTGGTCAGGAACGTGGTAAGACCGGCTTGAGGGGCGCAGAAGAAACCATGTCAAAGTCCCCAGAGGGGAAGGATTCGGTTCAGGAGCTGCTGGGTTCACTCCTGAGGATCCAGGAGCTGGGCTTTGCCCTTATGGAACATGATGCGGCAGAGTCCCAAAAAGGAAAAGATGAGATCCGCAGGGCCAGAGAGGAGCTGGCGGCCGGGATCCCCTTGCAGTGGATGAGGGTGCTGGAGAGGCTTCAAAACACAGGCCAGCCGGCCATAGTGCCTGCCACGGATGGATTTTGCTCCTACTGCCGCATACAGGTGCCAACCAGGATGTTCCAGGAGGTATTGAGGAACTCCCGCATTCATCAGTGCCCTTGTTGTGCCAGGATTCTGTACGTGCCTGAGGGAGGCGGGCTGCACCTTAAGGACTCCGCGTCCAGGATAGGGGCTGGAGGCTTTGCCCGCTTCTCCAATCCTCAACTGGTACTGCCCAATTTATCGGGTCGTAGCATGCCTGAGGTGCTGGAGGAGATGGTGGAGAGGCTTGCCTCTTTGGGATGGATCCCAGAGCCCAAGGAGATCCTTAGGGCCGCCATCCAAAGGGAAGAGCTGGTCACAACCGCTTTGGAGCACGGGTTGGCTTTTCCTCATGTGCGGGGCGTGGAAGGCGGGGGGCTGGTTGTGGCCGTGGGCTTAAGCCGCAAAGGAGTGCACTTCTCCAAAGGTGAGCGCAGGCTCAGCCGTATCCTGTTCTTCTCCGTGATTCCGCAGGCCGCCAGCACTCTATACCTGAAAATAGTAGGGGGATTGGTGAAAGCCCTACGTACGGAGCAAGCCAGAAAAGCTCTTCTTTCCTGTAAGGACTCCTCAAAGGCCTGGGAAGTTCTTCTGCAATTGAGCGGTCCCAACCTTCCGTGAGCTTCTTGGATGCTCCCCTGTTGCCTCTGATACCGGGGGTATCCTTGCGGGTCAACTTGGATTGTGTATTTCTTTGGGGGGCGCTGGTTAAATGGAATTGGGCATAAGGTTTCTGGAAGGGGGATGAGGGTTTGAGATCCAGGGATTTGATCCTTGTTGCAGTGCAGCTTTTGGGCATGGCAGGAGGAGTCCTCTTTCCCCAATGGGCTTCACGTTTAGGACCCTGGGTCCTATACCTCATGATGAGCATTCTTTTTTTGAGCTTCCTTCGCATTGAGCCCGGTCCCTTGGTGAGGATGAAATCAAGGGAATTGGCCGAGGTGGCCCTGTGGACCCTTGTCAAACTGGGTCTGATGCCGCTTCTGCTTTGGATGGCAGCCAGCTGGGGTTTACCCGCATACGCCCTACCGGTTCTTCTGGTGGGGGGTGTCTCTACAGGGGTTGTAGCCCCTTTTCTGGCAGGATTGCTTGGAGCCAACACCGCCCGGGTCTTGCAAGTTGTGGTCATGAGCTCTCTACTGGTGCCTTTCACACTTCCGGCTTGGGTGAAGCTTCTCATGGGGGCTGAGTTCAATATCCCCTTTCTGCACATGATGCGAATGCTGGCCTTGGTGATATTTCTTCCCCTGGGGGCGGCCATGACTGCTCGCAAATGGATCCCCGCCCTGGTGAGAGTGCTATCAAGGGCCCAATATCCCATCTCACTTTGTCTTTTCTTGGTCATCAACCTGGGGATCTTTGCAGCCTATTCAGAGTTTCTGCTCTCAAGGCCCGGCCAGGTGCTTTGGGCGCTGGGGGTGGCCTGCGCCATGGCCGCCATTGCGCCCTGCGTGGCGCTGGCCTTTGCCAAGCTGGCCCCGCGCGTTCTGGACGGCTTAACCGGCTCGGTTTGCCTGACTTTTGTCAACAACGTTTTGATCGTGGTCTTCTCCTTCCGGTTCTTCGATCCTGAGGCTCCTTTGGTGGCGGCTCTTTACATGGTTCCTTTTTTCGCCATGGTAGTGCCCTTGAGGAAACTCAAAAAGAGCTGAAATTCTAGCCCTGATTTTTCTCCGAAGCCTGTAACTTTGGTGGCTCAAGCCCCCGCTCACTCTTTGGGATATTACCACTCAAACCCAAAACCAAGAATCAGGCTTTTCTTTGGTATGAACCGCTTAGTCCATACATGTCATTAAGACAGCCCTCATTATCCACTGATTGTGAACAATGCGGGCTAACCAGTCATGAAGATGGGCGGGAAGGGCGCTTCCCAGAGGCTTTTTCAGCCCTGTTGGCTTGAGGCGGCCCAAAGGATCCTTTGCACAAGCACCTGGACCAGAGCCCAGATGGCGTCCAAGGGCAGCTGCCTGTGGATTGAGGAGTCGAAGGTAAACGTGCAGCGGGCTGGGAATTCCTCATCAGCGGGCCAAAGGTGTACGGCCACAGGAATGCGGGGTAAAGGCAGGAACTCAAGCGAGGCCGGGGAGACCTCCAGCTGTTTTGCCCCTAAAGCCAAGGCTGTTTGCAAAAAATCCATGGGCTTGTACCCAAAGGTTTCTTCCACTGCATGGCTTGGAAGGCTGTGGAGGTGCCTGAAGAAGAGCTCCCCGCCCGGCAGTTCCCTTTCGCTTACCATGCGGTTCTCCAGGGGGAGGTCCGAAGCTTTGAGCAGAAAGATTACAAGCACCAGGGGGAGATAAGGTTCCAACGGGGCTAGTGGGCTTGCTGGAATCACGGTCTGTGAAAAAGGGTTCACCCAGTAGCTCTGCCCCAAGAAATCAACCCTGAAGCCCATCTCAGAATCCCAATGACAACGGCATCTTGCACTGACCTCCTCGGGCCGAAGCTGGGCCAACTTCCTCCAATGCACTTCATCAACGGGCATGGGTTTGGCGTAATTATGTTTTTCGGGCATGGGAGCCTCCCTTCTTCTTTCCTGCATGAGAAGAAAAGAGGAGCTGAAGGGGTAAGGGCCTCGGTGGAAACAACCGCAGGGGAACTCTCCACAGTCTCTCATGCAGTGAGCCAATCCTTTTTGCCTGGCGCATTCCAAAATAGGGCATGGGGCACCAAGAAGCCTTACTTGGGCTGCGAACTTGCGGCTGGCCTCTTGGCTGTTGCCTGGCCCGCAGGTGGAACATTTTCCGTCCAGGCGAAGCCTACAAACCCCGCAATCTATTCCGCAAGCACCGGTGGCCATGGGTTTCACCTTCACAAAAAGAAAAATCTCTTGTTTCAAAACCTCCACCGAAACCCCAAGAGCCTTATTTTTACCCCATCTGGTAAGGCAGAATCCATGCCCGAGGCGGGTATCTGCCCAAGCTCCCTGATCCAGCTCTCCTCTTTTTGGTTGTTATACTTTCTGGCGGCCTCGGCCGCGCTTTCAATTCCCCCTAGATACCAGCTCAGCTCAAGAAAAGAGAGAATGCCGGAGCTGACCAAACAGCCCTCTTTCACACTCCAGACAGAGCCTGCCAAGAAAGCAAAGTTAAGAAGAAAGGAGGTCAGGGCCTCCCAAGGCCTCCCGGCGTAAAGATGGCCTGCTCCGGGCAGCAGTGCCGAAAGACCCCCTGCCACCCATTCGTTCCTTCTGGGAAGCAGAGGCGATTCGGTTTCTATCCGGGAGGCCATCAAATGGGCCTCTGGTGCCTCCGGGTCCTCCGGCCGGATCTGGAGCAGCACTCTGTGAGCCTGCTCCCAATCCCTGGCAGCCAGCCACGCCCTGGCAGCCAACCAAAGGGCCTTTGACCTAAGCCTCTCCCAGGAAGGATCCTGGGCCAGGGCCTGAAAACTTCGGGCTGCTTCCAAGGGTCTGCCCAGAGCCAGCAGGCTCTCTCCCACAGCCATTCCAGCCTCCCCTGACCAGCGGGGATCTCCCGCCTTGACTGCATGCAAAAAGGCCTCCAGGGCGGCCTCCCAGCGCCCGGTTTGCTGTCTAGTTCTTCCCAAAAAGAACCAAGCCTCTGCAGCCTTGGGGTGTTGAGGGAAAAGAAACAAAAAAGCCATGTATTCCCCCTCTGCCCGGTAAAGGTCTTGCTTTTCCCTCAGATGATGCGCAAAAGACAATAACTTCTCAGGATCACCCCGCATGGGAGTCTTGGCCTGAAGCTGCCCGGGGAAGAGAACAAAGGCTGTTAAAAGGAAAAAGGCCAGGGTCTCGCATGTTCTCATGAGCAGGAGTTCTCCTCTTTCCTTTTACGTCTCAGCTCCCTCCATTTCTTCAGCCTGAGGGCGAGTTCCTGCTCAAAGCCCTGTCCGCTAGGCTCCCAGAAAACCTCTGAGAACAGCTCCTCCGGGAGGTACTGCTGATCCACAACTCTTTCAGGGTCATCATGGGGGTACAGATACCCACGCCCGTAACCCATCTTGGCCATGAGACGGGATACTGGATTTCTCAAGGCAAGGGGCACTGGAAGAGGGCCTGTGCGCTGGATTGTATCCTTTAGTTTTCCGTAAGCCAGGTAAAGGGAGTTGCTCTTGGGAGCCAAGGCTAGGTACACCGCCGCCTGAGCCAGAGCCAGGAAGCCCTCCGGGGGACCCAGGAAATGAAAAGCATCTTTGGCAGCCAAGACAACCTGCAGAGCCGTAGGATCCGCCAATCCCACATCCTCAGAGGCAAAGCGCACCATTCTTCTTGCTATATAGAGCGGATCTTCCCCGGCTTCCAGCATCCTGGCCAGCCAGTACAGGGATGCATCAGGGTCTCCTCCCCTCAAGCTCTTGTGAAGAGCACTGATTAGGTTGAAGTGCTCCTCCCCGGCCCTATCGTAAAGAAGCGGATGTTGATGCAGGAGTCTCTTGGCCTGCTCCAGCGAGATGTGACGGATTCCCTGGCTGTCCGGTTTTGTCCCCAGCACAAGGGATTCCAGGATGTTCAAGGCTACCCTGGCATCCCCACCTGCTGCCTCTGCCACCGATTCCAAAACGCCCTGCTCCAGGCTGGGTCTTAGTCCGGCCAGACCTCTTTCAGGGTCCTCCAGCGAGCGACGCATAATCACCCCTATCTGCCCAGGGTTTAAACTGTATAGTACGAAGACCTGGCACCTAGAAAGCAAGGCGGAATTAACCTCAAAGGATGGATTCTGGGTGGTAGCCCCTATAAATATTATGTCTCCTTTCTCCACGTGGGGGAGAAAGGCATCCTGCTGGGCCTTGTTGAACCTGTGCAGCTCATCCACAAAAAGCGCCGTAGGTTTCCCCAGCAGGGACCTGATCCTCTTTGCCTCCTCCAGCACCTGTCTTATTTCTTTTACTCCGGACAAGACTGCCGAGAAGGCAACCAGCCTGCATCCTGTTTCTTTGGCAAAAAGAAGAGCTATGGTGGTCTTGCCGGTGCCAGGGGGGCCCCAAAGAATCAGGGAGAAGGGGCTTGCAGCCTCAATGGCTCTCTTAAGCGGGCCGCCTGGGCCTGTTAGATGCTCCTGGCCCACCAGCTCCTCCCAAGTGCGAGGCCGCATGCGGTCGGCCAAGGGAGCTTGGGCAGCCTGTTTAGCCATGTTTGCTCTTTGGAATAGGTCCACGGGAGTAATCCAGTCCGAGTTCGTTTATAGCACAGCCACGAAGCCTCCACAACAGAGAGCCCCTGCGGCCTTGATTCACCTTAAATAAGCAAATGAGCTCATTGCTCCAGTGGTTACAGGATTATAGAACACTTGCAGCAGCAGTATTCCATCACCAAAGAGGTGGGAGGTTTTTGCACAAGAATAGCTTTCACCCCAGTGTGAGGAGGAGAGACGGGAATCTGGGTTGAAGGGATGGGCTGGGTTGCCCGTGTGCTTGGATTTGGGACATGTGGATAGCTTTGACAGCCTGACTGGAAAGAGATTACCATACGACCTCGGTGCTACACATCATTTGGAGCTGGAAAGTGCGAGCTGGTTTCCTATGGGGCGTGTCCACCTCGGCCTTTCAACTTGAAGGCTCGCCGTGTGCGGACTGGACCTCGTGGGACTGTGCTTTGCAGGCTTACCCACAGGTGACCGCCCATTATGAACGATTCAGGGAGGACCTTGGTCTACTCAAAGAGCTAGGGGTCAATGCGTACAGGTTCTCTTTGGAGTGGAGCCGTATCCAGCCCGAGGAGGATGTCTGGAACGAGGAGGCCATCGAACACTATCAAGAGGTGGTGAACATCCTCAATGGTCTGGGCATCGAGCCCATGGTCACCCTGCATCATTTCACACACCCAGCGTGGTTCAGCGAGCGATCCTGTTGGCACGAGGGCAAAAGCGCCGAAGCCTTTCTTGGCTATGTGAAGAAGATGGTATCGGCAATTCGTGGAGTTCGCTACTGGCTCACCTTCAACGAACCCTTCATACTTCTTCTGGGGGGCTACCTGGAAGGCTGCATGCCGCCGGGCATTCGTGATTATCGCCTGGCCATTCGCGCCCTGGGCAACATTTTGCGCAGCCATGGAATGGCTTACGGCATCATCCATTCCGAGATATCCGGGGCGAAGGTTGGGCTGGCCCACAACATGGCGGCTCTGGCCCCGTGGTGCAGATGGAACCCGCTTGACCGCCAGCTCGCCCACCTGGCTAGGTGTTTTTATAACCATTGCATTCTGGAGGCTTTTCGAACCGGGCAGCTCACGGTCCGATTCCCTTTTCGAAGGCCCATCGCCTTTCCTGTCCCCATCCAGGGCACCTTGGATTTCTTTGGGGTCAACTATTACACGCGGGTGCACCTCCGTTTCAACCCTTTCCGAAAGATGGGTGTGGAACTCAGGCATAGAGATTTGGGGGGCCACGGCCTCACAGACATGGGCTGGGAGATTTACCCCAAAGGGCTCCGGAAGGTCCTGGAGCTGGCCTGCGCTTTGGGCGTTCCTCTCATGGTCACCGAGAACGGCATAGCCACAACCGACAGCAGCAGGAAGATCGCTTTTTTGAGGGACCACGTCGAGGTGCTAAAGCGTTGTTGCAGGGACGGGATGGACATCCGGGGGTATTTTTACTGGAGTTTCCTTGACAACTACGAGTGGCTTCACGGCCTGGACAAACGTTTTGGCCTCTACAGCGTGGATTTCTCCACGCTGGAGAGAAAGCGGACTCCCGCAGCTTCCTACTATTCCAGCCTGATCCGTAATTTCAGCGGGTCCTAACAGGTCACCTTAATTTCACCTGCTTTTAACCTTCCTGCCATCTTAGAAGTCTATCCTGAGTTCAATGTTGCTCTGCGATTTTCATATCCACACAACGCACTCCGACGGGTCGGTGGATCTCCCGAGGGTCATAGATCTTTTCGGGCAAGCGGGCTTCGACGTCATCGCCATCACAGACCACGTGGTGGATGGAGACAACGCCATCGGCAAACTCGGACGCTTTCTCCGGCTGAGCGTGACGGAAAAAAAGTTCGGGGATTACATGGAGCGCGTCCGGAAGGAGGCCCAAAGGGCTTGGGATAAATATGGCATGCTCGTGTTACCGGGGGTGGAAATAAGCAAGAACTACATCTCCTCGGACAGATCGGCCCACATTCTTCTGCTGGACCTCAAGAGGTTCGTCCCGGCCTCGTGGGATTACGAGAGGATCTTCCTGGAGGCCAAGAGACAGGACGCCCTGGTGGTGGCGTGTCATCCACACCACCAGTCCGATCCCACCAGCAAGGACACACTTTTTCTGTGGAACAACAGAGAGCGATACGCACGCTACATCGATGCTTGGGAGATTGCCAATCGGGATGACATCTTCAACGTGATCAGCCTCAAGAAGTACCCATACATCGCCGGGAGCGACTTTCACAAGACCCGACACCTCTATTCCTGGAAGACGCTCCTGGACTGCGAGAGGAACGTCAAGGACGTGAAACGCTGCATTCGAGACAACCGGGGAGTGGCCATCACCCTTTTCCGGAACTGACCATTTGAGCAAAAGGAGCGAGACATGGAACTTTTCTGGATCTTCGCAGCCATCTCGGGGCTGGGGCTCGTGGGCTACGCCATGCAGATCCTGGCCGTCAGGAGCCATCTGGCAAGGCAGGAGAATCGGCAGGGGTCTGGGGTGGCACATCCGGATATAGATTCTTGGGCCAGCCTTGAGTTCACTGACCCCATATCGGTGCTGAAACCCCTGAAGGGTTTGGACGACAACCTTTTCGACAACCTGGAGAGTTTCTGCCTCCAGGATTACCCCCAGTTTGAGATCATCTTTTGCGTACAGGACCGAAACGATCCAGCCCGCAAGGTGGCGGCCAAAGTCCAGGAGAGACACCCCGATCTGGATATATCCATCCTGGTGGAGGACTGCCAGATCGGCTTGAACCCCAAGGTCAACAATTTGCTTCCGGCATACCGAAGGGCCAAGCACCCTTACATTCTCATCAGCGACAGCAACGTGAGGGTCGGTCCGGACTATTTGCGGGCCGTCATACAGCCCATGCGGAACCCCGCTGTTGGCCTTGTTAGCAATCCCATCAGAGGTGTGGGTGGCCGCAGCCTTGGGGCCATCTTCGAGAACTTGCATCTCAACTCCTTCATCATGGGAAGCGTTTGTTTTCTGGACAGGTTCTTGAGAATGCCTTGTGTGGTGGGCAAATCCATGCTAATGCGACGGATCGACCTAGAGGCCGCGGGGGGGTTGTTTGCAGTCCGCAATGTGCTGGCCGAGGACTATGTGCTCGGGAGAACGATCCACTCTATGGGGTTGAAGGTGGTATTGTCCGAGTATCCCATCGACAACGTGAACCACTATTGGAGTCTTAGGCGATTCGTAAACCGCCACACTCGGTGGGGAAAGATGCGGTGGTGCATCGGTGGTTTCCGCTATCTTGTCGAATTGATCAGCAACTCGGTCTTTGTCTCGTGGCTTTCACTCCTTTTCTGGGGCCCGACCGGTTACACGGTGGTATTGGCTGGCGCTGTGAGCTTCTTGAAAATAGCGGGTGACTACTTTCTGGCCCGGCGTATCTCCGCTGGGATCCCCTCCTGGCATTTCCTCTTTTCCCCAATCAAAGACCTGTTGATGGGCATCCTGTGGTTTGCCCCTCTGCTGAGCCGCTCGGTGACGTGGCGCGGGAATCGGTTCCGGATCGGCCCCGACAGTTTGCTTCAGCCCTGGAGGGGGCGCCCCGCGACACACGCCTTCGGGTGGACTGCATGGCTTTCCCGACGTACAACGGTCTCCGGCCGTCTGTGAGGGGAGGGCCCCGGTTGGGAGCCTACAATAGGTTCACTCCTTCTTTTAGGTCGCAGAGTGCTTGGAGCTTCGGGATGGGCTTTCAGGCGGAGGTCACAGGCGGGAGCTTAGGTTCTTATCTCCAGGGATAGTCGCTAATCGGACTCCAGCATTCGTTTGTTTTTGAAGGTCATTTGGCGAAATCTCCTTTGGTTCTTGTTCTCACGTTCATCGCAATACTGTTAAAGATAAGCTGCCCCTGCGAGAGCCTTGCCCTCTTGCTTGCCTCACCTGATCCCGAATACCTCCTAACAGAGTGAACACAGATTTTCCACATTTTGGTTTACAATCGAACCTGGTAAAATAGAGACAATGAATCCATCCCACAGAATGGAAACATTATTGTCAGGGCGCAAGCCGGACCGGGTTCCCGTCGTACCTTTCGCGACTGGGTATGCTGCCAGGCTGTGCGGCTTGGGACTTAAAACCTTTTACACGGACATGAAGGCGTGCGTGCAGGCACAACTCTTGGCCCGGGATCTGCACGGTTACGATCAGACTCCGATTTTCGGTTGGGCTGACTGGGGTGGGTGGGAGTTTGGAGGAGAAATACAGTTTCCAATCTCCGAGTCACACGGGGCTCCATGGACCGCAAGACATCCCGTGGAAAAGGTGTCAGACCTGGAACGTCTAAAATTGCCGGACCCGCAGAGCGCCGGATGGTACCCGCTTCTCATGGAGTTTAACCGGTTAATCACAGGCCTTGGATTCCCGGCCAAGATCCCGGCTGGATCGGTAACCAGCGTGGTGGCCGGGATGATCGGAGTGGAAAGGCTGCTGCGTTGGTACTTGAAAGAGCCCGAGGCGGTTCGGGTAGCCTATAGAATGGCCACCGATCTGATATTGAAGGGAGCGGAAATGGTCATTGGCCACTTTGGGACAAGATGCTCGGCCGGCTACGGGGCTCCCCTGGACGCCAACAGTCTGATCTCCAACACGATCTTCGAAAGGTTCGCTTGGCCTTGTCTAGAGGAAATTCACCGAACCCTGATGGAAAAAGGAGTCAATCGTTTCACGGTGCATCTGTGCGGGGATCACCGAGGCAATCTGGAGGCTTGGGCCGCGCTGACATTTCCACCTAGGAGCATCATCAGCATCGGATCCCAAGTCGGCATCATGGAGGCGGCAGCTGTGTTTGGACCCAGTCACATCATAGCCGGAAACGTGTCCACTACGGTCTTGGCGGTAGGTAGTTACGAGGATGTCCTTCTGGAGGCGCGCCGTTGCATCGAGGTAGGCAAGGATCTGGCGGGAGGTTTCATTCTCATGCCAGCCTGTGAAATGCCCGTCTTGACTCCGCCCATAAATGTTCACGCCCTGCTGGTTGCAGCGCGTAAATATGGGACCTACGAATGAAACATTGAGTGAGCAAATCTAGGTGGAACTAAGCTATGTTTGGAAATTGATCCAGGGCCCAAAACCAGTTTCAAGCCCTTACGGACAAGAGGTCCCCCCACCGGATCATCCCGCAAGACCCTATCTCCTCCCCATGATTGCCCAACTGGTGAGACCCAGCCTCCGGACAATTAACAATACAAACAAAGGTTTGTCCGATCCACTACCACGCTGGGTACAGGTCCATAGTCCACCTGGGATTTTCCACTTAGGATATTGAGTGCGGTTCCAAGTACCACCTCTGCCACCTGCGCAGGTGAGAAAAACACGCTAGCCGTGACACGACCCTCCTGGATGGCTTGCCTGGTCTCCTCAATGAGATCTACTCCAACAACCAGGACCCGACCTTCCCTTCTAATTTGTCCCAAGGCGTCCGCCACGCCCAATGCCATGGTATCGTTTGCACAAAAAAAGGCCTTCAACTCTGGCTCCAGAAACATGATCTTCTGCGCAAGCTCCCTAGCTTTACCCCTGTGGAAATCTGCCGGCTTTCTGAATGCAAGATGAATGCCTGGATCCTCGCAAAAGGCCTGGAACGCCCCTTGGCTCCTGCCCAAGGACTGGGCGGAGTTTTTGCGTCCTTCTATTATGGCCACCCTTCCACCACCCACGGATTTCAGCTTCTCAACCAGATACCGGCCTCCCAGAAATCCTTGCTCGAAAAAATCCACCGTTCTCACTGGTCTATAAAGTGGTGCAGCCTCTTTGACCGCATCCGGATCGGTCTTGGCACCAACGTCCAGTATCAGGATCCCCCGATCCACAGCCTCCTTGATCCCGGAGACCAAATTAGTTCGGGTCATGGGATTCACAACGATGGCATCAAACCTTAAATCCAGCATAGCCTTAAGGGCTCTGAGTTGAGATTGGGGAGTTTGTCTAGGGGCTGGCCATCTTTGTGTTACTTGGATTCCCATTTTGTGGGCAAGGGCCATGTATTGCTCTTCCATGTGACTCCAGAAGGCATTCGAACGCTCGCCAAGCAGTATGCCGATCCTGTAGCCTTGAGCCAGCCCCATTGCCCAAGGCCTTCTATTGTTGTCTTGCAACCCTTCTTTCATGAGATATCTCAATTTCCCCTACTGGAGGCAGTTTGCAGGAAAGACCAAACATCCGACTCTTTGGCTTTGAGTCTAGGACCCCATTGAGTGCATTTGATGGCAGCGCAAGCGCTTGCGAACTCCATGGAAACGCGCCTGTCGAGACGGGCAGAGAAAAAGGCATGGAGAAGCCCTGCGGCAAAGGCATCTCCAGCACCGGTGGTATCCACTGTCCTTACCTGATAGGCAGGGACCAAAAGCGTATCGTCTCGCTCCGAAGTGACCCAAACGGCGCCGTTCCCCCCCATCGTGGACACCACCCCCAAAGAGGGTTCGTACAAGGTTTTCAAAGTCCACGCTGCCTCCACTGGATCCTCTCTTCCCGCCAGTTCCGTCAGGGCGCCCATGGAGCCGATCACCAGGTTAGAAAGGGCAAGCATCTCATGTATTTCACGTCTAGAGATACCGCAAAGGTCCATGAAACTGGGAGCCACCTCCACGTGAAAGACCACGGTCAGGTCACGACTCGAAGCAAGCCTCGCCAGTTTTAGGGCTGGAGGCGCAGGAATCATGTCCGTGAAATAGACCCCTTTGCCATCGAGCATGCCCTCGTGTACCTCCTCAACCGAAAGGGAGAGGCTACTTCCCATGTGCACAAAGATTGCTTTGCTACCGTCTCTGGCAACAGTTATGAAAGTGTGAAGCGATGCTCCTCCCTTCTCCAAGATCAAAAACTCGCCGGAGACAGCAGACCTTTCCAGATCCGCTTTGAAGGCCCTTCCATAAGTATCGTCCCCCATTTTTGCGACTAATGAAGCAGGAGTCCCAAGGTTGGCGGCTGCGGCCAGCACGTTGGCGCAACTTCCGCCAGGGAGGATTTGTTCATCGAGGACCAGAGCAAACCCGTCTTGCCTGGGTAAATCATCGCATCGCAACACATGGTCCATTGCTGCCGACCCCAGCCCCAATATCCCACTGGATCCCATTTAGCCCCCCTCTCACACAGCCCCTGTGCCAAATTTTGTCATGGAAAACCGAGAGGACCGTTTCATGCTGAAAGAATGTGAAATCCTTTCCCAAGGTTTGTGAGAGCTCACGACTCGCTCTTCCTTTTCCCAGTGAACATCAGCTGAGCGAGATCTTCGGGCGACATTCCAGAAAGGCTACCCGTCCATATGCTTCTTCCCTCTTTGAGCACTAACACTCGATCGGCCACTTGGAAGATTTCTGGCAAGTTGTGCGTGACCATCACGATGGAACGCCCACCCCTACGAAACCCCACAATGGTCTCAAGGATTCTATCCTTTTCCTTGATAGCCATACTGGCAGTTGGCTCGTCCATGAGGAGCACCTGGGGCGTTGATACAAGACAGCGAGCCATGGCAACGGCTTGCTGCTGCCCTCCTGAGAGGCTTTGAATAGGTTTGTCCGGATTTGGGACAGGCACCCCAAGGGTGGCGATGACGCGCTGAGCCTGACGGGCCATCTTGGTCTTATCCAGGATGGAGAAAAACCTCCAACCCGCGGGTTTCAACAGGTAGCGCCCTAGAAACATGTTCTCCCATACAGTCATATTTGGGCAAAGGGCGAGGTCTTGGTAAACCATCTCTATGCCCAGTGCCCTTGCCCTCCTAGGAGAGGAGATCTTTCTCTCTTTTCCATCTATGTAAATGCGTCCCCCATCCGGAGCCAAGACCCCCGCGAGTATTTTGAGAAGGGTTGACTTCCCAGCCCCATTATCCCCGACCAAGCCCAAAATCTCGCCCTCCATGAGATCGAGATTGGCCCGGTCCAAAACTAGCTTGGCTCCGAAACTCTTGCTCACACCATCCATCAGAACCAAAGGCCCGCTCACACTGATTCTCCCTGCCCACCAAACAACTCTAGCTGGAGACCTTCAGGTTTCTACTTCCAATCAGCCAACTCCTTGATATTCTCTTGTGTGGCCAGAACGCTCACCACCCCCAAATCCTCGGGGATCTTCACTCCCTGTGCTACTGCAATGGCTGCTCTGGCGCAGGTTTCCCCTATCACGAAAGGGCTAAAAGCCACGGATGCAGCCAGACGCCCTTTGGCAATGGCCTCCTTGCCCTGGGAAATGAGATCTATGCCCACCACCATTACCTGTCCCGACTTACCTGCGGACTCAATGGCCTCTACCGCCGCCAAGGCCATGATGTCATTGGCGCACATGATCCCCTTGAGGTCAGGATGGGCTTGTAAAATATTGGTTGTCACGTTGTAAGCCTTGGATCTGTCCCAATCTGCAGGCTGGACAGACACCAGTTGCAGATGCTGAGAGTTTTTGAACACATCCCGGGCGCCGTCTCTTCTCGCCTCAGACTGTGGAGCACCAGGTAAACCCTCTATGATGGCCACCTTCCCACCACCTTTTTTCTTGAGTTCCTGCGCGATGTATTCGGCACCGAGTTTGCCCTGCGCGTAGAAGTCCACTAGGTTGATAGCAATGGGATCGGCGCCTGCTTCACGAGCCGCTTTTAGATCCACTCTTCGGTCTGTCACAACCGGAATGCCCATCTGTTTGGCTTTGACCAAACCTGGGATCAGGTTGTGAGCGGTTATGGTGTGGGCCACAAGGGCGTCGTAACGCTTGGACAACATGTTCTCCAGAATATCCAATTGGGCTGTAAGGCTGTTTTCCTGAGGGGCAGCCTGGACATCTATCTGAACCCCGTACTCCTTGGCGGTGTTTTCATATCCTTCCTTCATGGCCACCCAGAAGGGGTTGGCCAAAGTGATGAGGACCGCACCCAGTCTCAAAGGTTTCTGAGGTTTTGGAACCTGCCCCAACTTAGCGAACGTCTGTTGCCGCGCCTGTTCCCATAAAGAAGGCCCCGCGTAACTCGGGGCTGCCGACCAGTCCAGTAACGATAGAATTGCCAACAAGCTCACCAAAAAAGCAGAAGTCTTTACTCTCATTGCCCCCTCCTTTGTCGAGCGATTTGATTTTTGCCACTCACGTTGCGACGTCGACCTTCAGCCAGAACAGCTGAGACAAAGACCAGCCCAACTACCAACTGCTGGTAGTAACTCGGCACGTTGCACAGTGTCAGACCGTTGTTTAAGACGCCGATGGTCAAAGCTCCCAATAGAGTCCCCAAGATACGCGCCTCTCCGCCAGAGAAGCTGGTGCCACCAATTACTGCAGCGGCAATGGCCTCGAGTTCTATACCCCACCCAGCGATTGCCTCTGCAGTGTTCAAACGGGCAGTGATCACCAAACCGCCCAAAGCCGCCGTGAATCCTGAAAAAACATAAACCCCCACATATGTCCACCCCACCGGCACTCCCATACGAAGGGCTGCCTCCAGATTATCCCCGACTGCCCTAGCGTTGATGCCGAAAGAAGTCCATTCAACAGTGAAATAACCAACAGTGACAACAGCAAGGGCAATTATCACCGAAACCGGGATGGGCCCCAACTGATCAACCCCCATGCTTCGAAAAGACAAGGGCATTCCGTAAATTGGCCTGGCCTCGGTAAAGATCAAGGACACAGCCCTGAAAATGCCGGCTGTTCCTAAAGTGATGATGAAGGGGGAAAGACCTAGTCTGGCGACTCCAACGCCGTTGGCAAATCCCATCCCAGCGCCAGTGAGGAGCCCCGTGGCTATAGCAACAGTGACAGGTAGGTCAGCCTTTATCAGCCATGCCGTTACGATGCTACTCAAGGCCAAGATACCCCCCACTGACAGGTCGATACCTCTCGTGGCCATCACCATGGTGATACCGGTGGCCACCAGGACGTGGACTGCAGACTGGACCAAGATGTTTCGCAAATTGTGAAGGCTCAGGAAATAAGCGGAAAGGAGGCTGAAAACTGTGATCATGGCGAAAAGGAACAAGAGAAGACCCATACTCGGGGGAATTACACAGAACCTTGAAGCGATTCTCCTGGATTCGAATTCTACTCGGGGATGTTCCATCAACAGCCATCTTCAAAAAGTCATTTGTCGAATCCGACGTTGCATGGGGTGGATTGACACAGGCGCCTTCCAATTGGACGAGGATGCTTCGGGTCTCCAGGCCAGAGCGGGCCTACCATGGTGAAAGGCTGGTCTTGCCATCACTCAGGAGAGTTAAGGGCTATGGGACCACCTTTAATCCATGGATCTAGCTCTCTATTCTGAAGTCCCTCCATATCCGATCCCACCAGCTCTGATTTGCTTGCCTAAATCTCTTGGCTCCCTAATTTCGGGAAAGCCCAAACAAGAGACACATTCGTAAAAGCAAACTGATAATTTAGTTTTTTAATATAACATATTGAAAATTTCAAGGCAGTCTCATTGGTCTGTTACGCCAGAAGCCCGTCCAAGTCTCAAACATCTCTGTAAGTGAACAAGTCGCAAGAAAGAGTGCTTTTTTTCTAGGCTCTGTTGACATGCCGGCCGTGATGATTGTGAGTGCCAGCCAGCATGCACTTGAGATGCATATGTGCCTTGGCAGAGGGTAAGGGCCCAACTTTGGCCTGCTTTGACGGAGCGCTAACACCATGTCGACTCCAGCCCAATAGCTGGAAATAGGGTCGAATGCGTACAGGAAGACACCCTCACTTGAGTAGCTGCTCAATGCCAGAGGCAGGATCAATGATTCGGTTTTTTGAGACATCCGAGTGAAGAGGAGCTGCCTTGGGAGGCTGAGCAGGGAGCCAAATCCACCCCCCAACCCCCTCACACCTCTCCCTCTGCAAGGTAAGCGGTGGATTTGGGCCAGCTCTACCCCTCGACCTATATCCTCAAAAGGTGTAAAGTAATCTGTCTCACGTGCCACGGTCTGCTTAGATCTTTTTTACAAAATCGGGAAGCTTGGAAGGGAAGGGTGGTCGGAAGATGGAGTGGTCCTTGGCCATTTTGACCGACCTGCGATGGCAGGATGTGCTGGACATATTGTTTTTGAGCGGGGTGGCTTACTGCATATACGCCTGGTTTTGGGGAACCAAAGCCCTCAAGGCTTTGGTGGGGCTTCTGGGGCTGGGGGCGATCTTCGGCCTGGCCCGGCTTTGGGGTCTTTTTTTGACCAGCTGGGTATTCCAGATTCTCTGGCAGGTGGCTATTTTGCTGGTAATAATACTTTTTCAGCCTGAATTGAGACAGATGCTGGAGAGAATGAGCCCCTTTAGATGGTTCAAGCCCAGAGGCAGATCCCAATCCGGAGATTGGGTGAGCTGTCTTGTGGATGGTGTCTTTTCCCTTGCCAAGTCTAAGGTTGGGGCCCTTGTGGTGGTGGAAAGGGCCGAGAGGTTAAGAGAATTGACAGTGGGGGGGGTGGTCCTGCATGCGCAGGTGACCGCCCCGCTTTTATTCGCCCTTTTTCAAAAGGAATCACCTTTGCACGACGGGGCAGTGGTAGTGCAAAACGGGGAGCTCTTGATGGCTGGATGCTATCTACCATTGAGCCTCTCAGAGGGGCTCCCACAGCATCTGGGCACAAGACATAGGGCAGCCCTAGGCCTCTCGGAGAGATGCGATGCTATTGCCGTGGTTGTATCCGAAGAAAGAGGAAGTGTTGCTTTGGCTGAGGCCGGAGAGCTCAAGGAGGTTTCGGGCCCGCAAGAGCTAGCTCAAGCCTTGGAGCCAGGCAACGGGAAGCAGGGCTCTGGAGGTCCGGGAAGGCGCATCTTGAAGGCGCTTACAAGAAGGCTTCCGGCCAAGGCCTTTTGTTTTTTGATGGTGATAGCTGTTTGGGTCTCCCTGGCAGGGGAACAAGATGTGGAGAAGAGGCTTTCGGTGCCCTTGGAGATGCGCAACCTGCCTGAGCGATGGGAGATCCTGGAGCCTCAGGAGCCCAAAGTGCAGGTGCAGCTGCGAGGCATGAGAAAGGATGTAATGACTCTAGATGATTCCAGGGTCTTTGCAACAGTGGATCTGAGCCTTGCCCGGTTGGGGCGCAGAACTTTCCGCTTGGGTCCCAATGAGATAGTTCTTCCCAATGACAGGGTGCAGGTGGTGCGCGTGGAGCCTTCGGAGATCAAGTTCCGATTTCAGGAGAGGAGCTAGGAGAAATGGGATATTCTCCAAGTCTAAAGCCCAGGCGTGCTTCGCGAGCCCAAAGTGCTAGGGATAAGGTGAAAGGATTTTTGGGGCTTTTTGAGCATTCCGAGAACGTGCTGGTGCTCCTGTACCCGGATCCGGACTCCATGGCCAGTGCTCTTGCAGTAAAGAGGCTTCTTTGGAAGCATGCACAAAGGGTAGTCATAGCCTACATAGGGGAAATCCAGCGTCTTGAGAACCAGGCTATGATGGAGTTGCTCAGGATTCCTTTGGTGCGTATCAGCCAGGTGGACCTGGATTACTTTCAAAGAAAGATCCTGGTGGACTCACAACCGCATCATTACGAAGCCTTCGGGAGACTGAGCTATGATGCCATTATTGACCACCACCCTTTGGTGGGGGAGGTGAAGGCCCCCTTTGTGGATATTCGGCCCGAATACGGAGCTACGGCCACCATACTCATTGAGTATTTGAGAGCCGCCGGAATTCAGCCCTCCACGAATCTTGCCACCGCGCTTCTTTACGCTATAAAGACAGATACTGCCAACTTCGAGCGGGACGCCACAGAGCAGGATGTGAAGGAATTCCGCTATGTGTTCCAGTTCGCCAACATGAATCTTTTGCGGAAAATAGAGCTGTCTGAGCTTAGACTAAGTGATTTGAGGTACTTCCGGCAGGCTTTGGAGCGCATGGTGGTTACCAAGAAAGGGCTTTTCGCCCACCTGGGAGAAGTGGAGACCCCCGACCTTTGCGTCCAAATAGCCGATTTTTTTATGAGGGTCCACGGTATGAGGTGGACTTTTGTCTCCGGTCTGTACAGAGGGAAGTTGATAGTCATAATACGCAACGATGGATATCGTAAGGATGCTGGAAGGCTGGCCAGGAGGGCCTTTGGACCTTTCGGCTCTGCAGGCGGTCACCGCGGAGCCGCAAGGGCAGAGGTACCCCTGGAGGCATTGAGGGAAATGGGCATCGAGACATCGGATCCCAATGTGCAAAAGTTCGTGCGCGAGCGGCTTGAGTTCTAAGAAAAGCTCTCACCCCCCTTGCATCCGGCCAAAGAGTGCTTATAAGAAAAGCAGATTTTTATTCGCTAGCCCCACAAGGGGGTCCAGCTCAAAGCGTGGTATGGCCGCTTGGACGGCCTAAGATAAATCAAGGAAGGAGGTTTCCGCAATGAACGTGAAGCCGCTGCACGACCGAGTCCTCATCAAGCGCATCGAGGAGGAGGAGAAAACAAAGGGTGGGATAATCATTCCTGATACGGCAAAGGAGAAGCCCATCCAGGGAAAAGTGATAGCTGTGGGCAAGGGGAAGGTGACTGAGGATGGGAAGGTTGTTCCTTTGGAGGTCAAAGAGGGCGACAGGGTGCTTTTTGGGAAGTATGCAGGAACCGAGGTCAAGATCGATGGTGAGGAGCACCTGATCATGAGGGAGGATGACATCCTGGCCATTATCACCTGATGAGATTTTTTAGTTTCCAGAACTTTACTCTTGGACGAGACGATAAGAAAAAGGAGGGTTTTGAGACATGGCAGCCAAAGATATCAGGTTTCAGGAGACGGCCCGGGCGGAGGTGCTCAAGGGCGTTAACCGTCTGGCCGACACGGTGAAGTTGACCCTGGGTCCCAAGGGACGCAATGTAATCCTTGAGAAGACCTTCGGATCCCCCAATGTGACCAAAGACGGGGTGACGGTGGCCAAGGAGATAGAGCTGGAGGACAAGTTTGAGAACATTGGCGCCCAGATGATCAAAGAGGTGGCCAGCAAAACCTCGGATGTGGCTGGGGACGGAACCACAACGGCTACAGTCTTGGCGCAGGCCATCTACAGAGAGGGATTCAGACTGGTGGCGGCCGGGAGCGATCCCATGGAGTTGAAGCGGGGGATCGACAAGGCGGTGGAGGCTGTGGTGGATGAGCTGAAAAAGCTGTCCAAGCCCACTCGCGACCAGAAGGAAATAGCCCAGGTTGGCACCATTTCGGCCAACAACGACTCCACCATCGGGAACATCATAGCCGAGGCCATGAGCAAGGTGGGAAAAGAAGGGGTCATCACCGTAGAAGAGGCCAAGGGAATGGAAACAACCTTGGACATCGTGGAAGGTATGCAGTTCGACCGCGGGTACCTGTCCCCTTATTTTGTTACGGATCCCGAGCGCATGGAGGCGGTACTGGAAGATCCTTACATCCTGCTCCATGAGAAGAAGATCTCCAACATGAAGGACCTCCTTCCTGTGCTGGAGCAGATCGCCAGGCAGGGCAAGCCCCTTTTGGTGGTGGCCGAGGATGTGGAAGGAGAGGCCCTAGCTACGTTGGTGGTGAACAAGATCAGGGGGACCCTGGCTTGCTGTGCTGTAAAGGCTCCTGGTTTCGGGGATCGCCGCAAGGCCATGCTGGAAGACATTGCAATCCTTACCGGAGGCCAGGTGATCAGCGAAGACCTGGGCATCAAACTGGAGAACGTTACCCTTTCGGATCTTGGAAGGGCTCGCAGGGTGACGGTTACCAAGGACGACACCACCATAGTGGAAGGCCAGGGCTCCAGAAGCGCCCTGGAGGGAAGGGTGAAGCAGATTCGCGCCCAGATAGAAGAGACCACCAGCGATTATGACAGGGAAAAACTTCAAGAGCGCCTTGCCAAGCTGGTGGGTGGAGTGGCTGTTATCAACGTGGGAGCTGCAACCGAGACGGAAATGAAGGAGAAAAAGGCCAGGGTGGAGGATGCTCTGAACGCCACCAGGGCTGCGGTGGAGGAAGGGATCGTGCCCGGAGGCGGAGTGGCTTACATCCGTGCCCTGCCCGCGCTGGAGAAGGTTAAGGCAGAAGGTGACCAGCTCTTCGGTGTGAACATAGTAAAGAGAGCCTTGGAGGAACCCATCAGGCAGATCGCTGAGAACGCCGGTGTGGAAGGCTCTGTAGTGGTGGAAAAGGTGAAGGCGGGAAGCGGTGCTTACGGCTTCAATGCAGCCACTGAGAAGTATGAGGATCTCATGGAAGCAGGGATAGTGGATCCCACCAAAGTAGCCAGACTGGCCCTTCAGAACGCGGCATCGGTCGCCTCTTTGCTACTGACCACCGGAGCAGTGGTGGTAGAGAAGCCCAAAGAGGAGAAGGCCCCCAAGATGCCGGGTGGGGGTTACGGCGGGGAGTATTGAGATCCTCTGAAGCAAGTGGGAGCACCTTTGTAAAGGCCGGGGCAACCCGGCCTTTTCCTTCTGAACTGACCCGCATTATTTCCCAAAGTCTGTGCCCTTGTGGGCTACGCCCACCCCCTTTGGCACGCTTTGGCATGTTCCGAGTCAAGCCAGGGCCAATTTAGCAAGTTTTTTCAACCCGGCCTCTTTCTCGGTTGACCTGGCCTTTAGGAGTAGCTATGGTTATGGATAACCCGGCCGTGCGAGAGATCTTGGAGCCCCGGGAAATTCACCAGAAGGGACGCCTGCCCATGACGTCCAAGAAAAGTCTTACAGAGGAACAGTTGGCCCAGATAGTGGCCTTGCTCCATGAGAGAAGAAAGGCCATTGAAGAGGAACTCAGAAAGAACCTGACTCGCGCTTTGGAGGAGGGCGGGGAAGAAACCACGGTGGTGAACGTGGAAGAAGGCGACGAGTCCAGGGTGGATGTGGGCAAAGAGACCGACTTCCAGGTCATGAGCATGAGAAGCCAGGAGCTCAAGCAGATCAAGGAAGCCCTGTTGAAGATCGAGTCAGGCGATTACGGGCTTTGCGAAGAATGCGGCAGTGCCATCAGGTTCGAGAGACTAAAAGCAATGCCCTTCGCCCAGCTTTGCAGGGCGTGTCAAGAAGAGACGGAGAGGTTGGAAAGGGAGAAGCAGTGGGGTCCTAGGCCTTCACATAGGGATTGAACCCTCATTGGGTATGAAGATGGACCGGGATTGCGAAGCAGGATCCAACGGAGATGGTGAAAGATGATGTTGCAGGGAGACTCCAAATGCCTCAGATGGTGAAAGACAAGGGACCCAAACCAGCGCCACCCAACTGGCTCCAGGACTTCCTGCCTGGGCAGGGCTCGGGCAGGAAAAAGATCCCTCCTAAGACCCATTTCAGCCTGTGGTACTTTCTAATTGTGATATCGGTGCTGATTCTTTTTCAAAATCTCTATCTAGCCGGGCAGACCCAGACTATTCCGTACAGTCAGTTCAAGTCTTTGGTAAGCCAGGGGAAGGTGGATCAGGTGATCATAGAGCCTGATGTAATAACCGGAACTCTAAAACCAGAGGGGGCTTCGGCCAGAAGTTCCAGGTTCCGAACTTTCAGGGTGGAGGACAAGGGGCTTGTGGAGGCATTGGAACAAGGCGGAGTGATTTACTCCGGCAGCTACGAGAACAAGTTCTTAAGCGGCCTTTTGTCCTGGGTAGTGCCCATGGCGGTTTTCATGCTCATCTGGTTCTACCTGGTAAGGAAAATGGGAGGGGGGGCCGGGGTCATGTCCTTTGGGAAGAGCCGGGCCCGCATTTACGCCGAGGATGAGGTAAAGGTAACCTTCCAGGATGTGGCAGGCATAGATGAGGCCAAGGAGGAGCTGGAGGAGGTTGTGGAGTTTCTAAGCAACCCGGACAAGTATAAGCAGCTGGGGGGGCGTATCCCCAAAGGGGTATTGCTGGTGGGCCCTCCAGGCACGGGAAAGACCCTTTTGGCCCGGGCTGTGGCCGGAGAGGCAAAAGTGCCTTTTTTCAGCATGAGCGGCTCGGAATTTGTGGAGATGTTCGTGGGAGTGGGAGCAGCCAGAGTGAGGGACATGTTCCGCCAGGCCCAAGAGCACGCCCCGTGCATCGTGTTCATAGACGAGTTGGATGCCCTGGGCAAGGCCAGGGGCTTGAGTCCCCTTGGGGGACATGACGAAAGGGAGCAAACCCTAAACCAGCTCCTGGTGGAAATGGACGGCTTTGATCCAGCCAAAGGGGTCATAATAATGGCAGCCACCAACCGGCCGGAGATTTTGGATCCAGCCCTTTTGAGACCGGGCCGATTCGACAGGCAGGTACTCATAGACCGGCCTGACATAAAGGGCAGGGAGGCCATCCTGAAAGTGCATGTAGCAGGTGTGAAGCTAGCTAAGAACGTGAACCTGCACGAGGTGGCGGCCAGGACCCCCGGATTTGTGGGGGCGGATTTGGCCAACCTGGTAAACGAGGCTGCACTAAGAGCAGCCCGCAGAGGCAAGAAGGCTGTGGATATGCAGGACTTTGACGAAGCCATAGACAGGATCGTCGGGGGCCTCGAGAAGAAAAACAGGGTCATGAATGCCAGGGAAAAGCAGATAGTAGCCTATCACGAGACAGGACACGCCCTTGTGGCAGAGGCAGTCACCAATGCAGATCCTGTCAGGAAGATTTCCATAATCCCAAGGGGCATAGCTGCCCTGGGTTACACCCAGCAGCTTCCTACAGAAGATCGCTACCTGATGACCCGCTCAGAGCTGGAGGATCGCATTGCGGTGCTGCTAGGGGGAAGGGTGGCTGAGGAGATAGTTTTCCAGGACGTCTCCACCGGAGCCCAAAACGACTTGCAGAGGGCCACTGACCTAGCCCGCTCCATGATTATGGAATACGGTATGAGCGAGAAGTTGGGGCTGGTGACATTCCAGAAGGAACGCAGATCCATGTTTCTGGAGAGCGGTTCTGTGCCCAGGGATTACAGCGAAGAGAGGGCCCGTATGATAGACGAGGAGGTGGAGAACATCCTTGGGAAGGCCCACCAAAGGGTAAGAGGAATCCTGCAGGAAAGGCGGGAACTTCTGGACAAGGTGGCCGAGACTTTGCTGGAAAAAGAGGTAATGGAAGGCTCGGAGTTACGATCCATGATCCAGGAGGCCGGGTTTCAGGTAAGACAGGAGCCTTTGGAGCAGGAAAAGACCAGGATGAAGAAAAAATAGCAGTACAAGTCAGCCACCAGTATTCAGCGTGGGGCCTTGGGAGTTTCTCTCCAGATGTTTCTTGAGCCAACGGGCGGTGTAAGAGGTCTCTTGATGCTTTAAGATTTCCTGAGGGGGGCCCTGAGCCACTATGCGGCCTCCTTGTTCCCCTGCTTCAGGCCCAAGGTCAATGATGTGATCCGCCGAAGCTATAACGTCCAATTGGTGTTCCACCACAACCACGGTATCCCCCCTGTCCACCAAGCTTTGAAGCGTCCCGATGAGCCGCTCTACATCAGCTGCGTGCAGTCCTGTTGTGGGCTCGTCCAGAACGTAGAGATTCCTGCCGTTGCTGGGCCTGGAGAGCTCCTGGGCCAGCTTTACCCTCTGGGCCTCGCCGCCCGAGAGGGTCGGGCTGGGTTGGCCCAGGGTGAGGTATCCCAGTCCCAGCTCCAGGAGGAGTCTCAGGGGCCTTCGGATCTGAGGCACTGGGGAAAAGAACTCCGATGCCTCCTCGATGCTCATCTGAAGCACCTGCCCGATGGACCGGCCTTTGTACATGACAGAAAGAGTCTCCCTGTTGAAACGTAATCCTTCGCAGGCCTCGCACAGCACGTACACGTCTGGGAGGAAGCTCATCTCCCTTCGCAAGATGCCCTGTCCTTCGCAAACAGGACATCTGCCGGGAGCCAAATTAAAAGAAAACCTGCCTGAGTTGTACCCTCTGGCTCTGGCCTCCGGAAGCCCTGCGAAAAGTCTTCGGACTTCATCCCAAACCTTTACGTAAGTGGCCGGGGTGGATCTGGGGGTTCGGCCTATGGGTGAATGGTCCACCTGCAAGACTCTCTCCAAGGTCTCCCATCCTTCCATGCCGTCATGGAGTCCCACATCATTGTTATTAGATGTATTGCCTCCAGAGAGGAGTTTCCTGAGACCCTTGTACAGCACATCCTGGACCAATGAGCTTTTCCCGGAGCCAGACACCCCGGTCACGCATGTGAGGGTACCCAGGGGAATTCCCACATCCAGCCCTTTGAGGTTGTGCTGACGGGCATTTCTTACAAGAAGAGTCCTGCCCTCCCTTGCCTTTCTGGCCCTAGAGGGGAGGCATTTAGTTTTTCTTTCCTCCAGGATCCGAACCGTGAGAGAATTTCTCTTGTTTATCAGCTCTTCCCATGTGCCCTGGGCCAGAACCTCTCCCCCGTACCTGCCCGCCCCCGGTCCCAGATCCACTATCCAGTCTGCTTCCCGGATGGTCTCCTCATCGTGCTCAACCAGTATGACGGAGTTGCCTCGGTCCCGAAGGTGCCTCAGGCTCTCCACCAGAAGGGAGTGGTCCCTGGGGTGTAGCCCTATGGTGGGCTCATCCAGCACATAGCAGACCCCCCTCAGGTTGGAGCCCAACTGGGCCGCCAAGCGGATCCTTTGGGCCTCTCCGCCTGAGAGGGTTTCAGCCGAGCGGTCCAGCCTCAAGTACCCCACCCCCAAACGGATCAGGGTCTCCAGCCTATTTCTTATCTCCCTCACCAGAGGGTCCCCCACCTCCTGGGCGGCTTGTCTGAAGCGCACCTCCTTCCAGAAACGGGCCGCTTCCGCGATGTTCATGGAGACCACATCCCCTATGCTCAGGCCCAGAACCTTGACTGCCCTGGCATTGGCCGTGAGGCGCTCCCCCCCGCACTGGGGACAGGTTCGCTCCCCAGCCTCTTCCAAGATTCCCAAGCCTTCACACCTCGGACAAGCCCCCATGGGGCTGTTGAAGGAGAAGTGACGAGGGTCCAGTTCTCCGAAGCCTTTCAGACACCTGGGGCACTGGCGCCGATTGCTGAAGGTCTCCTGAACACCCTCTTGGGGCAGCACCAGCAAGGTCCCCTCCCCGTACCCCACCGCCTTTTCCACCAAGGCCTGAAGCCCGGCGAGATCCCCGGGATCCACCACAAGATCCCTGGCCAAGACCCACTCTATCCAGTGCTCCTTGTATCTATCCAGTTGGGGGAGTCTGCCCCCTGAAAAGATCCTCCCGTCCACCCGCACCCCCGCAAGCCCCAGCCTGGCAGCCTGCAGCATCACGGACTTGTGTGTGCCCTTTCTTCCCACCACCCGCGGAGCCAGAAGGGTTACTGCTTTGCCCCTGAAGCGCTCCAGCATGGCTTCCAGCACCGAGCCAAGCCTCCCGCTGGAGATGGGGATGTTGCAGGAGGGGCAGTACTGGACACCCAGCTTGGCGAACAGGAGCCTTATGAAGTGGTATATCTCCGTCAGGGTGGCCACAGTGGACCTGCGTCCCGCCCTGGCGGTTCTCTGCTCTATGGCCACCGTGGGGGGGATTCCTGCCACCAGATCCACGTCCGGACGATCCAAGACCTTGAGATACTGGCGCACGTAAGCCGGGAGGCTCTCAAGATAGCGCCTTTGCCCCTCGTTGAAGAGAATGTCGAAGGCCAAGGTGGATTTGCCGGAGCCCGAGACCCCGGTTATGACAACTATTCGGTCCCTGGGGATGTCCAGGGAGATCTCTTTTAAGTTGTGCTGCCTGGCCCCCCGCACCTGGATGGATCCGTTTAGGGGCCATGTGCTCTCCTTCTGCCATCCTGAAACAGGTTCCCTCACTTCTGTGGTCTCTGGCCAAGAACGCCCCTCCAGTAAAGCTTTCAGATACTTGCCTGTGTGGGATTCAAGGCAGGAGGCTATGGTCTCAGGGGATCCTTGTGCCACTATCCAGCCGCCCCCTTCCCCCCCCTCAGGCCCCAGGTCTATGACGTAGTCGGCTGACTTGATCACATCCAGGTGGTGCTCCACCACCACAACGGTGTGGCCCATCTCCACCAATTCCTGCAGCACCTCCAGGAGCTTCTCCACATCCTGGAGGTGGAGGCCTGTTGTGGGCTCGTCCAAGAGAAAAAGGGTAGTGGCCTGCCAGGCTGTCAAGAATCTGGCCAAACGAAGCCTCTGGGCCTCACCCCCTGAGAGGGTGCTTAGGGGCTGGCCCAGAGTGAGGTAACCCAGCCCCATCCTTTTCAGGGGACCCAAAGCCCTCAGCACCTGCTCCTGCTCCTGAAACAACTCACAGGCCTCTTCCACTGTGCTTTCCAATACCTCAGCGATGGACTTGCCTTGCCAGAGCACCTCCAGGACAGGTCCAAGGAAGCGGCGGCCTCCACAGTCGGGACATCTCAGAAGCACATCCGAGAGGAACTGCATCTCCACCCTTTGGAACCCCTCGCCCTTGCAGCTTTCGCATCGGCCCCCAGGAACATTGAAGGAAAACATCCCAGGTCCCCATCTCCTGGCACGAGCCAATGGCTCCATGGCAAAGCGTTTTCTGATGTGCTCCCAGGCGCCGCTGTATGTGGCTGGGTTGGCCCTGGAAGTTCTGCCCAGGCCGCTTTGGTCCACCAGCTCCACCTTGTGTATCCACTGGGCTCCCTCCAGACCTGCGTGACGCCCCGGCCTCTCCCCGGGCAGATTTTTAGCCCGAAGCAGTGCCCTGTACAGAACATCCAGCAGCAGGGTGCTCTTACCGGAGCCCGAAGGCCCGGTGATGCAAACCAAGGCCTGCAGAGGGATTCTCACATCTATTCCCTTGAGGTTGTTCTCCTCCACCTTCCTCAAGAAAATGGACTTCCCCCCAGAACAATCCCTCCTCTTGGCCGGAAGCGGTATGCAGCGCCTTCCTGTCAGGTACTGGGCTGTTGGGGAATCTTCCTGGCGCGTTAAGCCCGAGGGGGGTCCCAGGTAAAGCAGGTTTCCACCTCGGGCCCCTGCCCCTGGACCCAGATCCAGGACCAGATCCGCTCTTCTGATCAGGCTGGGGTCGTGCTCCACCACCACGGCGGTGTTGCCCTGTTGCACAAGGCGCCTGATTGCCCTTGCCAGTCGCTCCGTGTCCCTGGGATGAAGCCCTATGCTTGGCTCGTCCAGCACGAACAGGGTGTTGACCAGCCTAGAACCCAAAGCCCTGGTGAGAAGGACCCTTTCCACCTCCCCCCCTGAGAGGCTCCGGGAGGGCCTCTCCAGGGTCAGGTAGCCCAGCCCCACCTCCTGGAGGTACCCCAGACGGCTTCTGATCTCGGAGATCAGCATCTGGGAGATGGGATGTGAACGGAAGTTTGTCTCCAGCTCCGAGAAGAAATCGGCCAGAATATCCACGGGCATGGAGCAGATCTCAGGAAGGGTCTTTCCCGAGATTCGCCATTGGAGAGCCTCTGGCCTAAGCCTGGCCCCCTTGCACTCAGGGCAGGGGGTGTAGGCCCTGAAGCGGGAGAGGAAGACACGCACGTGCATGCGGTAGCTCTTCTCTTCCAGCCACTTGAAAAAGCCCCTGACCCCGTAATAACCATCCAAGCCCTCCAGGATTGCGGTTCTGGCCTCCTCTGGTAGCTCGCTCCAGGGGATATCCAGAGGGATCTTGCGCCGCCCACAGAATCTTAGCAGGTCCTGGAACTCATGGCGTGCAGCAGGCATGGAAAAGGGCTTTACGGCTCCTTGCCGTATGGATCGCCAGGGTTCGGGGACCACCAGCTCGGGGTCTATGTCTATGATTCGGCCGAAGCCCTTGCATGTGGGACAGGCTCCCACAGGGCTGTTGAAGGAAAAAAGATTGGGCACAGGCTCTTTGACCTGGAGGCCGCAACCAGAGCACTCCCACTGATTGCTCCAACTTAGCATCCTGCCCTCGGGAAGGAGTAATGAGGCCCAGCCTTTCCCATAGCGGAAGGCGCTCTCCATGGAGTCTATGAATCTGCCCCTGTCAGAAGAAGAGGCAGGGAAGCGGTCCACCACCACATGGATTTCAGCCTCAATGGGCTCAGGCTTCCAGTTCTCCACCGGCAGGATTTCCCCATTTCGAAAAAGCCTCAGGAAGCCCATTCGCAGCAGACCGCCACGCAGCTCTTCAGGCTCCCTACCCTCAACCGGGAGCTGGAACAGGATGATCCAGGATCCTTGCTGCGGCCAATTTCTGGACTCCTCCCACACGCTGTCAGGAGTGCTCCTTCTTATCTCCAGGCCGCAGTTGGGGCATACGGGCAAGGCCATCCTGGCGAAAAGAAGCTTCAAGAAATCCGTGAGCTCGGTCATGGTGCCCACAGTGGAGCGGGAGGTGCGCACAGGATGGCTCCCCTCTATGGCCAGGGAAGGGGGAATGCCAGTGATCTCATCCACCTGGGGCCGGTCCATGCGCTCCAGAAACTGGCGCGCATAGGGTGAGAAGGTCTCCACGTACCGGCGCTGGCCCTCAGCATAGAGAACGTCCATGGCCAGCGTGGACTTGCCTGATCCTGAAACCCCTGTGACCGTTATCCATCTTCCTACAGGAAGCTCCAGATCCAGCCCCTTGAGATTGTGCTGGCGGGCATTGGCCAGCCTTATGACCCCGATATTCTTAACCTCCACCCCTGCTCCTCCAGGATCAAATGAACCAGGCTCTTGGGCACTCTGGGACATCCCCTGACTCCTAGAATCAACTCGTCCCTGTGCTTTAATCCAAAAAAGAAATCAGTGCTGCACCAAGTAGTGCTTAGGGTGAGAAGCCTTCCAGAAGCATCCCCTTGCAGCCTGTTGGGCCGCTTGGCTTTTGCACAAGCATTCCCCGGAAACAAGAAGCCGGCCCATGGGTGAGCGGTTTTCGTACCTTGGGGAAAGCGCCTTGGAGGATGTTTTCTGGACGCCTCCTTAAAAGCATTATATCATTTTGCCCTGGCCAAGGCTGGAGTGGCCGGTGGAGTGGAGGGCATGAAAAGCTCTTAAGAGCTCTGGGAAGCCGGGTAAGTGGTTTGGGCGGGCATTCCAGGCCAAGCAGCTAGCCTTTGATCAGATGGGTGCTGGGGGGTTCAGGGAGAAAAACCGGTTAAGAAAAGTGCATGGGGAGGACAGGATGGCTGAGGTGGAACTTCCGAATCCGGAGGAGATGGAGGAGATAAAGGAGAAGGCCTTTACCAGGCGGGTGGCCCTAACCACCGCCATTTACGCGGTGGTGCTGGCAGTGACCTCTCTTGGCGGGAACAATGCCATGAAGGAGATGCTTCTGGCCCAGCAGCAGGCCTCGGATCAATGGGCTTACTACCAGGCCAAAGTGATCAGGGAACATCTCTACCGGGTGGAGAAGCTGCGCCTGGAAACAGGCCTCCTGGAGCGGGGGCAGGCGGTGAGCGAGGAGGTCAGGAAGCACTACGAGGAGCTTCGCAAGAAAATGGAGGCAGAGGAAAAAAGGTATAACTCGGAGAAAAAGGAGATAGAGGCAGAGGCCCGAAAACTCGAGCACGAAAGGGACATAAACCGAGACCGGGATCCCTATTTCGACTATGCGGAAGTGCTGCTTCAGATAGCCATTGTCATGGCTACGGTGGCCATCTTGGCCTCTTCGGCCCCTATGTACGGGTTTTCCATTCTTCTGGCCGCCATTGGGGCTCTTCTGAGCCTCAACGGATTTATGCTGCTGGTGCGTGTGCCCTTTCTACATTCATGAGGAAAGTCCGGATTCATTTGTTCCCAAAGATCGCGTTGCAAAGGCTGCCGGGCCCCGAGAAAGGGCCCGGCGCGAAGTTTTTGGGGGAAAGCTTCTGGGAAACGCGCCCGGTTCGCCAGGCCTGGCTCAAGGGGCCAGGGTCCATCCCGCCGGAGTCCTTCGTGCGCAAAACCTGCGGGCAAGGTCCACCGGATGGCGAGTCCCCTCTATGTCCACCTCCACTGTGAAACAATGGTCTGAGCGGTGGAAGCGGTAAGAGCTCCTTGGGAACTCTACTCTGTTGGCTCCGGGCCGCACCAGGACCCCAACTGCCTCGGCTACAAGCTCATCCCTGTCCAGGACCAGCACCCTGACGTAGCCTGAGACAGGGGACCTATTAAAGAGGCTCACCGAGAACCTGGGCCTTTCCCCGGAGACTATGGGATCAGGCCGCATGTCCAGGTCTGTTACCCTTAGATCCCCTGGGAAAAGCCTAGGGGGTGGGGGGGCAGGCGGCGGTGGGTAGTAGTAGGTCTCTGCCGCACAACCAAACAAGAGAAAGCCCACAAAAACCAAGCAAAAAAGCTTACTTCCCACCTTGCAGAAGATTCCCATTGCCTCCTCCTTGAAGCTTTTCTATACCAGAGCTCTCCTGATCCAGGTTGTTGCTCAAAACCCGTTTCTTGGGTGGCCTCCCCCTCTAGGCCGCCTGCATTTTTTCCCACATTCAGTCCCACCTCAGACGGGGGCAGAAAAACAGGGCATCTTTGATCATAGAGCACATTTCCCTATGATATCGCCAAGTCAGCCAGGAGTATCCATTTCTCTTAAGCCCTCAGGGGCTGGAAAAAAACCAAATTTTCTAAATCATAACTTGCCCCATACTGTGTTTCAAGAAGCTTCCTGCTCCTCATGGAGCAAGCTTGTTTGAAAGGGAGATCCATCGCTATCTTTGGGAGGGAAGAGTTCTTCTTCACAATCGGATCCAGAAAAAGCTATGATTTGAACAGTGAGCCATGATAGAAATCATTTCCAGTGAACTTTCCCAAGCCATACAGCTGGTGGGGCTCTTGGAGCAAGAGGGAAGAGTTGTTCCTTCCAGAGTACTTTTTGCCTTCAGAGAAGACGCAGGTTATTTGGGCTGTGGTGTGAGAGGTTTGTGGATAGGTAGCGGCGGATCATTTCCGGTTGAGGCCTTGCAGGATCTTGTCTGGGAATGGTTTCCAGGCTCTGGAAGAAAAACCCTCCCGGTCCCGGCCGGCAGATGTGTTGTGTGCAACGGGAGGGGGAATCATGGGGTAGTGAGCATTGATGGGCAGTCAATATGCTGGGAGCATCTTCCTTTCTATTGGGAGGAACTTCTTGCAGCCCAGGCAGGAGGAATGAATATCTCCGGGAGGTGCCCGAAGTGTGGCCTAGAGGGGGTCTTTTTTTGGGGGAAAAGGGGCTACTGCACCAGCTGTATGGTAAATGAAATAAGGAATCTACCCACCTTGGGGCGTTGGGTATTGGTGGGCGGGGCTACTCTTCCAGCAAGAGGAGAGGGGGAACTCAGAGCTTTTTTAGAGGCCTGGAGGAAAGTTGGAGCCTGTCCTCGCTGCTGCTCCAAAGCCATACGAGTGCGCAGGCTCATCATGGATTTCCCTAGGGCTAAGGCTCCTATTTTTCCACTTTGGGAGCTCACAAGGCAAGACATGGAGCCTGAGAGGATCATGCTCAGGGAAAGGCAACTTCGTGTTTTCACGGAAGGGCTCTTGCGAGTCACCGTGGAGTGTCCGCAGTGCGGTTACATGGACTTGGAGTATCCCGGGTTGGAGTCATCATCAAAGAACGGGCCTTCACCTTTTCTTGATTTCTAATGGGAGGGCTCTGGGGAAATGAGAGATCGTGCGGATAAGGTGCTTTGGAGACCTCAGGAGTGTTTGGTGGAACCCAGGAGGGGAAAGGGGGAGAAGGAAGTTCCTGAGGGAATCATACTGGGATTTACCCCACCTGATCTGAAGCTGCTTTTGGAAAATCTGGGAGCCTCCCAAGCCCCTTACAGAAAATTGGATTTTTGGAAGCTTTGGACATTGCGAGTGGGGGGCTGTCCCATAGGTGTGGCAGGCCCCGCCTTTGGGGCTCCGGCAGCGGTGGTCCTCATGGAGAGACTGGTGGCCCTTGGGGCTGGGGCTTTGGTGGGGCTGGGCTCTTGCGGCTCCTTGCAACCATGGCTGCCTGTGGGCTCTGTGGTGCTTCCTGATTCCGCATTGGTGGAGGAGGGGACTTCCCTTCACTATCTGGCTCCTCATGTGAAGACAATTCCTCACCAGGAGCTCTTTAGGCTCCTGAGGGAGAGTTTGATTAAAGAGGGGCTGGAGCCCCACGCGGGCCGGGTTTGGACCACAGATGCGGTCTTCAGGGAAACCAGAGAAAAGGTGGTCTTGTACCAAAAGGAAGGGGTTTTGGCCGTGGACATGGAGAGCTCGGCCCTTATGAGCGCGGCTGGTTTCCGCGGTGTGGCTTTTGCTTCGGTCATGGTGGTGAGCGACGAGCTTGGCACCCTTAGGTGGCACAGGGGTTTCAAATCAAAGCAATTTCAGGAGAGCTTGGGGCTTGCGGCCCTTGCTGTTGCAGAATGCTTGGGGAGGTGGTGGAAAATGAAAAAACCTGGAGGAAAGGTGGTTTGACTTGTGGTAAAGGGGGGATAGAATGAAGGTAACCGTTCACGGGGTAGCCTTTCTATTGGTGACATGTTCAGATGTGATGAAAAAATATTTCACAACCGCCTAGTTTGGCATGCTTTTTTCCTTGTACTTTTGCGCGATTTGTGCTATACGCTGGTTCATGGAACAGAGGCCCGATGGCGAAACCAGCGTGCTGCAGGATCCCGAGGCATACCCCTGCGGTCTGATCACCAAGGATGGAGTGCCGGCTTTTTCCGAGGCGGATTGGCAGCTGACGCCCAAGGCTGTGCGCCTCTTTGTGCTGAGACTGGCCGCCCTTGGGGTGGAGCTCGAGCAGCTCAGAGGGGAGGTGGAGCGACTCAGGGCAATGATCCGCTCGGACTCCTCCAACTCCGACAAGCCCCCCTCTTCGGACAGCCCTTACAAGAGGAAGGCCAAGGACAAAAGAGGCAAGAAGAGGGGGGCAAAGAAGGGACATCGGGGTTACCGGCAAGAGATGCTGGAGCCCACCAGGAGCGAGGCCGTGCTCCCTGTGCAATGCCCGTGTGGGGGGAGGGAGTTCACAGAGCTCA